>NNBV01002181.1_pt1 | contig 11934 bp, 12 predicted proteins | sample 1173771 | NCBI WGS metagenome assembly NNBV01 (sample SAMN07173938, study PRJNA388173) | plant metagenome | isolation source: symbiotic tissue sample KVS11 | place: Norway: Troms, Kvaloya island
GGGTATGCCAATTGTAGCGGTGGTGGATGATGACAGGATTTATCAGTTTACTGCAACCAAGTCACTTCAGTTGACTCAGTCTGTAAATGAAATACTTCCCTTTCTTGCAGCAGAAGAAGCGCTTGACTTCTTAAAGGCCAACGCCGAGAATGTTTCTCTATTACCAGATTTTATTTTCCTTGATATCAACATGCCGGTCATGGATGGCTGGATGTTTCTGGAAGGCTTTGAAAAAATCGGTCCGCTGTTGAAGAAAGATGTGATCATCTATATGGTGAGCTCTTCGATTGATCCCAGTGACATCAACAGGGCAAACAGTAATCCATTGATTAAGGAATACATTACCAAACCGATTTCTATCGATAAGCTTTCCAGCTTGTTGAGCGTAGCCTGATTTATTTTTCTTTGTCGAAATAATTTTCCTTCTCAATCCAGTTCATCACCCGGGTTGAAATTTTTTCTCTATCGCAGGAAAAATTGGCGAGCAGTATAAAGAGTACTTTCTTATCCGGAACGGAAATGTAGTTCGCATAAAATCCACCCTGCGTGCCGGCATGACTAACTAATTTTACTCCTTCTTTTGTCGTGCTGATAAACCACGACCATCCTAAATTCCATTTTTGATTTTCCAGTGAGGACAATGACGTTATCGGAAAATCATTTTTTACAGTTCGTGAATCAGTGATGACACCGGCATTTAAAAAAGTGGCCTGACGAAGTGCTTTTTCATAAAGCACTAATTCTTCTGCCGAACTCCACACACCACCATTGCCTGCTGCTGCGAACGTGGGCTCTTCCATGTAATCATCTTCCGTCCATTGTCCTTTTATTTTATTATAACCATGAGCCACACCCGATGATGGATAAGGGCCATCTGTAATAGTAGTATTGATCATCCGTGATGGAGTGAGAATGTTTTCTTTAATAAAGTCCTGCCACTTTTGTCCGCTTACTTTTTCAATGATTAAGGCTAGCCCGTTGAAGGCAGGATTAGAGTATTCGTAACTTGTTCCCGGTTCAAAGTTTAGGGTATCCACTTTCAATTCAGGAGCCCAGTTCTCTGCATCTTTTGCTGTGAGGTAAAACACTGTATCGTCATTCACATGCCGGTTGTCAGGAAGACCTGACGTGTGCGTGAGCAGGTGTTTGATTTTTATCTTTTGTGCGATGGCTTTGTTTTTGAAATCGGGGAAGTATTTGTAGAGACTGTCTTCAACAGAAAGTTTGCCTTGTTGCTGCAAAAGGAGAATGCCATTCGCTACGAATGTTTTGGAGATGGAGCCGAGATTGAAAAGTGTTTTAGTGGTGATGGCCTCCTGCGTTTTCAAATCAGATAGCCCATATCCTTTTGCGAAAACGATACTATCATTTTTCATTATCAGCACCACACCCCCGGGGCTGTTAGTGATCAGTTCTTTATTAAGCAGGCTATCGGTTCGCTCTGAAAAGGAGGGAGCTTCTTTTTTTGTAGAACAGCTGGTAATCGCAACAACTATTGTAAAAAGGAACAGGTAATTCTTCATTTCAGAAAGTTATCTGAAAATAAATATTAGTCCCTTAAAAAACAGAAATTAAACTGTCGGCTCCTGCTGGCTCAAACAATGAAATGATCCCAACCCCCAGATGATATCGGTTGAGTCAATACCAATGACCTTACGATCATTGAAGCACGACTGAAGTATATCAAGAGCGCGGTCATCATTTTTATCGCGGAAAGTAGGCACCACTACATATTTATTGGAAATGTAAAAGTTCGCATAGGATGCAGGAAGTCTTTGATCTTCGTAGACAATTGGAGAAGGCATTGGCAGCTCCACAATATTCATTTGTTTGCCATTCTCCAGGCGAAGTGTTTTTAACTCTTTCAGGTTGTCTTGCAGAATGTGATAATTCTCATCGTTTTTGTTTTCTTCTACGATAGTGGCTACGGTGTCTTCATTTACAAAACGGGTGAGGTCATCGATGTGGCCATCGGTATCATCACCAATGATTCCATCGCCCAGCCAGATGATGTGATCGACACCATAATAGTTGACAAGATATTCTTCAATCTGTTGTTGATTGAGTTGAGGATTTCTGTTCTCATTAAGTAAGCAGGCACGTGTGGTAAGCAATGTTCCTTTGCCATTGAATTCCACGGAGCCACCTTCCATGACAATACCCGGATGAACTACCGGGATGTTATAGTGTTTTGCAATCAAAGTTGGAATTACGTCATCCAGATCGAACGGAGGATATTTGCCACCCCAGGCATTATATCCCCAGTCCACAATCATCTTTTTCTTTTCAACCGGGTTGATCAGAAAAGCAGGACCATGATCACGACACCATGCATCGTTGGTAGGGTGTATAAAAAACTGAATTTGTGTAAGGTCAGCTCCTGCTTCGTTGATATAGCGTGTTGCCTTTTCCATCATCGCTTCATTCGCTACGTTAATGTTCACTTTCTCTCCTTCCGCTACACGTTTTATAAACTCAGCATAGCGCGGATAGATCGTTTCAATCTTGCCCGGCCATGATGCTTCCTTATGCGGCCAGCTCAGCCAGGTAGCAGTATGTTTTGCAAATTCAGCAGGAAAGTGGAAGCCTTGTTGTTTGGGAGTAGTCATAGTAAGTTATTTCACAGAGGTTCGCGAAGAATCACAAAGGAACACGGAGGCTAATTAATAATTCTTTTGATGCCATTTCTTAATAAAGAGGTGTGGAAGTTGATGAGCAGTCCAAGTTTATAATTGCCTAGCCGAAGGTAGGTAAGAACTTGTGAGGTATGCACGTCGGTGAAATCTTCAACCGTTTTGAGCTCAACAACCACCTTGTTTTCTACCAGAAGATCCATTCGATATCCGTGATCAAGTTTTATTTCTTTATAAGTAATGGGCATCGGCTTCTCCATTTCAACAAGAAGTCCTTCGTTTTTCAATTCATAATAAAGACACTGGCGATAAGCAGACTCCAGCAAACCAGGCCCTAACGCTCTGTGGACTTCAATGGCGCAGCCGATTATTTTGCTTGAAATATCATTCTCCAACATAATCAACCTTTGTGAGCCTCTGTGTCTGCTTGGTGCTCTTTGTGCAGTTGGACTTAATCTTCGTCAATAAAACGTTTTGTAATTGGCTGATAGGAATCAATTCTTCTGTCGCGGAGGAAAGGCCAGTGCGTGCGATAGGTGTCGGTCTTTTTCAGATCGATTTCCAGTACGTTCACTTCTTCCTGATCGTGCGATGCTTTATATAATATAGTGCCGAATGGGTTGGTGATAAACGAACCTCCCCAGAATTTCATGGCGCCATCCTGTTCGAAACCTACACGATTCACGCTTACCACATGCACACCGTTGGCCACGGAGTGACTGCGTTGTATGGTTTGCCATGCATTGTATTGTTCGGTGTTCGTTGCTTCATCTTGTGAAGTGGCCCAGCCGATGGCAGTAGGATAAAACATGATCTCCGCACCCATCAGCGCAGTGATGCGTGATGCTTCCGGATACCATTGATCCCAGCAGATCAGGATGCCAATGGTGGCAAACCTCGTTTTGAAAACTTTGTAGCCCAGATCTCCGGGGGTAAAATAAAATTTCTCGTAGTAAGCCGGATCGTCCGGGATGTGCATCTTGCGGTACTTGCCCAGGTATTTTCCGTCTGCATCTAATACGGCGGTAGTATTATGATAGATTCCTTCAGTACGTTTTTCAAAAAGAGAAGCGATGATGACCACGCCCAATTCTTTCGCTACCGAGCTTAGCGATTCGGTGGAAGGACCAGGAATCGCTTCGGCCAGCTTGAAGTTTTCATAATCTTCCACATCGCAGAAGTAGAGCGAAGTGAAAAGCTCTTGCAGACAAATAATCTGTGCTCCTTTGGCTGCCGCCTCACGGATTTTTACAATCGCTTTGGCCAGGTTTTCTTTTGGCTCTTTGGTGCAGCTCATCTGCACGGTGCCCACTTTTACTAGTTTGCTCAATGTATCTGAATTTTAAATTGCAAAAATAATCAAACTGTATTTCAGTTTATACCTCGTAAACAACACAGCGTTAAAATAATTCATTGCCAATCCACTTTGTGAGGATAGCCAGGAGAGATGAAGTTTTTGCAAGGGTTTTGGTGATCAAAAACTCTGCTAACTTTACTCGTCTATTTTTAACTATGAAGTTCGACAGAAAAAAATATTCCGATCAAACGCTCAAAGACTTATATAAAGCGCTTCTTCAACCTCGTCTGATAGAAGAAAAGATGCTTATTCTTCTTCGGCAGAATAAAATCAGCAAATGGTTTAGCGGCATCGGGCAGGAAGCCATCTCCGTAGGCATTACGCAGGCGCTGGATGAGGATGAATACATTCTTCCCATGCACCGAAACCTGGGCGTGTTTACCGGGCGTCAGCTTCCTTTTGTCAAACTCTTCGCTCAATGGCAAGGCACACTCATGGGATATACCAAAGGACGTGACCGTTCTTTTCACTTTGGTACCAATGAGCATCGTATTGTAGGCATGATCTCTCACCTTGGCCCGCAGAACGGTGTAGCCGATGGCATTGCACTGGCATCGAAACTAAAAGGAGAAAAGAAAATTACCGTAGTGTTTAATGGCGATGGCGGTACCAGTGAAGGTGATTTTCACGAAGCAGTAAATGTGGCAGCCGTATGGGATCTGCCCGTGATATTTGTGGTGGAGAACAATGGTTATGGATTGTCTACACCGAGCAACGAACAGTTTCGCTGCAAGAGTTTTGTTGACAAAGCTATCGGCTATGGAATAGAAGGCGTACAGGTGGATGGCAATAACGTTCTCGAAGTATATAGCACCGTGAAATCATTGGCCGAAAAGATGCGTAAAAATCCAGCGCCTATATTGCTGGAGTGCATCACCTTTCGCATGCGCGGACATGAAGAAGCGAGTGGTACCAAGTATGTGCCCAAAGAACTGATGGAAGAGTGGACAAAGAAAGATCCGCTGGAGAACTATGAAAGTTACCTGATCGAAGAGCAAATCATTGATCAGAAGTATGCTGACGATCTGCGTAAGCAAATAAAGAAAGACATTGATGCCGGACTGGAGGAAGCCTTTAAAGAAACATACCCAGAAGCAGATACACAGGAAGAGTTCAATGATGTATATGCACCATTCACACAAAGTGTAATTGATCCATCGTCTGATAAAAAAACGGATAGACGTTTCATCGATGCGATCAGTGATGGCTTGCGCCAGAGCATGGAGAAATATCCGGAGCTGGTATTAATGGGACAGGATATTGCTGACTATGGCGGAGTATTTAAAATCACCGAAGGCTTTGTTGAAAAATTTGGTAAGCCGAGAGTGCGCAATACGCCGATCTGCGAGTCGGCTATCTTGGGTGCGGGGCTGGGTCTTTCCATTAAAGGAATGAAGGCCATGGTGGAGATGCAGTTTGCTGATTTTGTAAGTGAAGGATTAAATCAGATCGTAAATAATTTAGCGAAGTCACACTGGCGCTGGGGACAACGTGCTGATGTGGTAGTGCGTATGCCAACAGGTGCTGGTACTGCGGCCGGACCATTTCACTCGCAAAGCAATGAAGCGTGGTTTTTTCATACTCCGGGTCTCAAGATCGTTTATCCTTCTAATCCGTATGATGCAAAAGGATTGTTATGTGCTGCACTCGAAGATCCTAATCCATATCTATACTTTGAACATAAGGTGTTGTACCGCTCTCTCAAAGATGAAATTCCGGATGAGTATTATACTGTTGAAGTTGGCAAAGCAAAACTGGTGAGCGAGGGAAGTGATGTATCGATCATCACGTATGGAATGGGCGTACATTGGGCGAAAGAGATTATGGATACCATGCCGGATGTAAATGCTGATATAATTGACCTGCGCACATTGTTGCCATGGGATAAAGAGGCTGTTGAAACTACGGTGAAGAAAACCAATCGCGTGTTGATACTTCATGAAGATACATTAACGGGAGGCGTAGGCGCAGAGATAGCAGCATGGATCAGCGAGCATTGCTTTGCTTATTTGGATGCGCCCGTGATGCGTGTTGCCAGTTTGGATACTGCCATTCCTTTCGCGCCTACATTGGAGAGTAACTTTTTACCGAAGGGAAGGATCAAGGCAGCGGTGGAGAAGCTCATGAGTTATTAGTGATTAGATACTGATTGCGGGCTAATTGATTTGTGATTAGCGATTTTAGAGCGGTGATTTGTGATTTTGTCGACAGGTTAGTCCATTATTGTAAACTCACAATTCATTATTTCTTCATTGCCTGCACCTCGGTCTGTGTCCTCACAGACCGAAATGAAAATGCTGGTCTGTGAGGACACAGACCAGGGTAGGGAATTTGTGATTGTAATGATATACATCATTCTGAATAACAATTAGAACCTTTGCTAATCATTGTGCCTCCAGCCTGGCTTTCAATATTTCCAACTCTTGTTTTTTGCCTTTATAGATATTGTGTTCCCAGCCGCTGGCATAGTAGGTTATTGCAAAGAATCCTAACGTCAGCAGGAATACCCATCCGTTTTTTTCTGCTTCCAGCATTCCCAACAGGCAGAGTGCTGCAATGGGAATAATATTCCATCGCATCAGTTGAGATAAGCGTACCTGATAAGTAGCCATCGCTACGGCATGGTTCAGATCATCTTTCATTGTACGATGAAATTGCTGCTCTCCTCTTATTCTTTTCACACGACTTACCAATGCATATAGTGAAACCATTAACATCCATGCAGCCATGATGTACATAGCAATACTTGCATGACTACCTGAATAATTGATTACAAACACAAAACTGCCGGTACACAGGTTTACAATGATGGACAACAGCTCACTCACATTAGTGATATGGTAGGTTTGTCTTTTCTTGGTAAGTATACGGTTGTGCAATGCGTTCTCATCAATTGCGTAGAGGGGCTTGTTGTTTTGTGAGTCCCAGATTTTTTGCAGCTCTTCAAATTCCATTGTGATCATACTTTTTGAATTTTAGTGATAAATAGTTTTTTAATGCGCGTGATTTTCACGCCTGCATTTGATTCGGTGATACCCAGTATAGCCGCCATCTCTTTGTAGCTGAAGCCTTCCAGAAGCAGGAGCGTAAGAGAGCGATCTATTTCATCGAGTTGATTGATTTGCTCATACAGCCACTCCAGCCGCTCATCGGTTTGGATTTTAGTTTCCTGTAAGATGTGCTGTATACTTTCAATGTCAGCTGACTGATAATGTTTACGCTCTTTGGTAGTCCATTTAATAGAAGTATTGAGTGCAATGCGATATAGCCAGGTTGTAACGGCAGACTCCTGGCGGAACGAAGGAATGGAACGCCACACCTGTATAATGATCTCCTGGAAGAGGTCATCCTGATCCATAGCCGTAAATGCATAAGAGCGAACGATCTTAAAGAGCAAACCCTTATGCTTGCTTAGCCACGTTTCGAAAATATGCTGCTGTTCTTTATCCGTCACCTCACCTGTTATTTTACCTATTAGTACTGATCACGGTGCGATTCCTTACAGGAAGAAAGGAATAATGTTAAAATGTATTGAAAACACGGTCAGCGTATGGAATAAAGCGATTGTATTACTGTGAAAGACGAGCAAGAACCAGCATCGCTTCATCCGCATCTTTTTTGTCAACGAAAATATGGTCATGGTAAAAAGCAGCCACTACGTTACAACTTATTCCCTTATCGGTGAGTGCCTGCGAGAATGCGGCCGTTAATCCGACTGCTTCCAGTGATGAATGAACACTCAGTGTAATCCATGCTGCGATAAAAGTGTATTTCAGCTTTAAGTGATCAGCCAGTTCTTTCCTGATAACAATGGTGTTTCCTTCTTCCTCTTTAAATAGCAGCAGAACATCATTGATATTAATTGATGCCAAATCATTAATCACGCAAAAGACATAATCACCCGCATGGTGTACCGGTTTTAATGTCTTCAGTATTTTCTTCAGATCGGTTTCTCCGGCTATCATTGTCAGAAGCTGTTTTATATCGCTACCCCGTAACCTAACTTCACTTTATCCATCACCACATGGGTATAAAAATGTTTTACGTTGGCATTGTCCATTAGCCATTTCTTGGAGAATTCTTCATAATGCTTCATGTCCCTGGTTTGAACGATGAGTACAAAATCATACGTTCCGGTTACGAAATAGCATTGCATTACCTCCGGGCATCTGATCATGGTGGCTTTGAATTTCTCCAGTGCTTTTGAGCCACCGTCTTCCATGTGCACATCCACTACACAGGTGATACCAATACCGGCAGCCAATGGTGAGATGATAGATACATCGGCTTCAATGATCTTGTCATCGCGCAGTCTTTTTAATCTTCGTTGCACAGCACTGGTGCTCAGGCTCACCATTTCTCCCAGCTCGTCAGCTGTCATTTTATTGTTTTGCTGAAGCAACCGAAGCAGCTTTTTATCATGCTCATCCAGACTTTGCATTTTTTACCCGTTTTCAACAACAAAAATGATTAAAATGCCGGAGTATCAATATCGATTTGCATAAATGATGCGCGATGCATGTGTTTACTTTGAAGTGTTATAAAAAAACTCCACCAGCAGATATGAATCTTATCTTCACTCCCCAGGAAATCCAAACCTTTAGAAATGATACTGAAGGTTGCAAAAATGTAATTCACCTGAACAATGCAGGTGCCAGCCTCATGCCTGACATCGTAACACAGTCTGTTATTGATCACATCCGGTTAGAAGCGCAGATAGGAGGTTATGAAGCAGCAGCACTACGGGCAGATGCTGTTCATCAGTTTTATGTGCAGGCTGGTCAGTTGCTGAACTGCAAACCAACAAATATTGCCTTTACCTCCAGCGCTACCGATTCATATACGCGCGCATTGTCATCTATTCCTTTTCAGCAAGGTGATGTTATCCTTACCGATAGTGATGACTTTATATCCAACCAGATTCAGTTTCTCTCGTGCCAGAAGCGGTTTGGGTTGAAGCTGGTGAGAATAAAAAACGCACCCGAAGGAGGAGTGGATCTGTCTGACCTGGAACAGCAGTTAACTAAACTGAAACCGCGCTTGCTGGCCATCACGCATATTCCTACTAATTCAGGATTGGTGCAGCCTGTAAAACAGATCGCTGAAATTTATAGTCGCTATAGTAATCATCATGCAGATCATACCTGGTACATACTGGATGCCTGTCAGTCCATAGGGCAAATGAAACTGGATGTGCAGGCATTGAAATGTGATTTTCTTAGTGTAACGGCGCGAAAGTTTTTGCGCGGGCCAAGAGGCACCGGGTTCTTATATGTGTCTGATAAAGCACTTCAATGTGGACTTGAACCCTTATTCATCGATATGCGCGGTGCAGAGTGGATTGAAAAAGATATTTACAAACCCAAAGCTGATGCCATGCGCTACGAAGACTGGGAGTTTGCTTATGCTCTGGTGTTGGGTACACGTGCAGCTATTGAATATTGCATGGCGGCAGGTGAAGAAAAGATCTGGCAGCAGGTGAAGTTATTGTCCACATACATGCGCGAAGAGCTGGCTGCGCTGGATGGAGTAAGATTATTAGACAGGGGCCCTGAAGTAGGTGCGCTCGTCACCTTTCATGTAGAAGGATCTGAACCTAAATTTCTTGTCAGTGAATTACTGAAACGAAAAATTAATGTAGTGCCGAGCTATCGCAATTTCGCAGTGATTGACTTTGATGAGAAGCAGGTGCAATGGGCCATTCGTGCTTCACCTCACTACTTCAATACAAAAGACGAGATTAACTTGTTTGTAAGCGTAGTAAAGGAAATTATTTCAGGTAAGTGAATGCGAAGCGGGTGAACAGTAACGCCTTCATCCGTTCATCGCTGCTCTTTATAGAAGATATTATTTTAATTCCTCTTCCAACGGTTGAGGCTCAAAGGAATAGTAGCTGAATAACAGGTTAATCTCTTTTTCGGATAGCGAACTTGATTTTATTTTTTCTCTCACTTCTTTCTCTGTCATTATTGATCTTAAGAGAATCAATTCAAAGGCTTGTTGCTTTTTGTCCTGATCAATAACGAGTTCCGGATTTTTTGTAAACCGCTCGTAGGCATCGGCCATCTGCAACCAGATCTTAATTTCACTTGCAGGGTCTTCTTCTCTTCTGAACTTATCCATTGTTTTTTCGAGCGAAGAGTGCTCTACTTCATGGAATACATTTTGAATGTGTTCAATATCCTTTAGCTGACTTTTACTCAATCCACGTGGGGTTTTATTTAACTCAACACTTTCCGTTGGGGCTTCTTTTTTGTTTACGCAGCTTATGGCTCCGATGGAAACAAGGATGATCAGGAAAATTTGTTTCATATCTGTTTATTTCAATTTCTGTTTTGCCACAAAGGCCCGAAGACACTAAGGAGGCACTAAACTCAAGTTAGTATTTCTTTTGTGTCCTGGAGTCTTAGTGGCAAATCTGCATTTTGTTGTAGTTCCTTATACCAGCTCCACGGTCACCAGCTTTACGCGTTCATCTCTTCCTCTGAGTTCTGTTTCACCCAGCGTTTTTATATGGAAAGACAATTCATCCAGGTGTAGCTGTTGCACGAGGTGATCGGATACCAGCAGGTTCACTTTGTAGGAGTTGCACAGTCCTTGTATGCGTGCGGTGGTGTTCAGCACATCACCGGTGAATATGATTTCTTTCTTGAGAGCACCGATTTCACCCGTAGTCACTTTGCCGGCATGAAAACCCGCCTTGAATTCGGGCAATAAGCCAAAGTGCTCCATGTATTTGCTCTTTTGATTTTGCAATGCGGCTTTCATAGCAAAGAAACAGCGAATGCAGTTGTTATCACGCAGTCCGTTTTGCAGTTTCCATGACACTACAATTTCGTCACCCACATATTGATAGATCTCTCCTTGATAATTGATAATCGGGTCAGACAGATCAGAATAGTATTCTCTCAGCATTTCAAAGTAGCGAACATGGCCCAGCTTTTCTGCAATGGCGGTGGAAGACTTCATGTCGAGAAACATGAAGATGCGTTCTTCTTCTGTTGGAGAATGGTATTTGCCTGTTAAGAAATTGACAAGTACACCTTGCCCCAGGTTGTCACTTACTTCATTGTAGAAAAGCGAAAAACCAATGATGGAAGCGATGTAAATGACGATGCTTAAAAAAGCGAAGGTAAATAAGAACAACGAGGTGTAATGCCATACACGGGCATTAAAAATAGTTGTTTGCAATTGAATGCTGTTAGCGGTAACGCTCAGTGTAACCAGGAAGAGTACGATAATGAAAAGATAGATGATTGTTTTGTAGATGATCTTCTGGATGAATTTTTTTTGTGCAAACAGTTTGTTGAAGTAGAGTATTTCAATACTGCCCAAAAATAATCCCGTGAAAACCGCAAATGAGGGAGTGGAGATAATATTGTAATCAAAGGAATACGGTACTCCGCTGGTAGGATAATAGGTGAGCGGGCCGAGTAATCCCTTTTCTACCAATGTATATATTATGCTGAACAGCAACCAGATTACACCGAAGGGGATAATGCGGAAGATCTTTCTTTTGGTATTAGCGGAAAGCATGGGCGAAAAGATAAAAAGAATTGCGGGTACGATATAATTTATTCACGATGTCTGTCGCGAATGTGCAATGGCTTGTACACTTTTGAGGATTACTCTTACAAAAACAAGGATCATGGTAGTTAGTATCATTGGCTGTGGCTGGTTTGGATTACAATTAGGGAAGACGCTGCTAAATGCTGGCTATACAGTGAAGGGCGCTACCACCACCGCTGTGAAATTGAATGCGATTAAAGAAGAAAGAATAGAACCTTTCCTCATCCGCATTTCAGCAGAGCAGGAATATATTTCAGATGCTTCCTTTTTTGTTTGCGATGTGCTGGTCATTACCATTCCACCCAAAGTGCATCTGCATGGTGGCGAAGATTATCTTTTAACTCAGAAGAGATTAATTGAACTGGTACTGGAGCA
>NNBV01001168.1_pt1 | contig 11929 bp, 6 predicted proteins | sample 1173771 | NCBI WGS metagenome assembly NNBV01 (sample SAMN07173938, study PRJNA388173) | plant metagenome | isolation source: symbiotic tissue sample KVS11 | place: Norway: Troms, Kvaloya island
GTTTCCTTTTATAAGGTTTTCATTGTAATATTTAATAAAATCTTCTGTTGTAATAGATTTGAAAGCGTGTGCGTCGAAATAATTTTTAATAAATACGTCAAATTTCTCACGTCCAACAGCGTTTTCGATTACTCTTAAAAAAGCATAACCTTTTACATAAGGAATCATACTGATTCCGTCATCAGGATTTCTTCCTGTAAGACTTACTTTTAATCTTGTATCCGGGCTTGTCTCCCCATATTCGGCTACATTATCAACTAATTCTTTGCGGGTAATAACATTTTGCATTTCAAATTCTTTCTTTCCAAAAATCGCTTCGCCAATACGGTGTTCTACATAAGTAGTGAAACCTTCGTTTAACCAAATATCATCCCAAGTAGCGTTTGTAACCAGATTTCCGCTCCAGCTGTGTCCTAATTCGTGTGCTAATAAACTAGTCAAAGAACGATCTCCTGCAATTACTCCCGGAGTTAAAAAGGTCAGGTTTGGATTTTCCATTCCTCCGTAAGGAAAACTTGGAGGTAAGACCAAAACATCGTAACGTCCCCAACGGTAAGGTCCGTACAATTTTTCAGCAGCTACAACCATTTTTCCAAGTTCAGCAAATTCCCAAGCTGATTTTTTTAGCATTGATGGTTCTGCGTAAACTCCGGTTCTGTTGTCGATAGATTGAAATTCGATATCTCCAACAGCAATTGCCATTAAATAAGAAGGAATCGCTTTGTCTTGTTTGAAGGTATAAACTCCGGTATCATTTTTCTTCTGCGGATTTACGGCACTCATTACCGCTAATAAATCTTTAGGAACGGTAACTTTTGCATTATAAGTAAAACGAATTCCCGGTGAATCCTGACAAGGAATCCAGGTACGTGACCATACACTTTCTCCCTGAGAAAAAAGGAAAGGTTTCTTTTTGTCTGCAGTTTGTTCTGGTTTAAGCCATTGTAGCGCAACAGCTTCTTTAGTTGTGCTGTAGTAAATGTTTACTTTAGTTGTAGTAGGTTCAATTGTAACATGAAGAGGTTTTCCGTGAAATTCCACATCTTTTCCTAATTCGAATTTAGTTTCTTTTTCGTCATCGCCTAAAGTTACTTTTGTAATGTTAAGTGTGTTTTCGTCAAAGATAATTTCGTTTCCTTTGCTTACATTATCTATTAACCAGGAAGCTTTTCCTGAGATAGTCTGAGTGTCAAAATCAACTTTTATGTCGAGATCTAAATGTTTTACAACGGCAAGTTCTGGTTTAGAATAGCTGTGTTCGTCTGTAACAACAGTTGCTTTTTCTGTTTGTTCCTTTTTCTGACATGCAATTACAGTCAGGAATAAAGTGGCAAGGATTAGTTTTTTCATTTTATGAAGAATTGAATTAGTGGAGGAAAATTAAACAAAAAATCCCGTTTTGAATAAACAAAACGGGATTTTATTATAAATAACCTTAAGCTTGGTTCAGGTTTGTCCTTCGACTTCGCTCAGGATAAACATCGAAATTATGCCAGCATTGTAACCGGGCTTTCGATGTATTGTTTTAATGTTTGTAAGAACTGAGCGCCAGTTGCACCATCAATTGTTCTGTGGTCACACGCTAATGATAACATCATTGTGTTTCCTACTACAATCTGACCGTTTTTAACTACTGGTTTCTCAACAATTGCACCTACAGAAAGAATAGCAGAGTTTGGCTGGTTGATAATTGAATTGAATTCAGTAATACCAAACATTCCAAGGTTAGATACTGTAAAAGTACTTCCTTCCATTTCTTGTGGTCCAAGTTTTTTGTTTTTAGCTCTTCCTGCAAGATCTCTTACTGAAGCTCCAATTTGAGATAAACTCATAGCATCTGTAAATTTCAATACAGGAACTACTAATCCGTCTTCAACAGCTACGGCAACACCAATATTAACGTGGTGGTTGATGATGATAGCATCTTCTTTCCACTGAGAGTTAATTTTTGGATGTTTTTTCAATGCTAAAGCACAAGCTTTAATTACCATATCGTTGAAAGATACTTTTGTATCCGGAACCGTATTGATTGTCGCTCTTGAAGCCATTGCATCATCCATACTTACTTCGATCACTAAGTTGTAGTGAGGTGCAGTAAATAATGATTCAGCCAAACGTTTTGCGATAATTTTACGCATTTGAGAGTTTTTGATCTCTTCGGTGAAAACTTCTCCGGCAGGAACAAATACTTTTGGTGCAGCAGGAGCAGCGTCAGCTTTTGGTGCAGCAGCAGTTGCTGTTGCAGCTGGTTGTGCTTGTGCAGCTGGAGTAAAGTTTTCGATATCGCTTTTTACGATACGTCCGTTTTCTCCTGAACCTTTAACCTGAGTTAATTGGATTCCTTTGTCAGAAGCAATTTTCTTCGCTAATGGCGAAGCTAAAATTCTTCCTCCGTTTGAAGTTTCAGCTACAGCTTCAGTTGCTTTTTCAGCAGCAGGAGCAGCTTTTTCTTCAGTTGCAGGAGCACTTGCAGTTGCAGCGCCTCCGGCAGTATAATTGTCAGCAATTCCAGAAATATCAGTTCCTGCAGGTCCTATAATAGCTAGTAAGCTATCAACAGGTGCAGTATTTCCTTCCTGAATACCAATGTATAATAATGTTCCTTCATTGAAAGACTCAAACTCCATAGTCGCTTTGTCAGTTTCAATTTCAGCTAGGATATCGCCTTCAGCAACAGCATCACCTACTTTTTTCAACCAGGTTGCTACAGTTCCTTCAGTCATTGTATCGCTCAAACGTGGCATAGTTACAACGATAACACCTTTTGGTAATTCAGTTGCAGCTTTTGCAGCAGGAGCAGCAGTTTCTGTTTTTGCTTCAGCAGCAGGAGCGGCTTCAGCTTTTGGTGCTTCTGCAGCAGCAGGAGCATCACCACCGGCTAAAAGAGCAGAAATATCTTCTCCTTCGTTACCAATGATGGCTAATAATGAATCAACAGGAGCAGTTTCTCCAGCCTGAATTCCGATATGTAAAAGAGTTCCTTCATTGAAAGACTCAAATTCCATTGTTGCTTTATCTGTTTCAATTTCAGCAAGGATATCACCTTCGCTAATTTTGTCGCCTACTTTTTTTAACCAAGTCGCTACCGTTCCTTCCGTCATAGTATCGCTCAAACGAGGCATTGTTACTTTTATGGCCATAATATATTATAGTTTATGAGGTGTGAATGGATAGTCTTCTTGTGCGTATACTACATCGTATAATTGTTCTAATTCAGGATATGGAGATTCTTCAGCGAATTTCACACATTCTTCAACCAAATCTTTTACTCTTTGGTCAATTACTTCAATTTCTTCTTCTGTAGCATACTTTTGATCCATAATTACATCTAAAACCTGAGTAATAGGGTCAATTTTTTTGTATTCTTCAACCTCTTCTTTAGAACGGTACAATTGTGCATCAGACATAGAGTGTCCTCTGTAACGGTATGTTTTCATTTCAAGGAAAGTTGGTCCGTCACCACGACGAGCTCTGTCGATCGCTTCTGTCATTGCTTCAGCAACTTTTACAGGATTCATTCCGTCAACTGGTCCGCAAGGCATTTCATATCCTAAACCAAGTTTCCAGATATCAGTGTGGTTTGCAGTTCTTTCAACAGAAGTTCCCATTGCATAACCGTTGTTTTCAACGATAAATACAACTGGCAATTTCCATAGCATAGCCATGTTGAAAGCTTCATGCAATGAACCTTGTCTAGCAGCACCATCACCAAAATAGGTCATAGTAACTCCGCCAGTTTCAAAATATTTATCAGCAAAAGCTAAGCCAGCTCCTACCGGGATTTGTCCACCTACGATTCCGTGTCCTCCGTAAAAACGGTGCTCTTTAGAGAAAATGTGCATAGAACCTCCCATACCTTTAGAAGTTCCTGTTGCTTTTCCTAAAAGTTCAGCCATTACTCGTCTAGGATCAACTCCCATACCAATTGGCTGTACGTGGTTTCTGTAAGCAGTAATCATTTTATCTTTAGTCAGGTCCATAGCGTGCAAGGCACCTGCTAGTACAGCTTCCTGACCATTATATAGGTGTAAAAAACCTCTAACTTTTTGTTGAATGTATAATGCTGCAAGTTTGTCTTCAAACTTTCTCCAAAGTAGCATGTCTTCGTACCACTTTAAATATACTTCTTTTGTAACTTCTTTCATCTGAATTCTTTCTTTTGCTAAAGTTTGTTTGTGTTATCAATTGTTGCCTATAACGCAAAATAGTTTCCTCCCACAAATTTGCGCCCGAAAGGTCGGGATGCAAAAATAAGACATTCCTATTAAGAAGTAAAATTTAAACGTGACTTTTTGGCTTTTTTTTACAAGAACTTTTTATCAAACATAAAAGGAAGCAAATTTTTAAGGGATGCAGATTTGTAAACTTCGCCAATTTCGCCCATAAAATAGATTTCTATAGGGGTATCTTGCTTGATTTCATATTCGGCAATAGATTGGCGGCAAGAACCACACGGCGGAATTGGTGCTGTAGTCTGATTCGTGTCTGAAGCTGCTGTAATGGCTATTTTTAAGATTTTGGCATCAGGATACATACTTCCGGCATAAAAAATGGCAACTCTTTCTGCGCATAATCCCGATGGATAAGCTGCATTTTCCTGATTAGAACCTAAAACTATTTTTCCGTTATCTAATAATAATGCGGCGCCAACTCTAAATTGTGAATAAGGTGCATAGGCTTTTTTTCGAATTTCAATTGCCTGACTCATTAACTCCTGTGTGTCTTTTGAAAGTTCTTCTAATGAGTTGTAAATGGTAAATGATGATGTAATGCTTATTTCTTTCATTCTTTTTATGGGAAAAAAAATCCAAATCTCTAAAAAGTAGAAATTTGGATTGTTATTATTTTTATTGTTTTATTCGTTTAGTACACTTCGTATTTGTCGCCAAAGTTAAAGGTTAAAGAAAAGCGAAGTGTGTTTTCTAAAGGATTTTTAATTTTAGATGCCGAAAATAAGTAAGAAACGTCAAGTTTTACTACATTATATTTGAAACCTGCTCCTAAAGAGAAAAACTGAACGCCTCCTTTTTGCGGGCTTTGGTGATAATATCCTGCTCTCATCGAAAAAGCATCCTGATAGGTATATTCTCCTGCAACACTATAAGTGATCTCTTTTAGTTCTTCGCTAAAACCACCCGGAGCATCTCCAAATGATTTAAAAATTCCCGAAACCCAACCTATGTCATTATAGTTTTTGTAATTGGTAGCATTTGCCTGTTCCTGAGAAATTTCTCCCGGATCATTGTAATCTCCATCTCCGTTTAGATCTACCGGAGTTCCTGGTCCCGGAGGAGTAGGTACTAAAAGTTTGGTAAATTCGACACTTAGTCCAACTTTATTATATTCGTCCAGAATAAAATCAAAACCACCACCAACTCTTAAATTTGCCGGTAAAAAGTTTGAGCTTAAGTCATCATTGTCGTAGCTTATTTTCTGACCAAGGTTTTGCATGTTGAAACCTGCTCTCCATCGTCCGTTAAAGTCCGAATAAGCAATTTCTTCAGATTGGTAGAATCCCGCGATGTCAACTGCAAAAGTACTGGCTGCAGAAGCGTCTACATCTTCTGAGGCAATTTTTAGATTTGAATTGATGAATCTTGCGGCAACTGCCATCGAGAATGTTTCACTTAATTTCAATGAATAAGATCCGTCTAAGGCGAATTCGTTTGGTGAAACTATTCTGGCAGCTTCACTTGGATCTCCTGTCGTTCTTAACTCAATATCTCCAAAACCAAAATAGCGAAGACTTCCTGCAAAGGCACTTCGTTCGTTGATTTTGTTGTAGTACGTAACCTGACCTAATGAAATGTCATTGGCTAAGTCTGTTAAATAAGGAGTGTAACTAATAGAGAAGCCTTGCTTATCTACTGAGAAAGCATATTTTGCAGGATTCCATTGCTGGGAGAACGCATCTGCTGATGTGGCTACACCCTGATCAGCTAAACCAGCTGCTCTGGCATCTGCTGCAACTAATAAAAATGGAACACCCGTTGTAATAGGTCGGTTGTCCTGAGCCTGTGCTTTAAAAAGAATAAAAGAACAAATTAAAAGTAGTGATATTTTTTTCATTTAGGGACTTAATGTATTTATGATACAAATATATATATAATTATAAGATGACAAGCTTTTCATATTTTTCTGCCTTTTTATTTGTCAAATTAGATCTGACCGTAAGTTTATAAATATAAACACCTTTTCCTATCCGGTCTCCAAAATCATCTCTTCCGTCCCAGGTAATTTCTCTCGATAAAAAACCTTCTGTATTAATGACCTGGTTTTTTGTCCAGACAACTTTTCCTGTTATAGTCATTACCTGAACCTGAACGTCTAAGGGTTCGTACGGTCTGTTGTGGGAAAACCAAAACTGAGTATACGTAGAAAAAGGATTAGGATAATTAAGAACGTGAGTTAGTGTTAATGATTCATCTCCAACAACTACAAATTGTATTTCGCTTGTCACCGGATTGTTGTAAACATCCCATGCTGTAAAGCTTATAGTGTGCATTCCCGGAGCTAAATTTCTTAAAGGGAAACGTAAATTTCCGTTAGTATAATCGTCTAATTTTGTTTGATAATAATCATTCAGAATATAGGGATTACTAACGTCTCCGTCCAGAATTGCTACAATGTCATGCCCGATTCCGCTTGCTGTATTTATTCCGTTTTCATCCTCCAGAAACGCCAGTAAAAATGGCGATTCGTTTGTAGTTCCGCCAGATACAAAAGTTTCATCGTTCATATATAACTTAACTTTTGGACTTATATTGTCCTGAGGTGCATTTTCATTTATTCCTCCTATTTTAATGGTGGTATTGTAGCCGGTTTGGTTTTCTAAAGCCTGATTTTTTTTCGAATAAAAACTAATTCGGCCGTAATCAACGGGAACCCTTATGTCTCTTGGTACCACAAAGCTAAATTCGAATTGACCATTGGTTACGGATGCATTTCCTCTAAAGATTGTTTCTCCTAGTATTTTAAATGACATTGCAGGGCTATAACCATCATTATTTAGGGTTGTTGTTGTAATTAATTTATCGAAAATTGCAGTAGCTAATTCACCATTATAATTGCTTAGAAGATTGTTGTTTTCATCTGTAATCTCACCTGAAATTTTAATTTTTGCCAAAGATTTAAAATCTGGAATTGATTGCGAAATCACAACATCATTTACTTTTGTTAAATTAATTCGTGGTTTAGGAACGGCTAACATTAAAGCAGGATCACCAATATAAAAAATAACATTACTGGCCGAACTTGGGTTCTCGTTTTTAGAAATTCGGAGCGCCTCGGCAATGCTGGTATATTGATTAGATCCGTACGAAAGCAGATTTTTGCTCAGGCTGTCATTAAAATCTTCTGCATTAAATTGTCCTATGGCGCGAATGGTTGTCAGCATAGAAATTGCTCCTCCTTTAGGATTCCAGAAAGTGTATTCGCCTGCTGTTGGTCTTGTTGGGTCATCAAATCTTGAAAACTCACAAGTAATGGTTATAAATAAAGGATATTTATATTGATTGTTTAAATTTTGTCCATCTGATTTTTCCCAAATACGTTCGCTTGCCAGTCCATCTTCGCCACCGTGGCCTAAATAATTAAAAATTAAAGCGCCTTTTTCGAAAGCATTAAATAAATCGGTTCTGGCTTTAGGGTATCTTGATCCGCCGGCAGAAGCTTCCTGAGTGTACGCATCCAGAATGATTTTGTCGACATTCAAAAAAGGTTTCTGTGTAGAAATATTGTCTGCCAGATTGTTTTGGTGAAACTGTAATGTTGCGTCTGAAGTCTGGTCAGAATCATCGCTCACCATAACAATATTATTTCGCCAATTTCCGTATGATTTAACATCGTGGTATTCTAAAACTTTATTGACCATTTCGCCTGCCTGAGCATTGTCAGATACCAGCATTCTGCCCACGGCAATATCAATTCCGCCAAAAGGCGAAACCACAACTCCTTCATTATTGTCCATTAAACCATAAAAGTCATCGGATGCAAATGACGCTTCTCCGGTCGAATTGCTAATTACAGATTGATATATAGGTACAATATTGTTATTGTTGGTAATTCTGTCTTTATAATCGAAAGAAGCATCTCCGAATAAATTCAGGTATTTTATTTTTTTATCTGAAGAAGATGCATTGTCGTATATGTATCTGATGCAATTTCTAATGGCTGCGATATCTTGTTTTCCTGAAGAAAATTCCTGGTAGATATTCTCTAAGGCGATTACTTTTACATTCAAATTAGAATATGTTCTGTGAAAATTCGCTAGTTTTTCGGCTTGGGAAGCTAAAAATCTAGGGGTGACAATTACATAGTCGATATCCTGAAAGCTATTTTGAGTATTCTTAAATAATGTTCCTTTTAGGTTTTGATTGGCAATTTTTGATTGGTTTTCTTTTAAAGGAGTAAAATAATCAGCAGCATCAATTGCAATGTATTTTCTAATTTCTCCTAAGGATGCCTTGAAGCTAAAAGCTGCCTGATTGCTGTTTTCTGTTTTTGATACATTATATAGGTCTGTAATATCCCAAATTTGAGAAATTCCGGAAGCATTACTTATCGTATAATTTACTATTCCTCCGGTTGAGCCTGCTAAGTCGTATTGAAATTTAAATTGTTTGCCTGTGCCTGATAACTTTCTTTTAGCGATTAAGTTGATGTAATCCAGATATCCTTTCGATCCCGGAACACCATTATTATTATAGGTAAGTTTTATTTTTATGTTTTCGGCACCGGTAAACGAAGTGTTAGAAGCTAATTTTTGGGTGTAAAACTTTAGTTCAGAATTAGAAACTAATGCCTGAAAATTGATAGTGCCAATATTTTGGCCATTGGCGGCAACGGCAAATGAAGTTGGGGTAAAAGCTGCCGAAGCGGTATTCAATTCTATTTTTACAGGTACTGAAGTTTCTATATTTGGAAAACTGAATTCAAATTCCTGTTCCTGATTAATGTCAAATGATTCTCCAAACCATTGGCGGCCCAAATGAGCGATGTTGGTTTTGTCGATTTCATGAAATTGATAGTCGTCAAAAGTGTTTAGTTCTAAAGTGCTGTTTCCTGTTGGCTGGTTGAAGTTAGGGATGCGTTTTCCTTCGCTGCCGGCCACTGTAATATAATAGTAGGATTTTGTAGCATACAAATTAAGATTGGTTTGGCTCTCAGAATTCCAGTTTTCGAGTCCTTCACCATAAAAAAGAATATAATCTTCGTTGTTAAAGATGCCGTCACTTTCTCCAATAATCTGTATCGCATTTTCTGTTAAATCTTCAGGGTAGTATGTACTATTGGCCAAGGGAAGCATTTTTCCTCCGTTTCCGTAGATCTTAATTCTTCTTGGATCTACTTTTGACGGATCAAATCCAAGGCTTTGTAAAAAAGATTTCGAAATTTTATAAACGCCAGATTTTTCGATATAAAATCGGTACCAGTCTCCAGAGGCTAAAACTGAATTATAAACTGAATTTGATTTTTTAAAAGAAGATGAATTATTGCTTCCTGATGTTGAGTTGCTTGTTGAGTAAGAAAAGGATTTCATTCGCTTGTAGCTATTGCCTTCTCTTATTATAGGTGACAATGACAGGAAAGTTTGACTTTGATCTCTTGAAATAGTTGTTTTTAACGTTTCATTTGGTTTTTCCGGGATGTTTTCGAGTGATAAGTCGCCCAGCTCAGCAATTGAAACAGATTCATAAATAACGTTGCTAATTTGTACAGAATTATTGTTCGAAGAACCGGTTTCACCCAGGTTAAGTAATAAGCTTATGCTTTTTTTAGTAGTATCGTACCTGAAACTGCCTCCTGAAAAGTAGGGAATTTTTATTTTTGATTCGCCAAAACTCATCTCTTTTTTGTTTTGCCAATCTAGCGTAAAGCTCCCATTTACCTGAGAAAATGAAAGGAACGGAATCAAAAAAAGGTATAAGATTAGGGCTTGTTTCATTACCGGATAAAACTGTTTTAAATTAAAAATATTTTAGTAAGTAAAAATATAGTATTTCATGTTATAGTAAATAATAAAAAGTATATTTTTGCGTTCGTAACTATAGGTTATTTTCTGGTAAAAAACAGCTAAATAAAATTATTAGAACAGATGTTGCTAATTAAATGTTAATTATTATATTGCAGCACCTAAATTTATCACCTAAGAATGAGTATGAAAGTAAACAAAATTGTAGTCTTGCAATTAATGATGTCAATGGTATTGATGTTGGGCACGGCTAGTTGTAGCAAAAAATCGAGTTCCAGTCACGCTTCCAGAGCAACTGGTTGGGATGTAGATAGTCAGAATGGAACTGCTGCCAGAAATGCAGGGAAAAAACAACAGGCTGGTCCTGGTTTAGTTTTTGTTGAGGGAGGTACATTTACTATGGGTAAAGTACAAGATGATGTTATGCACGATTGGAATAACACACCTACCCAACAGCACGTTCAGTCATTCTATATGGATGAAACCGAAGTTACGAATGGTATGTACTTAGAATACCTGGAGTGGTTAAAGAAAGTTTTCCCTCCAACAGAAGAAAATTACAAAAATATTTACGAAGGAGCATCTCCTGATACTTTAGTGTGGAGAAATCGTTTAGGATACAACGAAACGATGACTAATAACTACTTGAGACATCCATCTTATGCAAACTATCCTGTAGTTGGTGTTAACTGGATTCAGGCTGTTGAATTTGCTAAATGGAGAACTGACCGTGTAAACGAGGCAGTTTTAGAGAAAAATGGTTACCTTAAAAAAGGAGCTAAAACACAAGATGTTAGTGCTGAAAGTATTTTCAACACAGAAGCTTATGTTGCGTCTCCAAGTACTACTTACGGTGGTAACGAAGAACTTGTTTTAAAGAAAAATCCAAACGGAAAAAGACCTAAAGCAGGAAAAGACGGTGTGGTTCCGGAAGAAAAAAATGTGTATGCACAACGTTCTTCAGGTATCATCTTACCAGAATACAGACTGCCTACAGAGGCAGAATGGGAATATGCTGCAGCAGCTGATGTTGGACAAAGAGAATACAATATATATAAAGGACAAAAGAAATATCCTTGGTCCGGAGATTATACACGTTCATCTAAACGTAAAAACAAAGGAGATCAATTGGCTAACTTTAAACAAGGAAACGGTGACTACGGTGGAATTGCAGGTTGGTCTGATGATGGTGCTGATATTACAAATGCTGTAAAAAGCTATGCGCCTAATGATTTTGGATTATACGATATGGCTGGAAACGTAGCCGAATGGGTTGCCGATGTTTACAGACCTATTATCGATAACGAAGCGAATGATTTTAACTACTTTAGAGGAAATCAATATGCTAAAAACAAAATTGGTAAAGACGGTAAAATTGAAATCATTACTAAAGATAATATTCAATACAAAACTTTAAGTAACGGTAAAAAAGTTGCAACAAACTTGCCAGGAGAAATTGCTCAGGTTCCGGTTGACGAAAATGAAACTTACCTAAGACAAAACTTCACGACAAGTGATAACATCAACTATAGAGATGGTGATAAACAATCATCTAAATATTTTGACTTTGGTGATCCTGATGGAGGAACAAAAGCTGATCAGTCAATGTATAACTCTCCTAAACATAATGTAACAACAGACAGTTTAGGTCAAATGGTTAGAAAATATGACAACTCTAGTAAACGTACTACATTAATCGATGATAACGTAAGAGTTTACAAAGGTGGTTCATGGAGAGACAGAGCATACTGGTTAGATCCGGCTCAAAGAAGATATTTCCCTCAGGATATGGCAACAGATTACATCGGATTTAGATGTGCTATGTCTAGAGTAGGTGCAAAAGCTGAAAAAAGAAAATCGCCTAGAAACTAAATTCTAGAAAATTCAATAAAAAAAATTCCAAATTCCAACTGAATTACTCAGCTTTTGGAATTTGGAATTTTTTTATTGCTTATT
>NNBV01000734.1_pt1 | contig 11908 bp, 13 predicted proteins | sample 1173771 | NCBI WGS metagenome assembly NNBV01 (sample SAMN07173938, study PRJNA388173) | plant metagenome | isolation source: symbiotic tissue sample KVS11 | place: Norway: Troms, Kvaloya island
TTGAAGTACCTCAACACGATTTTRRAGTACCTCAACACGATKWTGVAGTACCTCAACACGATTTTGGAGTACCWCAASACGATTTTGGAGTACCTCAACACGATTTTGAAGTACCTCAACACGATTTTGGAGTACCTCAACACGATTTTGGAGTACCTCAACACGATTTTGGAGTACCTCAACACGATTTTGGAGTACCTCAACACGATTTTGAAGTACCTCAACACGATTTCTAGGTATATATTAGCCATATAAAGTATGACTATCAATTTGGTGTTAGTCTTCCTGCAAATGCACCTAACTACGTCACACGCAAAGCTGATGCAGATTTGTATCAAGCTGTGAAAGCTGGAGAGTTTTGTTTTGTTTTGAACTCTCGACAAATGGGTAAATCCAGTTTCCGTGTCCGCACAATGCAAAGGTTACAAGGTGAAGAAATTGCTTGTGTGTCTATTGATTTAACCGCAATTGGGACATCAGGGCTAAAGTCTGAACAATGGTATTCGGGGATTTATTGATACTATAATTAGCGATCGCAGCGCCAATACCAAAAGCGTAGCCGTGAGGCTTGTCGTCAGACATCGCACTCTTGTATCTCACTGAACGATTAATCAAATAAATTCAATAAAGCTTTCGCCGCCCCTTGTTGCAAGCATTACAGGCAGAAGTTTTCGGCTCAAAATCAATACAAGCGATCGCTTGCTCAGAACAAGCCTTTTTTGGGTGTACAGTACATTTAAGGCGGTAGTCGTTGGTAAAATATTCACAACCAGAGCAAGGAATGTCATGCAGCGTTTTTAAATGAATTATTCCTTTTTTTAAAGTTAACCAGACACTACCAATAAATAGAATCATGATTGTCCAAGTGCAAAAAGCACACAAAATCATACTTAACATGAGTCATCCTCATAAAAATTCCAAAAAAATGCCCGCAGTCTACTGCTGTTAACCGCAGGCATAAGACTTTATTTAGCTAGTGTTGAGCGAAACTTAATTAAGTTAATACCAATTTGAAAAGACCATTTGTAGAGACGCGATTCATCGCGTCTTTATTTGATCGATTCATCGCGTCTTTATTCGATGCGACGATCGCCAAGAGTGCCACACAAAACCTAAGAAAGCCACAACACCAAGAAAGAACTGAATATCTGCCAATCCTAGACGTTCTGAACCGTAAAACTCTCTCGGAAAAACTGTCGTGTTATATCCCACAAAAGCGGCAGAAATCCAAGCCATCAAAGCTAAACCTAGTAAGCTATAAGAAAGAATTTCTTCACCCTTTTCAATTGGTAAAATTCGTCTTACCCAGGTAAAAGGTTGTACAAGAATATGCCAAACGCCACCAGCAATTAAGATGAAGCCAATCCAAATATGACCACCAATGACATCTTCTAAATTATCAACACTTGCCATCCCCAAAGGAGTCCAGTTACCATCTTTCAGACCAACTAAGTAGCCAAAAATTATTTCTGGGTTTAAATTAGGATTGCTAATCAGGCGGACATTTCCGAAGTTAGTGTCATAAATTCCGCCAAAAAACATTGCCTTTAGCACTAACAAAAATGCTCCCAAACCCAGAATAATTAAGTGATGACCTAAAATTAAACCCAATTGCTTCGGGTCATTCCATTCATAGTGAAATCTTGCCGTCTGTCCACCGGCATTATATAAAATTGCCGGAGCGCGAAAAACATGAAAAAGTCCACCTGCACCCAACACAGCAGATGCAACTAAATGCAAAATGCCAATTACAAAATAAGGATAGGTATCGACGACTTCACCTCCAGCACCTACACCCCAGCCCAAAGTTGCTAAGTGAGGTAACAAAGTCAATCCCTGTTCATACATTGGTACGCTAGGAACAAAACGTGTAACTTCAGATATTGTGATTGCTCCTACCCAAAACATAATTAAGCCTGCATGAGCAATGTGAGCGCCTAATAATTGACCAGATAAATCAATTAAACGGGCATTGCCCACTAACCACGATAAATTTGTGTCTGCTGCTAAGGTTCTATCAGTTGTAATTGTCATAGTTAAATACCTTTATGAGCATTTTGAATTTTGGATTTTAGATTATGACAATCTAAAATCCAAAATTGTTTTATGATTCGCTACCGATGGCATTTATTGCCTTTTCAATTCGGCTAAAGTCAACGCCAATTGCTCGTAGCGCGTGCCAAAGATGACCTTGCAAGAAGAAGAAAGCTAAGAAGAAATGAGCATTTGCTAACCATGCTCTGGAAGTGTAACCACCGTTAGCTAACTTAATGCTGTCGGCAAAATAAGGGCTAACTCCGAGTTTTACTTCCAAGGTCGAGCCATAAAATTCCACGGGATAAGCTAAGGTATTTACCGCACAAAAGTAAGCTGCAACAAATCCCGCTAAAGCAATACCGCCCAATGAGTAGGAAAGGATGGCTTCACCAGAGAAGATTAAAAGCTTTTTCGCCCAAGGTAAAGGCTCTATGAGGATGTGCCAAATACCGCCACCAATGAGTAACAAGCCTACATAGATATGACCGCCGACTAAATCTTCTAAGTTGTTAACACTGGCAAAGTGGGTTTGATAGCCATAAATAACCAGGGGGTTGAGGGTGGGGTCAGTGACAACTCGAACATCGTGAATTGTCGAGTCGTACAGTCCTCCCCAAAACATGGCTTTTCCTACGAGGAGTAAAGCACCTATTCCCAAGAAAATCAGGTGATGTCCTAAAATAAACCCAAGTTTTTTCGGGTCGTCCCATGTAAAGTGAAATTTCCGAGCGCGACCAGTGGCGTCTTTTAAGTTTTTTGGAGCTTTGAAGGTGTGAAAAAGTGCCCCTGCACCCAGCACAGCAGAAGAAATTAAGTGTAAAGCGCCGATAACGAAATAAGGGTAAGTATCGACTACCTGACCACCTGCGCCCACACCAAAACCCAAGGTGGCTAAGTGGGGAAGCAAAATCAACCCCTGTTCGCCCATAGGTATTTCGGGATTGTAGCGGGAGATTTCAAACCATGTAAACGCCCCAGCCCAGAGCGTCGTCAGCGCTGCTTGTGCCACATGAGCGCCGATAAATAAGCCAGAGAGATTGGCGAAGCGGGCGTTACCAGTCCACCAATCAAATTTGAGGTTGGGATTGCCGTATGTCTGCATTGTTAAGCACGATTAGTAACTGTTGCTATTAATACTCAACTAATTGGTTCTTGATTCAGCAGTTAAATGTCGCGTGAGTACAACAAGTCAGCTATCACAAAGCTTTTGCCTGAAGGAGGAGGACTTCTTCCAATTCACGGTAAGCGTTACTGATTGTTGTCAGATATCACTTCTGAACGTACACTCTACTTATTGACTCTAATTACCAATTGTTGAGACTACAAATTAGTTTATTGACAATTATTCTTAATTGGATCATCTCTTTACAAAATGTAATCATCAAAACTGGAGGAAAAATAGGCAGCGCAAGCGGAGCGACAATAGTAACTATTACCGCTCAAACTACTAAAGAAATATTGGGGTTGCTGAATAGAGGTATGAATCAGGCGATGCCTGCGGCGGGCGTAGCCATCGCCTCAAACTTGCCGGCAGCGTCACGGAACTTCTTGCGAATATGAGTTTATCCACACCTTGGACATTGCATAGCGATGTCTACGACGGGCTACGCCTACGCTCGAATTCACACTTCAATTATGATGCAACGCCTTAGACTTCCATAGATTTTCATGAGTTAACCCACATTCCGCCCTAGTGGCGTGGCACAGCTAAAAGTGTGAAGGCAGGTGAAGTAGTCAAAAAGCAATTATGACCACCCACTAAGCTTATATTTCTAGATGGTTTACTTCAAACTTGAAGCTTGTCGTCCACCTAAGCGTTGTCCTTGCGCTGTAGGCAAGACATTAACAGAGATAGTTGCATAAACACCCTGTTTTTGACCAATCATGATCAAGCGAATAAAATCTCCCAAGCCTTCTACCAATCGAGCATTACGTAAAACACCAGAATCTACTGCTAAAAATCCGATTTCTTCAGCAAGTCCCATAACTATTTTTCTAGCTTGCTCATCATCTCCTGCAACAAAAACAGAAACTCCATAATCCTTTAGTGGTTCAGGTGCTAATTCAAAGACTTCCTGCGCCATCGTATTAAAAGCTTTTACCACCCGCGCATTCGGTACATTTTTAGCAAGCTTTTCGGCTAGCGATTCTAATATTGCCGGATAAGCAAATCCTTCAGGAATATCTTGATTATTACAATCAATAATAATTTTACTGTCGAGAACTACAGGATTAGACAGCAATTCTTTTGGCATAATGTTGCGTACTGTCCACAAAATTACATCAGCAAACGCCGCCGCCTGATCATTTGTACCACCTTGCGTTTCGCGTTCTGCTAACTCTGCCGTTGCTTTTCCTTTTTCGGCATCACGGGAGCCAAAAAATACTTGATGGCCCTGTTCTGCCCAGAGAATACCAAGAGAGCGTCCCATGTTTCCACTGCCAATAATTCCAATCTTCATGAGTTAACCCTCATTTCATCGTAGATTGTGAAAAGCTTATAGTTAAAGCAGGTGAAGTAGCCACAAAGCAATTATGACCACCAACTTACCTATAGGCACAGAAATTATACCAGTGGTTTTGCAATTACAACCTGCGATCGCACTAACCGAAGATCAGTTTTATGAATTTTGTCAGCTAAACCGCGACTTTCGCATCGAACGCAATGCTGTGGGAGGATTAGTGATTATGCCCTAAAAGCTTTGTTGCTCCATCTACTACAAACGACAATTTACCGAATTCGCTGTTAGTTAAAGTCATTTCAATGCCTAAACTTTTTTTGATTTAGGATATAGCCAAAAGCTAAACAAACGGCTAACTCTAGGCATGACAACATAGGTTAATAGCAAAACCATTGTAATGGTAATAATTAACGAAATAATCAAGGGTGGAAAACCACGAATTAGGGGTGTTATAAAGGTATTCAACAAATTAATCAATATAAATACAGCCCCCCAAGTTAGCAATGCTGTTTTATAGCGTGGTGGAGTTTTCAGTGGTTGACCAGGAAGACAAAACCAAGCTTCTAATCCACTAAGTTGTTGAACATGAGGGTCAGATTCAACCAAATGTTTACCTTGATTGAGCCAATATTCGCGATCGCGCGATGTCATCCACACCTTTAAATTTTCATAACCGTCAAACCGGAAGATGATCACATATTCATTTCGCACCCCAAGTTGGGGACGAATCACATTTGTTCCCAGATGACCCGTATATGTTCTGGAAACTCTGGTAATCTCTTTCAACCAAGCTTCGTAAGCAGTTTCGCGTCCTGGTTTTACAAGTTGTGTAATTACCACGGTTACAAATTGATCTTCCTGTTCCATCTTCATTAGTTATGCCACTATCAACTTTAGTAAATTATGTAATTTTTAGTAACAGTAATTAAATAAGACTTACGTATTGACAGGAAAGACTAAATATGAGTGTTTTGAAAAACTACATCTGCCGTAGGGGCAATACCCTGCGGGAAGCCGCAACTCTTGGAGACGCTTTGCGAATGCGTCTACATGAATTGCCCCTACGGCGCGGATTTGTTTAGGATCAAAGAGAATCTATGAATTGCTGTACTTTTTCCAGGAGTGGCTCATGTTCAATTTGCTCTGCTAACTCTTGGGCGTTTTGGTAGCACAATCGCGCCATTTTTTTACGTTTGGTTACAGCGTAAATGCTTCCCATGTTCAGCAAAGTTGAAATTTCTCCGAGACCATCGCCTAGTTGTTGATAAATCGCAATGGCTTGCTTATAGAACTTCATTGCTTGCCGATTTTGTACCAAGGTGCTGTAGGTAAAACCAATGTTGTGAAGGGTTGTTGCCTCACCAGAGCGATCGCTAATTGCTCGACGTGTCAAAAGAACTTGATGGTAGAGCAATAGCGCTTGTTTCGGTTTTCCTAAATCATTATAGACAGAGGCAATGTTGTTCAAGGTGGTTGCTTCACCAACCAAATTCTTGACAGCTCGTTGAATTGGAAGTGCTGCTTGAAAAAATTCTAGAGCTTGCTCAAACTTACCTAAGACGTTGTAGGCGAAACCAATGCCATTTAGAGTTGTTGCTTCACCAGAAAAGTCACCTAACAATCGCCGCATCGTCAAAATTTGGTGTTGTAGCAACAGTGCCCGTTTCGGTTCTCCCAAGCGCGTATAAATTAGCGCCACATCATTGAGAGTAGAAACTTCTCCTTGAGTATCTTGCAATCGCCTAAAGATTGGCAGTGCTTTGTCAAAATACTCCAACGCTTGCGAAAAGCGTCCAAGACGGCTGTAGGTAGAACCCAAATTGCTAAGTGCAGTTGCTTGTGCTGGCGTGTTGCCAATTTCAACAGCAACCGAAAGCGCCTGATGAAACCGCTCTAATGCTTTTTGAGGTTGCCAACAACTGAGGTAAGCTAAGCCGAGATCGTTCAATGTATAACCTTCCCTAGTTCGGTCTGGAATTGCTCTAGCTAGATGTAAATTTTTGGTTGCTAGATTGAGATACTCTTGAAATTTCCCTCGCTGATAGTAGCGGTTTGCTTCGTCACGACGTTTTTCCCACTCTTTGACTTGATTTAAAGATTGCGTCATCTGACCTCAGTTGCACTCTGCGATAAGTAGGCAGGACATCTCTTGGGAATGAACCCCTCTTAGTTTTCCCAAATTTTAACCTTTATCTTCTACCTTTAGATATAAGACGTAAATAGATAATTATGGTATTGTTTCATACTTTAAGGGATATTTATGAAGCAATTAATACAAATACCAGTCTTCAAAATTTTCAGTGCCTAGTACAGTACGGCGGAAATAAACCACCCACTCCAAATGAATAAAACACTTATGCTGTATTCATTTTTAATTTTTAATTTTTAATTTTTAATTCCGCCTTGCGGTACTAGTCCCCAATCTCTAACTCAAACGTTGCTGTAACCATAAGACCAGCAAAACCAATGCCAAGTAGTTGCTTCGCCAATGATTCTGTGGGCTGCGGTTGTGAATCGTTTTGATACGCTAAATTAAATTTGACAGTGGCAATATTTCTGGGTAGGGAACTGATAGTTTTATGATTTCAAAATGTAAAGGGAATCATCTGGCTGCCATTCTGTGTGTGAGATAGCGTAGTACACTACATCATGGCCGTAATAAGTAGCATTCTTTTCGTACTTCATCCCGACCTTTTGAATCACCCGCACTGAAGCAAGGTTTTCTGGATGAGCGATCGCTACTATTCGATTTAGCTTCACTTGCCAAAATCCAAACTTTAAAGTTGCAAGAGATGCTTCAGTCCCTAGTCCCATGTTCCAATAGCCCTTGTCAAACACATAGCCAAGCTCAACTTCCGGCGTATTTTCCAGAAACCCAAGTCCACAACGACCAACTATCTTACCAGTTTCTTTGTATATTACTGCCCACATTCCAAAGTTGTGTTGTTGCCACTGTTGGATATGTTTGTTTAAACTTGCCTGGGTTTGTTCCCTTGTTCTTGGCAAGAGATACCTCATGACTTCTGTATCGCTGTAGAGGCGAAATAGGTAATCAAAGTCTTCTAGATTGAAGTGCCTTAGTCGCAGCCGCGCAGTTTCTATCTCAGACATAATGACCCCAATTCAAATTTAAATTTGCAAAATGTAAATGGGTTACTTCTTTGACCTGATCTTTAGGTATAGGCCCTCTAGGTGAATACTTCATAACTGCTGGGTTACTCAAAATGGGAGCAAGTTCATCTAAATCTTGAGGAGTATAGGGTCTTAGTAGCAGTCTTGCGGTTTCTATCTCAGGCATGGTATCAGGGTAGGAAGACAAACGCTACTTTAAACAAGCGTATTTTTTTACAAACATTAAATATAATGCTCTTACTATGAGCATCTACCAATCTCTCAAAAAATCTTATACACCAGATCGTCGGCCTGAGAATGACTGGCGGTTGTTTTTGCGTTTGGTGCCTTATGCCCGTCGTAGCGGACAATTATTAACGCTGTCGATGTGCTTACTCATACCCATCGCACTAGCTAATGCCATACAACCTCTGTTGATTGGCCAAGTTATCTCTCTAATTCGCAATGAACCTAGCACTTACGAATTTCTCAAGAATCGCCCCTTGTCGCAAGGGCTAAATATCCTGGAGGGATTATTGTTTGTTGCGATCGCAATCCGATTGATTTTGACAGGCTACCAGGGTTATATAGTACAAAAGCTAGGGCAACAAATCACCGCCGCAATTCGCCAAGACTTATTCCAGCACGTAACATCTCTAGCAGTACGCTTTTTTGACCGCACACCCGTAGGGAAACTAATCACCAGAATCACCAGCGATGTGGAAGTGTTAGGCGATGTCTTTTCAACCGGGGCAATTGGCATCGTATCCAATTTGTTTTCCATGCTGGTGATTTTGTGTTTAATGTTTTCCATCCAGTGGCAACTCACTTGCTTGCTGCTATTTATGCTGTTACCAGTTAGCTGGTTAATAGTTTACATTCAGCAACAGTACCGCAAAGCTAATTACAAAGGGCGGGAAGAACTTTCTATATTGAACTCACAGCTACAAGAAAATGTGCTTGGCATCAACGTGGTGCAGTTGTTCCGCAGGGAAAAATTTAATGCCGAATTGTTTCGTGCCACAAACAGCCGCTACACTCAGCAAATGGATCAAACCATCTTTTATGATTCATTTATTTCAGCAACCTTAGAATGGATTGGACTGATTGCGATCGCAGGTGTGTTGTGGTTGGGTGGTTCATTGCTGTTAGGAAAAAGCTTGACTTTTGGAACTTTAGCTGCATTTATCTTGTACGCCCAGCAATTATTTGACCCTTTAAGGGATTTTGCGGAAAAATTTACGGTAATTCAAGCTGGTTTTACTGCCATTGAACGCGTAGGCGATATATTAGATGAACCGATAGAAATCCGCGATCGGGCCAATGTCCGTTTCTCAATATTTGATGCTAAATTCGGCTACATAGACGAGATCGTTGCAAATCTAGAATCTCCAGACCTCACTTCCCCGCCAGAACTGGGAGAGATCCGCTTTGATCACGTCTGGTTTGCCTACAAAAATGATGATTACGTAATTAAAGACTTAGATTTCACCATTCATCCTGGCGAAAAAGTGGCATTAGTCGGCCCTACAGGTGCGGGTAAAACTTCGATTATCCGGCTGTTGTGCCGCCTCTACGAACCCACTAAAGGACGCATTCTCATCGATGGCATCGATATTCGGGAAGTACCCCAGGCAGAACTGCGGCGCTACATGGCAGTAATTTTACAAGAAGGCTTTTTGTTTGCTGGCGATGTTAAAAGCAACATTTCTTTAGGAGATGGCTATACCATTGAACAAATTCAACAAGCAGCAGAAGAAACCAACATAGCTGAGTTTATAGAAGAACTACCCCAAGGTTATGACACTCAACTTCGAGAACGGGGTACAAATATTTCTAGTGGTCAAAAGCAACTTTTAGCCTTTGCGCGGGCTGCAATTCGCAGTCCCCAAATTTTGGTACTAGATGAAGCCACCGCTAGTTTAGATGTTGGCACAGAAGCTTTAGTTCAAGAAGCATTAAACCAGCTTTTGCTCAGACGTACCGCCATTATTATCGCTCACCGCCTGTCTACAATTCGCAATGTAGACCGGATTTTTGTTCTGAAGCGGGGTGAATTAATTGAACAGGGAAGTCATGATGAACTACTGCAACAAGGAGGGCTTTATGCTACTTTACATAACTTGCAGATGTTGGGAAGTTAGGATATTTCCGAATAATTTGATTGAAATCTCAATACCTCGCGTGCGAGTAGCAATAGAACCCAAATGTGCATTAACGACTGATTCCTGTGATAACAATAAAATTTTTCCCTTATTAAAAAATCTGATTGGACAATAAAATCTCAATGCCTCCCGCAAGGCTTCTCTACGAGAGGCTACGCCAATACCAACGCACTGAAATTTACTGTTTGAGACGGTAGTTTTTCGATCACCAACTACCCCAATTTTCTCGCCCATACTGTTGACAAAATGCTTAACTTATCGTGCCAAACAGCCCTACCTATACAAGGGCGTAGTTCCGTATCAATTTGTGTAATACAATCTGAGATAACGGCTTGATTGCGCTATACTTAGTTACCATATTTTAGTATAAAAACTTACCTTAATTAAGCTAATATGCATACTAGAGCAGAACAGGTTGCCAACATCATTGAGCGTAGATCAAGTTATCTTCCCAAGAAGATTGCAATAGTTGAAAAAGAGCTTCAGGCACGAGCATCTGCCTTATATAATCTGGAAACTCATCGAGAAGCGTTACTTGAAGAAAATGCAAATCTCCGAGTTTTAGAGTATTTAAAAGCAATTAATTTTAGTGATATTCAAAAGCGCATTGGATCTGAACTGCTTGTATTATCTAAATTGAGGAGTCGCTTTTCTAGAAGTACCCTGAATATTGGTGTTATGGGGTTGATGGGGCAAGGAAAGAGTACCTTGCTCAAGAGTTTAAGTGGACTTAGCGATCGCGAAATTCCTGCATACGAAGGAGCAGCTTGTACGGCTGTTCGTAGCGTGGTTTGCAATCAGGAGGGTTCTGTTGAAGTTAGAGTCATTCTGCACTCAGAAAAAACCTTTTTAGAAGAAGTCATTCTTCCTTATTACAAATCGCTGAAACTCAAGCCTGAACCGCGTACCTTGGATGAATTTGCCCGAACATCTTTACCAGCCAAAATGCCTGCTGGTGCAACGAATGAAGCAGTTTATCAGCACCTGCAATCTGACTATTTCCAGAACCTAGAAAAATATCGACATCTGATTATTCCGCGAATAGAACCTCAGCAGAAAGTTGTACCTGTAGAGGAAGTAGCTGAATATGTGAGACAAGAACGCAATACTCAAGGAGAACTAATTACCTTCAAACACCTAGCTGTGCGTGAGGTTAATATATTTTGCCCTTTCAACAATTCTGATGTTGGTAAGATTGCTCTAGTTGACATTCCCGGTTTGGGAGACTCTAAACTGGGTGACGAAACAGTAATGCTAGAAACTCTGGGTACAGCAGTGGATGTTGTCCTATTTATAACTCGCCCAGACCCGCAACGCTACCAATGGCGTAACGTTGACACAGATATTTACGATATTGCTGCTCAAGAGTTGAATAACCTTGCAGGTAGAGCATTTATGGTTATTAACCATAGCCAAAGGACACAGAATATGAATGCCTGTAAAGTTCTTAAAGATACCTTGCAAATGCAAGTAGTCAGTTGTGAAATTGCTGATTGCTCAAACCCTGATGATGCTAACCAAGTTTTTAATCGCATCCTTAATTACTTGGCAGAGCATATTTTAGAAATTGATGAAGAGTATGCTCGGCAAAGTCAAGAACGGTTGATGAAAATTCAGCAAGATATCGATTTGATTATACAGTCTGCTCAGAAAGTTTTTAGCGGTACTGACAGTGATTTGTCTAGAGTTATTGATGATACGTATGACGATTTATTTGGTACTGATCGAGATGGATGGTGGCGAGAAATTACCATTGCTTTCCAGGATTTAAGACTTGAATTTGCTAAACGCTGTCAATCCCCATCTCATAGTCTTGAATCCAGTATTGATAAAGTATATCAAGATTGTAAAGTAAACGCTGGAATTTTAACGGCTAATAATCCAGAAGACGAGATTAATAAGCAGATTCAAGCCAGCAATCCCATGAAAGCTTATGGTGATTACCGCGATCTACTGCGGACTCTACTTTCCGATCGCTTTAGTAATTTGGATGAGGGACTAAAAGAATCAACTGAAGAAGTAAAAGTACGAATAGCAGAAATTTTAATTACATCGGGAAGATTGGATATATTGCCTAATTCTTTAGAAGGCTCAGAATTTATCAAAGCTTTTAGAGAATTGCTGGAACAAGAG
>NNBV01000916.1_pt1 | contig 11892 bp, 8 predicted proteins | sample 1173771 | NCBI WGS metagenome assembly NNBV01 (sample SAMN07173938, study PRJNA388173) | plant metagenome | isolation source: symbiotic tissue sample KVS11 | place: Norway: Troms, Kvaloya island
AAGACTAGTTTTACCAATTCTAAATACTGCTGCCTGAAGGATAATTCTTGATAGTTACTAGTTCCCGGACAATTAGCAGCTAGGGGAACTTTCTTATAAATCAATTTTAAATATAATTCAATAATTTCTATTTCTACTTCCCATATCTTCTGCCCCTTTGAATACAGGTAGTTTATTAAAGAATCTCTCTTTGGAAAAATAATTCCTGAAGTTATATGCTTAATGTTAGTTTCTATATCCAAATTTGTCTGTTTTCTAAAAATTGGTACTATTTGCCTCCTTACCCATTGCATAAATTGCCTGACCACATCAGCTTTTACTATACCTGTCAATGAATGAATCCCCAAGGCATTCAAAGTATTAACGACGACTATTTTTTGATTAATCATCACTTGTCGCTGATTTGTCTTCGCATCTATTAATATTACCTTTCCATCGTTCATGGCTGGAGCAATTATTTGGAATACATCAACCGCAAACAACTCTAATCCGCTTGGAGCATCTATTACTCGTACTATATTGTTCGAGAAATGCTCAAATTCCCAAAACTGCCAAACTTCTACCATCGTTTTCTGGCTCAGAACGATATCACTATCCCATATCTGCCAATCACAAAGGAATCGATAAAGGTACGGAAATAATCAGTACTTTCGTATCTTGATTTTTTACTTCTCTTTGTTATATATTTCCAGGTTTACTTTTTTTAATTTAAAGGGTAGGGTGAATGGCACTGCGCTATCACTACCGCAACGCTTATGCTGACACTTTACAATCACAAAATATAATTACGAATTACGAATTATTTAAAGCTCCATTTCCTGATTTTGATGCCGTTGTTGTGAATTATGTTGTTGTAATTTCTGCGAGAGATTGACCAGTTCTTGGTTCCAATCTCTCGCAAAACATTTATTTTTTTTAGCCTGTGGCAGCAATTGTTTAATAGCCCGTGCATCTGCATTTCCAAGTTCGGAAGAGTCAAATGCTACCTGTACATTAAAAATATGCTGCAATTGCTCAACAGGCAAAGTATTAGGGCGATCTATTGCCAGGAAGAGCGTTCTTTTGAGCGGTACGTCGCCCTTGGCTTGATATTCCAGCATGGCAAAAGAGATGGTATCAATGGGGGATTTACACAGCACTAACCTTTCTGCTGGATCTGTTGGCTGTCCACCTAAGTGAAAGTAAAACCAGCCCTCACGCCGCTTAGTCCCTTTCTCGTAGCCCTTAAACGTGTTGTTCTCGCCCCGTGTCCCCCGCAGGAATGCTCCTATTGCCTGGGGTTCTTCGCCAAGATTCCGCATGACGAACACAGCGTTTTGCTGGTCATCAGCGTAAACCAGCCCCCGGTTATGCAGAACTTCCACAAAGTTTTCAGGTATCCCCCGTTTTTGGGTCAGGTAGTTGCAGACAGAAGACCACTTAGTTTTATCCTCAACTGGTAGCCTGAATTTGTCGCATGGTTCTAACTGGATAATCTCAGCTGCCACTGTTTTAGCAAAAGCTATCGCTGCTCGTTCTGCCCCAGCTTCACCAAAGCGCTCATGCAACCAGACAACCGCTTGCCGTAGATTGCACTGGTTAACGTGCATCACCAAGTCAATCGCACTCCCTAAGCCTTTCTGCTGTTCGGGGGCGAAGTCGTAGAATTTGGGCCCATCTATATTAATGATGTGTCCGTGACCTTTCCATTTTCCTTCATCATGGTGTAGCCCCAACTCCCAGGCGACCTCCTCCAAGGGCAAGTCGCGCATTTGTTGAGTTTGAGATTCTAACAATTGCACCCGTTTTTCTAATTGCTGTCGCTCTTTTTCACTATCTCTAGCCCGTTGCTCTGCACGGAACAATCGCTCTGCCATAAAGGAGCGATCAGCCAGTTGGTGATTAATGGCTTGGAACTGGTCATCAGACTGAATCCTGGCAACGTAATTCCTGGCTGATTCAAATGGTGTGGGTGCTAATTGGTTATTTGTAATGACTGCGGTGAGTGGTTCACTGTTAACGGCTTGGTAATATTCTTTGACTTTGGTGTGGGTTGCTTTGCTGCCCTTTACCCCCCGTTCAATGCCCAAAGGAGCGAGTGCAGCAGCATAACTATCTTGGAGTTTGGATAACTTAATTCTTCCCTGTCCACCTCTGCCGCCAAACATCGCGTCATGACTGACTCTCCCAGTTTTCTCGTTCAATGGCACGATGTAGGCGTGAATGTGTGGGGTACTTTCATCTAGGTGAAGCTCTGCCCTGACGCATTTTGATCCATAGTTTTGAGATAGCCAGTCACGGGATGCGATCGCCCATTGCTGCATCAGTGAATCAGACCATTGCCCAGAAAGAGATGGATCACCAGGGCGGAAATATTCAGGTGATGCCGAGAGAAACATCTCGGTGCATAACACTGCGTCCTTTCGTGGGCGATGCTTGAGCGTAGAGATTTTTTGCTTAACTATCTCCTCTAAAGAGCGTGAGTCTTCTCCCCCAATCAAGGGGACATTCTCTTTAGTTGGATCTGCGTTGGGTGTTTCTCTGTTTCTGGTAACATGGTCATCACTTCCGGCAACGTTACCAAATGTTTTTAGTTTCTCTATTCTGAGAATTGTTAGTGGCGACATAAAAGATTTATGCTACAAATGCAGTGCGTTGTAGTACTCAAAAACCCTCCAAGCGAACGGCGGTTTCATGTCACGAGCGCAGCGAGAGATGGCGCAGCCACCCGCAGGGCATGAAACCATAGTGAGTACGGTTATGTTATTCTCTAAGCGAAGAATTGTTGAGGGCAAAAAATAGCAATTAAGAGCGCTAAGTTGTGGCATAGTCTAGGAATAGTCCAGGCATAGTCTAAAGAACTTGCTTTCTTGAAAAAACTGATTAAGAGTGCTTAGTCTATGCATAGTCTAGGGATAGTCCAAGCTAAGTTGTGGCATAGTCTGGAGAAAATGTAGTTTGGTATACAATTTCCTTATTTAAAATCCACTAATTGCATAGATTTAGGGGAGATTGTAACTCAGTTTTTAAAACAGAAAAAAATCGATTAGACTTTAATAAGTGATTCTGCATTTTGATTTTCTGCAAGTAAAAATTTCTGCAAGTAAAAAACCGAAGCAACGCGGCTGTAAATGTACAGAAACTTTTGCATGAAAAAAAATGGAACAGAACCAACAAGTATTTTTTTCAATTAGGCGAAGGTTAGGCACTATTGATGGACAGATAATTAATTATCTCCACTCTAGACCCTTCGATTTAGGGAACCTACCTGAAATAGTAATGTTGACCCTGCTTGAATATTGGTCGCCTTTTGCCATATCTGCTGATGGAGTGGATGGTGAAGAACTCAGGCAGAGGGCAATTTGGTCAATTAAAAAATTAGAAGCACAAGCGGCTTTGATTCGTGAAATTTTTCTGTCATCTCATGTCCAAACTGCTGTGACTGCGAATAACGCTGAAGTTGGCGATAGTGCAGATGGTCAAAGGCTGGTGTCCACCATTAATGATGAGAATGACCAAACCTTGGATGAGGACATTGATGATTTGGCAGAACTAGTTCTGCCAGAAGAAATAAAGCAGATTAACAGCTTGTTTAATGTCGAGTAATAGTTGAGAAAAATTCATGAATACGTCGAAAAGAGAGATTGCACCCGTTTACACAAGGGTAGCTGTGTCCATTGATTTAGGTGGGAGTCAGAGCAAGGTAATTGTTCAGATATATCCTTCGGGTGTGCCGATAGTAATAGCAATGGAGCCAGAAATTGCAGATGTGGGAAAAAACTCAATTACTCAGTTGTCAGGAGACTGTACTTGGGTAGGAATAGATGATGAGTATTATGTCTTGGGCACTCTAGCTAAAAATACTTTTGCTGGCACACCAGCACTCAGGGATCTGAAATATCACTATGCTTTACCAAAAATAGCGGGATTATTATGGAAAGCAAGCCTTCAATTGGGCTTGAGTAATGGTGTTGATGCTTCCGTGCAATTATTGCTACCACCAGGAGAAATGTCGGACGGCAAGGATTTGGGTAAGAAGCTGTCGGCAGCGTTGAGAAAAGGAATTGCCACACCTACAGGCAAGTTAAAACTTAAGCTACATAATTTTTACGTGGCTTCAGAGGGGAGCGGGATTATGGCTTACCGTAGTCGGACTTTGGGGGCATTGTTTGGGCAAAAAAGTATTGGTTTGTTGATGTTGGGCTACCGGAATGCTAGTTTTTTCGTTTCGGCTAAAGGTAATCAAGCAAAGGCTGAATCTACAGAGTTGGGGATGAATTGGTTAGTGCAGCAATTTGTGGAGCGTACTGCTGTTGGGCTAGCAAAAGATGATTTACGTATACCAAAAGCTTTAGTGTCAGCAAGCTTGGGCAACGTGAATGCATTACAGTCGTTATCACGCAAAGCCACATCTGCTGGAGTTGAATCTGATTTAAAGTTGTTTAACTCAGTTTTACTAGATGTCCGTGGTGATTACTGTCGAGCTTTAATTCGCTGGATTAGAAATATTGCCGTATTGGATGAAGTTATCATTTGCGGCGGGACTGCTGAGTTTGTCCATAAGGAATTAACTCAACATTTTGAAAAAGAGGGCATACCTATTGTTTGGAATGGCAACGTCGAGATGCCTAAGTATCTCGATACCCTCTCTCTAGGTAGCCGAGTTACTGATGTCTGGACTGCACACATTACCTATATCAAGATGTTAGACTACAATTTTGGCTACCAACGTAAAACTGATTTGGTTCCAGACTATCATCAATCCCCAGCTGTAAAAAATTCCACCCCACCTAAAGAAGTTTGGGAGAAAAACGGGTTTTTGACCATGCACCCTGGTGTTTAAAGCCCTAATTTGAAAGTGATTGCCTATACGTAGATTCTTTGCGGCTTGCTCCCAGGCGATCGCTTTCAAATTTGCACACTATACAAATGCTGGTGCGCGGTTATTAGCTATATTGTTATACATTCTAGTAAGTTCCTGTAGACGCTCAACTTGATATGATTCAAGTGAGTAAAAAGAAGCCCTCTGCTAACAATTCTTGTGCTGGTTCCTCAAGTTGTGTTTGGAGGTGGCATTCTCCCAGCGAACGAATTCAACTCTGTGGGCAAAACATTTAACCAGATGATGTTGACTAAATATCCCTTTGAATCTCTAGTATCCCTGAGTGGACTTGGTGCAGATGTGGCCAAAGACTCGTGCTGGCAGAAAACTGAGCAGCAACGGAAAGCGTTATCAGAAAAACAATCCCTCGGCTGTAGATGTTATGGGGCAAGTGTGTTTAACAAGTGCAAATTTCCAGGGATTGGTAAAGTAAAAAAGTCATCGTTTTTAAATGCTGATTTATTAAAGGTACGTTTGCTGATTCAGGGGATTTTCGATAGCTATGGAAAAACTTTTAAAATTGATTTGACAGAAAATCTATTTTCTATGTCGAGATTAATTGTTTTATTAATGATGTTAATTCTCCTAGCCCAATTTTTCAAAGGTTAGCAAGTAAAAATACTTATAGCTGAAAGTTCGCTGACTCCAAGTAGGCTGTGCGCCATCTCTAACACCCAGAAGAAAGTATTTGATTAATTCTCAAATTCAGGAGGCAGGAGATAGGAGGCAGGAGGCAGGAGGAACCCACATTTAAAAACGTGGAATTGATCTTGGACGCAATGCAAGTCGCGCTACGCGTCGACGCTCGATGACTCGCTAACGCTGCGCTATCGATACAATTTTTCTTTTAAACTGGGCTTTATACCCAGAACTAAAGTTTTATATTCATACTTCTTTCCTCCTGCCTCCTGCCCTCTGCCTCCTGCCTTCTTTGTAAAATACTGAATTAGAGCTTTAGCATAAATAGACTTATTTTTCTACAGACAAGAGTACGGTTTTTTTCCGTACTCTTGTCGATTGATTTTTTGAGAGCAGAAAATATAAACTCTGCGGTGGGAGTAATTATAATTTCCATTTTTACTTGCAGAATCTGGTGTGGAGGAATATTCTTCTGCACCTTTCCCTACTTACTGTCATCTCAAATATCTCTTAAAGAAATCATGCAACAACTAAAATTACCAAGCCATAACAACGGTACACACCGTCAAAAGTCAACAGACTCATTCACTATCCCTCAACAGAAAGAGCGACTAGAAAATCTGTTGTATCAGAAAGTTCAACAAGGGGAAGACATATCCCCTTGTATTGAAGCTCTCTATTATTTAGCTTCAAAGCAAACAACGGAAGACCAACTGCAAGTAATGTGGGCTGAAGTAGTCAGAGAACGCTCGGCATTCAATTCAGTGCAAAGAGTAATCATTACAGCCTTTGCCATTTTAGGAATGATTGCCTTTCTCAATGGGGCATTTCGCTCTGTTAAACCATCTGCGGCTGTTGTCAACCCACCTGCTGTTCAACCTCATTAAGAGGATTTTACCAAAAAGCTGAGAGCTTTGTTTGATAATGCTTTCAGCTTATATTATCACTCACTCGGTTTCGGCTCACCTAATATGCTGTGTCCTTGTCGAAAGGCAAACTGTCTTCCGGCTCAAAGTTACGCAGGTCTTGTTCCATCTGCTGACGGCGTTGGACGTATGTTCTGCTGGTATACATTCTGCTATTCATTTCTTGTTGACCGAAGTTGATGCCTTGTTCTGCCTTTTTTGCAGAAACTTTGTTGTAATTATCAACTTCAATTTTCTTGCGTCGCTCCATCTCTTCAAGCCATCCCTCGCTGATGCCCTTGTCTAAAGCTTCTTGAACGTACTCAGGGTTAAGAGAACCGTCTCGGTTAAACTGCCGCTTTTCTTCTGCTGTAAAGAAATCGTAGGCAGTGTAAACAGTCCACGACTCTGGATCGGTTTCATCTAAATGCTTCCACTCATCATATTTGATTTTTAACCTACGGGCATAGTCATCAATGGCTTCTGGAATCATTCCACTAGACAACATTTCAATTCTTGCTTCATTTTTTAAAGTCCCATCTGGGTTGAACTCCCTCTTATGCATATTTATCCAACGTTTAATTCTCGACATATAAAACCTCCTGAAAATTACGAATTATTAAAATTTTATGACACTAGAATTCAAACACTTCGATACTAGACTAAATCAGTGGATTTATCCAGATACCAATAATAAAAATCCTGAATCAATTTTAGCTGAGGAGTTAGACAATACACTACTTGAATCTTACTTCCCTGAAAAAAAATTCTCATTTGGACATATTGATGAGTACAGTAAATCAGAGGACTTAAAAAATCATCCAGATGGTCATGTTCTTCTGTTATCTTCAAAGACACGTTTATTATATGGCCCACCAGAATGTTTAGAAGTAATTGAAAAACTTTGTCCAGACCGTAAAGACCGTGGTGCTTATGGCTCTATTTTTCTAGGTTCGTGTAGGGATGCTATTAGTGAGAAATTAAATATTCTAGTAGTAGATGATTCGAGCGATGTAAAGGGAAAAAATGGAGGAATCATTGAGAACGAGGTTGCTTGGAAACTAGTAGGAGATTGTTATGGGCAAATTTCAACTGAATTATATGATAAGTTAACCAAAAGAGAAGAACAATCAGACAAAAATTATCGCGTAATTCAGCATCGCTTCGGCTGGAAAGAAGGGGATGGAGAAGATACTGAATATCGTTTTGGCAAGGGAACATTAAGACCATACGACTTAAAAGAAATAAAGTATGCTAACGCCAATAACACGCCTAAAATAGACCTGATTATCCCCATTAGTAGCTTTAAGGGTACAGACAAGGATAAGCCCGGAGGCCCATCTAAACCTCAAATTGAGCCAGGCTTATATCAGCAAACTATTTGGTTGGGTGAAAAGGCGCAATCTCAAAAAGGTAAAACTGCCATATCCCAATTGTTAGCATCATTCCCTCAAGGTATTAAGGATTTTGCTGAAGAACTAGAGGTACAAGCCCAAAAGCTAGCAGAAGCTCAAGATGACCCTAGAAATGTTTCACAACTGTACTGTGAAAACTACGAAAAGCGAAAAGAATTTTCAGAAGAGCAAAAAAAATCTTTAGAACAAGAAATTATTGAATCAGTTAAAGCTGATACTTTAGGTAAACAAGTAGAAAATAATTCCGATGAAGACTTAGAACTAAACGATGAATTAGATGAATCTCAGAAAGATGATATGTTCATGTACAAACTCATCAAAGCTGATTTACTTGGTCATCAACAACTACTAGAAACGGAAAAGGTAAAACAAGAGTTGAGTCGGTTTGTACAAAGTCAGTGGCGTGATATTGCGGTTGGCAAGACACTAACTTTTGACCGAGGAATGATTATCCCTTCCAAAGAACTCAAGAATGGTGAAATTTGCGTGACTTGGATAGATGAAAATGAAAAAGTATTAAATTTTCGTTCTCCCTTTCTTAATTCTAACGGTCTATGTGTTTCTAATAACAAATATGTTGAAGATCGCCTAGCTCCAGATGGTACAGACTTACAAGGAATTATTGTAGTCAATGATGAAGATCACAGACGCATACTTGCTCGAATTGAAGCGCTAGAAGCCCAAGGTATTCAACACAACGAAGTTAATCCCCTCGAAACCGAATCACAACGTCAAGCGCGCGATTTCGACGGTGACTGTATTGGCGTAGCACTTGCACTTCAATATCCAAACTTCACAGCCGAAGCCGAGTACAGAAACCAACCTGAAAATGCTTATCGTCCTACTGTTAAAGAAAAGAAACAATCATTTTATTCGGAAAATGGAAGCCAGCCTCCATTTGAAAAAATAGCTATCCACATGAGCGATAGCATCAGCGTGGGCATAATCAACAATCAAGTGACAGCACTGGAGGCATTAGAATCAGAAATTGAGGTACTTAAAACTTACGGTAACTTAGAGCAACAATCAACTTATTTAGACCAAGTATCTAGCCATTATCAAAGTTTATTTGAACAGGAACATGACGAAAAGCCCAAACCAATTAGAGCAGAGTACAAACCTTTCATGCAATCTGTTGTAGTTCTAGCAGAGAATCCTAACAGAACGCCAGAAATTATTCAGCAGGCGATGGATGTTAACCGCCTAATGTACCGAGAAATGATTAGTGAGGGATGTTATCAAAACCAAATAGCGGTTGATTTATTCAAAAGTGCTAAAAAACCTGAGATGGATAAAATCCGGGAAAACAGCCGCTACTTGTATCGTGATGTTAATTATATTAAAGATAAAAAGTCGCCTTCAGTTTATTTAAATACGGGGATAACACCAAAGGGCTACTCACCAGTAGAATTATTAATTAGCCAAACCAATAAATATTTCCAAGAATCACAGTTAGAATCGCGTCCCATCGTCCAGTTTAAAGATTTGTTCAAAGGAGTGGAATTTACACCACAGCAAAAATTTGCAGCGATCGCCGCCAAATACGAATTTGATCTGAAGTTCAATGCTGCGGTTCGTGCCTCAAGGCGGCGAGAAACAGAGTCTGGCCCTAGCGCAATTATTCAAACGAATTCAGGAACGCAACTCGAAATTACCAACCTCACCCGCTACGGGCATCCCCTAATCTGGAAAGCCCAGACACTTAATATTCGCTTAGATGAGATTAAATTCACAAACAGTGAACGCCCCCATAAATTATTAGCAGTTGCACAGATAGATGACGAGGTTGGGTCAGATGGAAAACCCGCTTACCGCAACCTGGGGACAGTTAGCCAACAATCTGTGACTGACCACAACCTCAAGGCGGGGATGACCATGCAGGGAGCTAAACTCCTAGAACTAAAACCAGAACTTACTAGAAGCCAAACTAAATTACTTTTCGACAAGTCACAAGAAGCGGCTCTCGCATTTTACGCTTCTATCCCAGAGTCAGAAAAACTTGCTCTATCCGCCGCCGCTTGGAACATCTGTGCATCCCGCCAGGATGAACTTGAAGTTGCAAGAAAAGAAAACGCAAACCCCCAAGCGATCGCTAAAAAAGTATCTAACTTCGCCTTTGCTGCTTTCCCCAATGAAATTATCTCCCGCCTGGAGCAACTGCAATTTACGGGACCGAAGTTAGTCACACTTTTGAATGAGGCAAATCAATTTTTGGGTAGAAAGTGGAACCCAGACGAAAAGCACCTGATAGAAATCAGAGCTAGTCACCACCCACCGGGGCATGAACGCCACGTTTCCAGACTGTTGTTTGTACAGGATACGGACGGCGAATATAAGGAATTCGCCATGCTCGAAACCAGAACCGCACAGCTTCCTATTGGAACGAAAGCGCAAGCTAGTTTCGTTGGGGTAGAACCTGCTACTGCCAAAGCAACTATTGGACTGCCAGGAAACGAACCGATTGAAATTACTATCCGTGAACTCAAGAACTTCTCTTATGCAGGACTTGTTTTTAACGCCGAACCGGTCAACTTAGAATTTGGCACTGTGCCGGTGACTGACAAAACAGTAAAAATCAAAATTGATGCTTTGACTCTGGGTGAGTTAGACAGTGATTCGCTCCTTCAGTTGAAACAAATTGATTACCTGAAAAATGGTAATCCCCTAAAATTAAAGCTCACGTCAATCTCCGAAACTGGAGATCAAGCTTTTGTGCTGGGTGAGTCTCCTAATGGGAATCTCCTCAAAATTAATAAAATTAACTTTTATGATTTTTCTGGTCAGACATTCAATGATCAAGATTACCGAAAACTGACTATCGAAATCTCAGCTTCTAAAACTAGAGATGCTGTATTTTTAAATGGTGAACCCTTGGGGGTATTACATTTTAAAAAAGACAAAGACGCTCTCAGACAACTTGGGCTACTCAAAACCGGACAACTTACACCCGCACCCGCAATCATTGAAAGTAATTTTTCTGTTATTTGCGCTCAAATTGACCCTAATACCGTTGAATATCCCCAGAAGTGGACGAAAGAATTTCAGGCTTTTGGGATTCAATCAGTTAATTGTGAACAACAAGAGATGATTGAGAGTAGTGCGAATATTCTACATCAAATTAAAGAACGTCCTACTTTCTTATTTTCTACAGAATCAAACAAAAAACTTGGAGTTATGGGCTTGGCTGTTGACAACCAGAAAGCTGAGACTGTGACTAAATGGTTAACTGCTCAAAAGGTTAAATTCTCGCTTGCCCCAACAGAAGATGTTATAAGGGAAACTAAAAAAGGTCTAGCGGTATTTAACTTAGTCAGTAGTTCAATTCCTCGCAAAACTTTGGATAATATGACCAAGAAATTTGGGGCTGTGATTGAATCAAATAGTGACTATCAACAATTTGTTAGCTCCCTCGCCACACGACCGCAGTTTTTGAAACCACCAGAACAAACAACGCAATCCCCACCTAACCAATCTATAACTCCATTACTCTCCACTACTTCTTCTACACCAGACATTAGTAATAACGTGAAAACCGAACCTTTAGGTGTAGAGAAATACCCGACAGTTACTATTGATGACTTGAGAAATTGGTACAATGCCGCAGATAAGTTAGGGAAGTCGGAAAATTACAAAAAGCGCATTCTGGAAGTGGCCAATCAGTTAAAGTCTGGTGAGCAATTATCAGCCGAAGCGTTGACAGTAATGAATAAAGATACATTTGAGCTTGAAATCATCAGTCGGCTGACTCAAATTGCTCAAAGGATTGGCATGGTCTGGGGTAAGTCTAATGAAAATGGCACTCAAGTTCAAGGAAAGATTTATGACTTGGCTTTCAATACCCAGCAGAGGGATTTAACTATTTCGCAGAAAAATGGGGAGGTAATTTTAAACTTGCGATCTGGGAAAGTGCAAACTAATCAACTAACTCCACAGATATTGCAAACTTTTGAAGATGCTAATACTCAAATTGATAAAATATTGGCTAAATCTCAAACACAAAAAATAGACTTACAAAGATAAGATTTAGCTTCCAAAGTTTTTTCAGAACACTTTTTTGTATTCTGAGTTGAGG
>NNBV01002746.1_pt1 | contig 11862 bp, 7 predicted proteins | sample 1173771 | NCBI WGS metagenome assembly NNBV01 (sample SAMN07173938, study PRJNA388173) | plant metagenome | isolation source: symbiotic tissue sample KVS11 | place: Norway: Troms, Kvaloya island
GATCAGACCTATCTGTCGCACATTTCTGTTGATAGCGTCATCTTTGGATTTCATGAAGATCAGCTTAAAGTACTTCTGTTGAAATGGAAGGGCAGTGGCCAGTGGTGTCTGCCGGGAGGGTTTGTCATGAAAGATGAGCATATTGATGACTCCGCCATCCGGATTTTGAAAGAGCGCACCAACATGGAGTCTATTTACCTGAAGCAGTTTCAGGTATTTGGTGATCCTCAACGTGAACGCAAGAAGAGCGAGTTTCTTAATCTGCAAGGGTTAAATAAGAATAGCTGGATCATGCAACGCTTTATTACCATTGGCTACTATGCGCTGGTTGAATTCTCAAAAGTGACACCTGAACCTGATGTATTGTCAGTAGAATGCAAATGGTGGGATATTCATAAAATACCTAAGCTGATTTATGATCACAATGGGATTCTGGCTACAGCGCTGGATACTTTGCGTAGAAGCCTGAATGATTACCCTGTGGGCTATAATCTTCTGCCCGAGAAATTCACTATGCCCGAATTGCAAACGCTGTACGAAACGATACTGGATAAACCGATCGACCGCAGAAACTTTCAGAAGAAGATGCTGGCGTTAGGATTGCTGGATCGCCTCAAAGAACGCAAGACGGGTGGAGCACACAAAGCACCATTTCTCTATCGCTTTGACAAGAAGAAGTATGAAAAGGCGATGAAGCAAGGGCTTAAGTTTGGATTTTAATGTGATTTTTTAACCGCGGAGGAGCAGAGGTACGCGGAGCTTTAATGCGGATTTTTTTGTCTTGACCTGCTTACCATGGCAGAAGCATTTGCTGTAACTTTTTTTTATAAATTTAGTGTTAACATGACCGAAGAGTTAAACGAGTTATAGATTTCTCTCTGCGTAACTCCGCTCCTCCGCGGTTAAAACAATTCTGCTACCTATCTTGAACCCAAAAATTCAGGATTATGTTTCTTCTCTTCCCCGGTCGTCACCAGTTGCTTACCCGATTTCAGTATGACTATCTGCATCAGCTTGTCGAAAACGGCCTGTATGATGCGCAGGATATTAATGGCAAACCCTTACAAATAAAAGATGAGATAGAAGGAATCGTATTTGCGATTACTTCAGCTAATCATAGCAACACACGCAGAAATCCATTACCCTTTTACCTCAGGGCTATTTCCATTCATGAGTTCGCGCGCGGGTTAGCGGTGCCCTGCTATATCTATGGTGTAGATGATGTAGGGAGTCTGGAAAGCTTTGCTTCCTATACGATCAAGCGCGTCTATCACGAAAGTGAAGGTGCTATTGATCTTCAATCCAATAATACATTGGTACTTTGTTCTACACCCGTATTGCAAATGTATGAGCAATTAGGATTTCGTATTCTGCCTGCCGAACTCACCGATCGCACTACATGGAAACATAAAACACCATTGCCATGGGATGTGGTGGAGAAGATAGCCGGTGATACACAATGGACATCTAACGAATGGATTGGTCAGCACATACATGATGCTTCGCTTCATATCTGGAAACAATACCGGTTAGGAGATAAGGTGGCTGTTCTTTTTAAAGATCACATGATCAGCGAAGATGGCGATATCACGACCACGCGGGACTATAATACCTACGTTCGTCAGATGGACGAGATTGCGGAACTGAAATACAATGAAACGGCTCCGTATATAAAACCAGGTCGGGTAGGAGACATCGGATGTGCAGTGGGTTCATGGATAAGGCTGGCATGTAATGATCAGCGCTTTCGTGAATCGGATTTTTATGGTATTGAAGTTGCGCGACATCTGTTTGATATCTGCCAGCAACGCAAACACAACGGTGAATTTGCCAACCCCTTCGTTTTCTTTTCGCAGCGCAATGCGGTTACGGGCCTGGTGTTCGATCCTCATTCCATGAATTCGATTCATACCTCATCCCTTACACATGAGATTGAATCGTATGGAAGCAGGGCAGACTTGCTGGCTTTTATTCAGAACCGGTATGATGAACTGGCTACGGGTGGCAACTGGATCAATCGGGATGTGGTAGGACCAACGGATAAGAATGACGAGGTTTACCTCTGGGCAAATGATAGCGATGGACGAAACTCAGATTGGGATCAGGCATTTGATACGCGCGAAGAACTTTCACATTATCTCGATGGCTTGTCTACTTATGGCAGGTTTCTTCGCTTTGCAAAAGACTTTCGTCATAGTGAAGGGTATCAATTGCATTATGAGACTGTTTCAATTCAATCCCAGCAACTTATCAAACTAAAGCTCAACGATGCCTGTGAGTTTATGAGTCGTAAAGATTATATCGACAACTGGCAGAGTGAAATGCATGAGACGTTTTGCTTCTGGGATTTTGATGAATGGAAGCAACACCTAGAGAAGGTAGGCTTTACCATTACTTCTGAATCGAAAGCATATACCAATCCATGGATAGTGAAAAACAGGTTGGAGGGAAAAGCAGAGATCTATAAAATGGAAAGTAGTGGTCAGTTAGTAAGAAAAGATTATCCGGTCACTAATATGTTGATGATTGCAGAGAAGAAGTAGACGTTTTAGGGGGATGAACTACTAATGCTTATTTTTCCAGCCTCTTCAAATCATTACTACCCCAATCCTGTATCACTTGTAATATGGACATCATCGATAGTCCATACTCTGTCAACTTGTATTCTACACGTGGTGGCATTTCGGCATAGCTGATTTTTTCTACGATGTTATCCTCTTCCAGTTCATGGAGGGAGTTCACCAGCATTTGTTTGCTCACCACGGGCAATGCTTTCTGTAAAAGACTCAGTCGGTTGTAGTTTTTACTGATGGCGTATATGATCAGTGGCTTCCACTTGCCGCCAATACGGTTCAGTACATGTGTCACCGGACAATTGTTGGGATTGAAATCTTTATTTTTCCTTGCGTTAGCCATTAATCCAGAACTTTTTACCAGCAGGCCTACAGCAGACTGCTTGTTATCTACCTGCAAAGGTAAAAGCTTTGTGAGCGTAAATAACGAAACCCATGTCTAAAAGAATTGTATTGTTCAGTGTGGCTACACTTTTCTTCATCACAATGAGTGTCATCGTTTTTGCACAGGAAAGAAAAAATAAATCAATAACAACTATAATGACGATAGAAGAGATTAAACAATTTATTCAGGGTGGCGAATGGATAAGCGTTACTCCCGAAGTAAGACCAAGTATTACGAGGAATGCGGCTGGCAATCTTCAGCCATTTTACCTCACACGCATTTTTAAATACACTCCCAATGATGGTTTTGAATGCACGGTTACTAATTATGCAGATGCCAACGCAAAGGTGCCGCTGGTAAAGATTGTAATCAAAGGTCATCTCATCTGGCAAGGTGAACATCCCGTCGCAACAGGTGCTTATAAAGTGGATTATGTAGCTGATGAAGCGTATGAAGTAACTCCATTGCATCAGGGCTTTGCAGATGCCGTCAATAAATTTCCCGCTAAGGGACTGAACACATGGTCAGTGAATGTAACGCAGGATGTGATGAAGAAAGAATTCATTCCCTTCAGCCTCGTGGACAGCCAGGTGTATATCGATTATGATCTCATCTATATCTACAACGATTTGTTCTTCAACGGAAGCAAGAATGTAGATGGTCGTCCTTTTGATAAACCGGAGAACCGACCAACTAATCTGCAAGTACCACTGATCAGAAAGAAATAGCAGGTGAGGATGTATCGGTAGGAGCATTTTTGAAGCAATGGATTATTACCTTTGTTATACCAACAAGTGCTGCTATGAAAACGTGTTGCTACATTTTGCTTCTGCCAGTGTTGTTTGCATTCCATTTGCCTTACGCAACATCAGGGCAGGAGGTAGGTGTGGATTGCCCTTCTCCTGGCAGAATGAAGAAGCATTGAAGAAAGCAAAAGAAGCTTTGCAGGCAGAATATAAAAGAGAAGGGTTTAATCCTGCTCAGTTGATGGAGCGACTGCACATCACCATGGACAGGAGAGTCTATCAGCAAGTACAAAGTCAACCTTAACAAATACATGGAGCCAGAGATCAGAGAGCTATCCGAAAAGAAATTAGTAGGCAAACACCTGCGCATGAGTATGACAGTCAACCGCACGGGGGAGTTGTGGAAAAGCTTTATGCCCAGGCGCAGAGAGATTGCTCATGTAGCAGCGCCAGAACTGTACTCTATGCAAGTGTATGATGTAAATTATGAGCACACCATCTACAACCCCGATGTTGAATTTGAGAAATGGGCAGCAGTAGAAGTCACTCAATTCGATACCATTCCCGAGGGCATGGATACCTTCACACTCGCAGCGGGCACATATGCCGTATTCCATTACCGGGGTGCGGCAAGTGAAGGTGCAAAAATATTCGGCTACATCTTCGGCACCTGGCTACCTCAATCCGATTACGCACTCGACCATCGCCCGCACTTCGAACTACTCGGAACAAAATACAATAACAACTCGGCAGACTCTGAGGAGGAGATATGGATACCAGTGAAGAGGAGAATATGATTGCCGATTTTTATTTCGCCCCTTCAGGGCTTGATGTTTAATCTATGCGATGAGCCCAAGGCTATCACCTTGGGCTTTGTTATGCCGCCCTTTCAGGGCTTAGTGAAATTGTCATGTTTTATCGTGTGATTCTAAGTTTTGAGATAGGTATTGGTATTGCACGTTATGTATTTAAGCACTGAAGAGACAATCATACTTGATCGTAGCATCGTCCTGGGTTTGATTTATTGTTGAGAAGATGTGGCCGATTTTTATTTCGCCCCTTCAGGGCTTGATGTTTAATGGTGCGATAAGCCCAAGGCTATCACCTTGGGCTTTGTTATGCCGCCCCTTCAGGGCTTAGTCAAGTATATCATTTCAATTTTCAAGATGGATTTTGTTATTGCGTGTTATGTATCTAAGCCCTGAAGGGGCGATCATAGCTAACCCAGGGCATCGCCCTGGGTATAGCTCATGTTCGGGAACTTAAAGCCCTGAAGGGGCGGAATAAGAACTCACTCGTTACCTGAACCTATACTCTTAATCCCATACATATCGTTCATCATACCCGACCTGATATTTCTTTAAGAATGCCCTGTACTCATCTTCAAAAGTCAGTTGTGCATGGTGCTCATGCTGGTTGGCGATGTATTGAATGACGGTATCAATCTCTGCGGGATTTACAGAGAAAGCTCCATATCCACCTTGCCAATAGAAATTTTTCAATTGCTCATCTTTACTCTTTATCCATTTGGAAGAGCCTGACTTCAACTCTTCCAGTAACTGTATCAACGCAATCTTCTTAGATAACAAACAGAGAATGTGTACGTGATTGGAATAGCCGCCTACTTTTATAGGAGAACATTCCAGATGACTGCAGATACCTGCCAGGTAAGCATAGAGCTCTGTTTCAATGGATGGAATGATCAGTGGCTCACGGTGCTTTGTGCTGAATACGATGTGGAGATAGTTTTTAACAAGTGATTGGCCCATTGAGTGATGAGTTAGTCCTCTATCAATATACAGAATTTATTACGTCCCTTCAGGTAATGTGATTTTTTACGCATAAACTCAAGGTTGTAGCCCTTGGTTATGTTAACTCACTATTTTAAGATAAGTGTATTTGTCTTTAATCTTGTAACCCATGGTAGCTATATTATCAAAACAGCTTCAGGATTCTTATATATAGTTCCATGGCAATGGCAGAAAGGATTTAAAACTAAACACTGTTGACAAGTGATTTTCACTTCCTATATTGAAGCGGTAAAACGAACAGCTTAGTATGAATAACGATCAGCAACAAGAGATCATACGCAATTACATTAATGCCTACAACAATTTCGATGTACCCGGCATGCTGGCACATCTGCACGAGGCGATTGAATTTAAAAATAGATCCAACGGTGAAGTGAACATGACCCTCAATGGAGTTGAAGCATTCAGGCTGCAGGCTGAGCAGGCAACACATTTGTTTTCACAGCGGCATCAGGAAATCATTTCTATGGTACATGATGCCGATCAGGTAGAAGCAGAGATTGGCTACAGAGGTACTTTAGCTGTTGATTTACCCAATGGAATGAAGAAAGGAGAAGAACTTTCTATGAAAGGAAAGTCGATCTTCCGGTTTCTCGAGGGTAAGATTGTTTCCCTGACTGATATTAGTTAAAAACAGGTAGCAGCTTTGCGTAACCCAGTTTTTTTAGCAGGAACAGCTGGTAGTGTACTCATAAAAATTAAATGAAACTACTCAACTTATTTCCTTTTGCTTCGTAAAGGAAATCCGGACTATAAGACCTAATTTTAGTCTTTCGGCAGTTATGCGAGTTTTGTCATTTTTAGCGGGTATACTTTCAGTGCTCCTGATGGCTTTGCCTGTTTATTCCCAGATTCAATCTAACATACAGGGCATTGAAGCAAAGCTGAACACTGCAAAAGGAAAAGAGCGTTTCGATTTGCTAAACGACCTGGCCTGGGAATATCGCTTTGCCAATCCGGATACATCCATTATTCTTTCCAACCAGGCCCTTGCCTTAGGTGAATCGATTAAGATTGACAAAGGACTTGCCCGTGCGTTGAATATCATTGGCATTGCCAGCAACTATAAAGGCAGCAAGATCACGGCATACGAGTACTACATCAAGGCATTGGAGGTGGCGAAACAGCAAAACGACTCTCTGCAGATCGCCTACACTTACAATAACCTGGGACGCATTTTTCAGGAACAGGGACTCATGAATAAAGCATTCCCTAACATTAACATGGCTTCTGAAATATTTGCGAAGCTGGATGATTCAACCGGCCTTGCTTATTGCTATCAAAGTCTTGGATACCTGTATCAATCGCAGCGTAACTATGAGAAGTCGGCAGAGAATTATCTGAAAGCACTTGAGTTGCGTGTGCTTCTTCACAATCAGCGCAATATTCACGGAGGGTTTCAGGTAGTTGGCCGGTTGTATGCAGAGCAGGGCCTGGTAGATAAGTCGTTGTATTATTTACTGAAAGCGGATTCGGTGGGAAGCCTACATGGAGATGAAATTCAGCTGGCTGAAACATGGGTTTATCTGGCAAAGAATTATTTAGCTAAAGGGGTGATCAGTAAAGCAGATTCACTTCTTACTGTTTCCCTTGAAATTATTCGTGAAAAGAAAAGTGTTCGCATTCTCTCCAATGCATTGCTGATCGGAGCAGAGGTAGCCATTACGCGAGGTAATTATGTGAAAGCAGACGCCTTGCTCGAAGAAGCACTTGCCAATGCCAAGAAAGTGGGTGATCGTCCCATCACGCAGGATGTTTATTTTCAGCTTTGGAAATTGAGCGAAAAGCGAAAAGACCATATTGCAGCCCTGTACAATCAAAATCAATATCTGCTGATACGCGACACGCTGAAAAGCCTGGATGTAGCCCGCCAGGAAGACGAATTGAATTTTGAGCGGGAGATAGTAAATCATGAAAGTGAAAATCAGAAGCTGAAGATAGAGAACAGTGTCATTGAGCAGCGTCAGCAATTTCAGGCCGTACTGTTCGGTTCGTTTGTGATATTCATTCTGGTGTTTGGTATTCTGATGTACCGGAATCTTCGTAAGATGAAATCCATCAGCCGGCAGCTGGCAAAGAAAAATGAAATGCTGTTGCAGCTTAATCATGAGAAGGACTCCCTCATGAGTGTGGTAGCACACGATCTGAAATCGCCTCTGAATAAAATTCAAGGATTAAGTGGCTTGCTGAAGATGGATGGAGAACTGTCCGCCAATCAGAAGGAGTATGTACAGATGATCGATCATGTGCTTCGTGATGGCCTGTTTTTTATCTCCGATCTTTTGTCTGTACATGCACTGGAAGAACAGCGTGTGCCGGAGATTTCGGAGTTCGATGCAGCTGAAGTGATCCGCGATAAGATAGATGCTGCCTTTGGTGTGGCCGAAGGAAAGAAAATACGGCTGAAGCAGATATTGCAATCCGTGAAAGTAAGATCAGACAAAGATTACCTGGGAAGAATTACCGATAACCTTGTATCCAATGCGATCAAATTCTCGCCACAGCAATCGGAAGTAGTAGTAAGTCTTGAAAGTAAAGATGATCAGTTTTTACTTGTAGTAGAAGATAAGGGTCCTGGCTTCACCGAGCAAGACAAGACATTGCTGTTCACTAAATTCAAGAAACTCAGCGCGCGTCCCACAGCAGGTGAGAGTTCTAACGGCCTGGGTCTCGCTATTGTAAAAACCCTCGTAGACCGGCTGGGCGGAACCATTGACCTTGACAGCGTGAAAGGAGAAGGCACTAGGTTTATTGTGAAGCTGCCGCTGATGGCTGCGTGATCATCAGTGAAGTATTCTTCTAATCAGATCGAATTAGGAGAGGGCTTTCTACCTCTGTTTTTATCATGATCGCCAGTGATCATGATAAAAACAGATGCTCTTTAAATCCAAGTCATCAAAAACGCTCCAGCGTTTTTGATGACTTGGATTTTCTTTTGGCGCGACTACGTCCTTTCTATAGAATGCTGTCTGTACAGCGTGCAAGAAGGATGGAGCTTTATAAAATAGCCTGAGCCATCACTTCTTTCTATTGTTAATGAAAATTATGGGCTAAAAACAAAACGGCATAGCATTTCATGCCATGGCGTTTTGTTTAAATTGTTACAAGACTGGTTAATGACTAACCACAATTTTGTATTTCGTCAGTTGATGATTAAGTACTACCTGTACAATGTATACTCCTTCCGGTAAGGAAGCAGTAGTCATAGTAATTTTGGAGCCGGAGATTTTAACAGGAACTTTTACGATAACACCCATTGTGTTGGAAACCGATACGGAAGATACCTGTTCTCCTCTGATGTTAATGGAGACTTCTGCATCAGCAGGATTAGGGTAAGCATCTTCATCGAGGCGATCATTCAGTACAAAACAAACTTCAGAGAAGGTCTCTTTGCCATCGAAGTCCACTTCCTTCAGACGGTAATACGTTTTGCCGAAGTAAGGATGCTCATCTTGCGAGCTATAGTTGATTTCTGTATCGCTTGTACCTGCTGCTTTTAACTTCGCCAGGGTTACAAATTTACTTCCGTCATCCGAACGTTCCACAAGGAAGTAATCGCTATTGATTTCACTCGCTGTTTTCCAGTTCAGATTCACAGTGCCATCGGCATTGAGAAAACAATTAAATCCGATGAGCTGGATAGGCAACGCATTGCCATTATCGGAAGTGGCCAGCGTGAAAGGGCCAAATACAGAAGCCGCTGTTGTACTGGTCACTGTTCCGGAAGTTGTGTTGCCTGTTGTGCCGGTGCCTCCCAGGTTTTTCCATAGCGAACCATTCCAGCCGGCCACACGCAGGGAAGGCAAGTTGCCAACTCCACCGCTGTTGGTGTTCCAGCTTACGGTCACATTTGTACTCGATGATCCTGTGATGCGGTTAAGTATCCAATACTCTGCTCCACTGATGTGATCGATTGTCGCATCGCGATTTGCATTTGGATAGGTACCCGTTGGAGTGGTGTTGATGTATTGTGCGGTATAACTATCCGTAGCCACAGCAGAGCCTGAAATACCTATCGGCCGGTAGAGAGATGCTTTGCCTACAGGAAAAGTGAATGCATTAGTTCCGGTTTTTGTTACGACTCCGTCTACATAGCTGGAATTATTTGCTCCTATCGCTGAACTACTGTTTAGAAATTCAAGAATTCCGTTTTGCGTAACAATCCCCTGAGTAAAGGTCATTGAGTTGGAAATGCGTTGTGTGCCTGATGATATGGTTAATGTATTGCCGGAATTTTTATTAACTACTACATTGTAAAAAGTTTCCAGTAACGAACTGGATAACGTGCTCGTTGCTCCAAGAAAAGAAACCCGGCTGGTATTGGATACAAATGTTCCGTTGTTTACCCAATTGCCATACACATCGTAGGTATTGGATCCGCTTATGGTGAGTGATGCGGCTGTAATAGCAGAAGTATATGTGCCTGCAGCAATAGCAGGATTAATAGTAATGTTCCGGCTCACTGCACCCGCTGCTCCGATCGTTGGCATAAACTGTGGCCCGGCAGCAGGTATCAATACATCGGTAGTAGTGGTAGGAACACCATTGCACCAGTTACTTGCTGTAAACCAGTCGGTACTTGTTCCGCCAAGCCATACATCTTGTGTTGTGGTGATTTTAGTAAAGATCACCTGCAGGTACGATCCTCCGGTTCCTTGCTTCAGTTGCCACTCCACTGTTGAGTTTGCATTTAACGATCCTGTCCAGAGGTTGGTATGTGTATCACAACAGGTGGTATGCTGTGCTACCTGTACACCATTTATAAATAAAAGAAAGTCATCATCATGGGCAGGAACATCCAGCTGGTAAAGACCGCAGGCAAAACCTGTTCGTTTAAAACTAAGACTGATGTTGGTAGCATTCATTGCACATCCGTTCCAGGCAGAGCCACCTGTTGCATTGGTAGTAGAGGGTGCGGCACCATTTGTCCAGCGGGTCTGTGTATTGAAGCTATAGGTGTTTGCTCCCGTGGTGGTGCCATCATCGGTATAATACCCCACATAGTTCGTTCCTATCGTGGTTGAGTTAAACCCGTACACATTCCAAGTGTTGGAAGGGAATATAGTGTAAACAGGAATGGGATTGACAGTGATCGTGACAGTAGCATTTACAGGAGGAGGACAGTTGGTACTACCCGATACGGTATAGGTTGTTGTTACCGTAGGTGAAGCCGTGACCTGATAGCCGGTGGTGGCACTTAACCCAGCAGTGGCACCCGATGGGCTCGCATTCCATGTATATGTATTCGCACCACTTGCTGTCAGAGTAAAGGGTGTACCTGGACAGGATGTGACTCCGGAGGTAGGTGACACCGTGGTCGTTGGAACAGCATTTACAGTAACAGGTACGCCTTGTGATGCGGTACATCCCGTCTTACCGGCATCGGTCATGGTTGCTGTGTAGGTATCCGTTACAATCGGAGAGGCAAAAGTAGTGCTGCTGGAAGGAGAGTTAATGGTTCCGTTATTAGAGGCATTGCCATTGGCCCATGTATATGTTGCACCAGGATATAACGGAGCATTAGCCACCAATGTAATCTGGTTCGATGGTGAAGGGCAAACCGTGATGGGAGTGGTTACATTGAAAGGAGAGTTAGGCGAAGCCGTGAAGTTAATCTGCAAGTTGCCAAGGCTACCGGTATTGATTAATTGAAACTCAACCGTGGTGGTTGGCCCGATGAAACCTGTCCAGATGTTGGGAATCGAAGTGTTGGTATAACCTGTTGAATACACCTGCACTCCATCAATGAGCAGGTATAAGTTATCATCGTGTGCAGGCATATCAATCTGGTAGTAACCGCATGGAATGTTCGTACGCTTAAAGCTCATTGCCCACGGAATGCCCACGGTACAACCGGTGTATCCAAGGCTTGCCGGTGGTCCTGTTACGGCCACTGCTGAAGAAGGAGCTGTGTTCGCTGCCCAGCGTGATACGGTATTAAAATTGAGGTTTGCTTCTGTATAGTAACCATAATAGTTGGAAGCATTGATGGCATTGCCATTATAGGCATACACATTCCATGTGCCGTTTCCGAAGGTAGTGGTGGCTGGTGACGATGGAATGTTTTGTACAGTGATAGCACGGTTGGCTGTATTGGTATGGCATCCATTATTACCTGTAACGGTGTAGGTMTAGGTGGTGGGTCCGGGAGGTGTACCGGTAGGATTGATAGCTATGGCCGAATTATTTGCATTCAAATAGGTGATGCTGGGATCGGAAGGAGMTACCGACCAGKTGTAGGTATTTGCTCCTGTTGCAGTGMTCGTTGTGGTACTCACACCCGAACACATTGTTGCTAAGGTTGTAGTAGTGGTGATCGTAGGTGTGGCACCTGCAGCAGTTACGGT
>NNBV01000195.1_pt1 | contig 11840 bp, 5 predicted proteins | sample 1173771 | NCBI WGS metagenome assembly NNBV01 (sample SAMN07173938, study PRJNA388173) | plant metagenome | isolation source: symbiotic tissue sample KVS11 | place: Norway: Troms, Kvaloya island
TTTTGGTTTACTAACTAATTCGCGTTACTTGCAGTCTTCAGGGTCTCTGACTCAACAGTTTTTCCTGGTGTCTATTGCGCGGTGGAACCACACTGAACCCTTCCCGAACTCAGAGGTGAAACGCTGCTGCGGCCACGATAGTTTAGGGGTAGCCCTACGCAAAAATAGCTCGATGCCAGGATTCATCATTTCACATCCAAAACCACCTCATAATTTAATGAGGTGGTTTTGTTATTTTAAGAACCTACATCTCAAACAATCAAATTAATAAATTTGTCACTGGATTAATTCTCTTTTTAAGGGATGAACTGTACATATTGTGCTTACTCATAAGAACAAGCATCATCGTATGCAAAAAAAAGCCAATGATACTATGTTCGAGGAACTAATGGCGATCGCAGCCACTGCCAATATGACCAATCCCTTGCGAACGGCTATCAGATTCCGATGAACGAGAAATTCAAGAGGTAGGAGTATAGCCTTGTCTATCCCTGCTTAAAAATAAGGTTTAGCAAAATTATTTACTATGCCCAAGGTTCAGATTAACGGGATTGATTTGTTCTACGACATTAAGGGAACGGGTGAGCCTTTACTATTAATAGCTGGCTTCCTTTGCGATCATGCTTATTGGTCGCTGATCATGCCATCTCTAGTTTCGCAATATCAAGTAATTCGCTTGGACAACCGAGGTATGGGGAGAAGTTCTGCTCCCGAAAGCCCTTATACTCTGAATCAGATGGCTGGTGACATTGCAGGATTGCTCGATCACATCGGAATTAATCAGGTGCATTTAGCAGGTCATTCAATGGGTAGTCAGATAGCCCAAGAGCTAGTGTTAGCATACCCTGAAAAGGTAAAAAGTCTGATGCTACTCTCATCTTTGGCAAAGGGTGATGCATTGTTCAACAGCATCATCGAGACTTGGGGCGAACTTTCTAGTAATGTAGACCTAAAACTTTATGAAAAAGTCGTATTGCCCTGGATATTTACAGATGCATTCTACTCGATTCCTGGAATGATTGAAGGTCTGATTGAATTTGCCATCAGATATCCTTTCCCACCTGCAACTCATTCACTTTATTATCACAGCCAAGCTATCCTTGGTAGTGACACAACAAATCGTCTCCAAGAAATTCATTGTCCTACCTTAGTTATGGTTGCTAAACAGGATATTCTCACTCCGTTAAAGTTTTCTCAGCAACTTGTTGAAGGTATTGCCAATGCTGAACTTGTAGTCATCGAGAGTGGTGGTCATGGCTTCTTAATTGAGTCGCCTGATGTTGTGGTTTCAGCTATGCTTAATTTTTTGGGGAAGTTGAAGCCAGCTTATACCAAGTTTTGATTATTAAGAGAATTTACCAAAACCACCGCCGCCAGGAGTTTCTATCACAAAAACATCTCCAGTTTTCATCTCTGCTATTGCTGTGCTGTCTAAATTCTCTTTAATTCCGTTCTGACGTTGTATCCAGTTGCGTCCTACTTTTCCTGCTTCCCCACCGTTTAATCCAAAGGGAGGAACCAGCCGATGATTAGAAAGAATATTAGCTGTCATGGGTTCTAGAAATCGAATGCGGCGAACAACTCCATTACCACCCGAATACTTTCCTTTGCCACCACTATTGAGACGAAGACTAAAGCTTTCTAAAAGTACAGGATAACGGGTTTCTAAAACTTCTGGATCGGTCAAGCGGGAGTTAGTCATGTGAGAATGAACACCATCAGTTCCATCAAAATCAATTCCTGCGCCAGAGCCGCCGCAGATAGTTTCATAATATTGATATTGCTCACTACCAAAAGTAAAATTATTCATCGTTCCTTGAGAAGCAGCCATGATACCCAAAGCACCATATAAAGTATCGACAATAGTTTGAGAAGTTTCTACATTACCCGCTACTACTGCTGCTGGATAGGTTGGGTTGAGCATACAGCCAACCGGGATAATAATTTCTAGAGGATTAAGACACCCAGCATTGAGAGGGATATTGTCATCAACTAAAGTTCGGAAGACATATAAGACTGCTGCTTGAGTTACAGCTTTGGGAGCATTAAAATTACTATTTAATTGCCCAGATGTCCCAGTAAAATCAATGATAGCATTGCGGTTTTCTGGGTGAATCGTCACTTTAACTTGAATTTGTGCTCCATTATCCATTTTATAAGTAAATGAGCCATCCTTCAAAACTGCGATCGCTCGTCTCACAGACTCCTCAGCATTAGCTTGGACAAATGTCATATAAGCTTGAACAGTATCGAGCTTGTATTGTGAAACCATTTTAGAAAGTTCTTTAACTCCCCGTTCATTTGCGGCAATTTGTGCTTTGAAATCAGCTATATTTTGGTCAGGGTTACGAGCAGGGTAAGTATGATTTGACAGGTGCTGTCTGACTGCGAATTCTCGAAAATTTCCCTCTTCCACCAAGAGGAAATTATCAAAAATGATTCCTTCTTCTTCTACTGTGGTACTGTGGGGAGGCATGGAACCGGGAGTCATTCCACCAATGTCTGCTTGGTGTCCACGAGAAGCAACAAAAAAGAGGGGAGTGGGAAGTTGAGTATTTTCACAACTCTCTAAAAAAACAGGGGTAATTGCAGTTACATCAGGGAGATGTGTCCCACCGTTATAGGGATTATTAGATAAATAGACATTTCCTTGTTTTATGGTGTCACCTTTATCGTTAATTAAACTGCGGACACTTTCACTCATTGAGCCTAAATGTACAGGAATATGAGGGGCATTTGCTACTAATAATCCTGATGAGTCAAAAATAGCGCAGGAAAAATCCAGCCTTTCTTTGATATTCACAGATGTTGCTGTGTTTTGTAACACTATTCCCATTTGTTCGGCAATAAATTGATAGAGATTTTTGAATATTTCTAAGCGGACGAGATCGGGTTGAGATTTTGTGTACATTTTTAATTCCTTAAAAAAATTGCTTCAGAAGTGCGGCTCGCCACAAAGCGTAAATATAACTGAATGTAAGAGTCTATAAATGAATAGCTTTTTTATTGGAAAACTGTGTTGAACTTAATGTAGCGAGGGTGAGTATTTTCAGCACAACAGCCAATTTATAGATGTTCTAAAATTAGATGGTTTCGTTCAGTTAATCTAGCGTTCCAGTTAGGTTCAACGACAATTGTGCTAATTTTTTCGACAACGATCGCAGGGCCATTAATACTATCTTCTGGTTGTAAATTTTTCCGCAGATAAACAGGAGTATCATACCATCTATCAGCAGTAAACATTCTCACTGTCTCAACAGATGTAGGAGCTTCATCTAAAGGGTGATTACGAATAATTAAGGGTTCTTCAGGAGTATCCAATTTCTGAATTACTTCTACTGAAGTAGATTCGACAATTAAGTTTTTTTCTAATTGAATAAAACCATAGCGAGATTGATGTTCAATCTCAAATTCTTGTCGCATTATTGCCACATTACCAGTAAAATTAACGGTTAATGTAGAGTTAGTACCATCATATTTCAAGTTAGCTTTTCGGATTACTTCTATTTGACTCAGTGCTTCATTTATTTCACTTCTAGCTTGAGTTTCTAAAGTCTCCATTAACTTCTGTAATTTAGGGATTAATCTTTGAGTTAAAGGTTGTTCAACTCCCCCTTCTCTAATTGCTCTGACATCAGCTAATCCCATTCCATAAGCAGAAAGAACACCAGCATAAGGATGTAAAAATATTTTTTTTATTCCCAAAGTATCGGCAATTAAACAAGCAACTTGCCCGCCTGCACCACCAAAACAACACAATACATATTGGGTGACATCGTAACCTCGTTGTAAACTAATCTTTTTAATTGCATTTGCCATATTTTCCACTGCGATCGCAATAAATCCAGCAGCTACTTGTTCGGGATTACAATCATTTAATGTAGTGGCTTTAATGTCTTGGATTAATTGTGTAAATTTCTGAATTACAGTATCTTTATCTAAAGGTAAATTCCCATCAATTCCAAAAACCGAGGGAAAATATTGTGGGTGAATTTTACCTAACATCACATTAGCATCAGTAACCGTTAATGGCCCGCCACGCCGATAACAAGCGGGGCCAGGATTTGAGCCAGCAGATTCTGGGCCAACACGATAACTAGAACCATCAAAGCAGAGAACTGAACCACCACCAGCAGCAATAGTATTAATTGCTAAGACAGGAACTCGCATTCGCGCCCCAGCAATTTCTGAATCTAGTTGTCGTTCATACTCTCCTTTAAAATGGGCGACATCTGTACTTGTCCCTCCCATATCAAAGGTGATAACTAACTCAAAACCTGCTCTTTTACTAGTTTGCACTGCGCCAACAATACCGCCAGCCGGGCCACTTAAAATACTATCTTTTCCTTGAAATTGTTCGGCTGCGACTAAACCGCCATCAGATTTCATGAACATTAATTTTACTCCGAGTAACTGACTCGCTACTTGGTTGACGTAGCGACGCAGAATAGGAGTTAAATAAGCATCGACTACTGTTGTATCCCCTCTGCTAACTAACTTCATTAACGGACTAACTTGATGGGATACAGATATTTGGGTAAAGCCGATTGTTAAAGCAAGCTGGGCTATTTGTTGTTCGTGATTGGGATAGCGATCGCTGTGCATGAAAACAATAGCACAACTCCGAATTCCTGTGTGGTAAACTGCTTGTAAATCACTTCTAACTTGTTCAATATTTACAGATATTAATTCATTCCCCTTGGCATCGTAGCGCTCATCTATCTCAATCACCTGCTCATAAAGCATGGTTGGTAAAATGATATGACGAGCAAAGATATTAGGACGATTTTGGTAGCCAATTCGTAGCGCATCTTTAAAACCTTTGGTAATGAGAAGAACGACGCGATCGCCTTTCCTTTCTAACAGCGCATTTGTTGCTACTGTTGTCCCCATTTTTACCACTTCTATTGCTTCAGTAGGAATGGGTTCGTTACTAGAAATACCCATGATATCCCGAATACCTTGGATGACTGCATCTTGATATTGTTCAGGATTTTCTGAAAGTAGTTTATAGACTATAATCCATTGCTGATTAGGCAAAGTTGTAATTAAAAAACGTTCAGGATATTTTGAGAGCCTATCTATAATTGCTTGATTATTAGTAACAGCGACAATATCTGTGAATGTACCACCCCGATCAGCAAAAAACTTCAACATTATTCTATTTCCTACATTGATTTTAAAAACTAATCAAGCAGATATAATATTATTCTAATGTCAAATAACGTCAATATTTTACTTAAGTTAAAAAGTTCACTATATGAGATAATGTTGATAATTAAATAGCTTGCTGGTTTAATGGGATTTCAATTATAAATTCTGTCCCTTGACCAGGAGCAGAAATACATTGTAATTTACCTTGATGTTTTTGGGTAATAATTTGGTAACTAATAGATAAACCTAAGCCAGTACCTTTACCAATTGGTTTGGTAGTAAAGAATGGTTCAAATAAACGCTTTTGCACATCTTCTGGAATGCCTAAACCATTATCGCTAATCCGAATAAATACTTGCTCTTGGTTAGTGAGTTGAGTTTGGATGCGAATTTGCCCTTTGTCGGTTGCAAATGACTGCTGACTAATAACTAATGACTCTTCTAAAGCATCAATTGCATTTGCCAGAAGATTCATAAATACTTGATTCAGTTGTCCAGGGTAGCATTCTACTAGTGGCAGGTCGCCGTACTCTTTAATGATCTCAATTGTAAAATTGTTAGATTTAGCTTTGAGCCGATGTTCCAGAATCATCAATGTATTATCTATACCCTCATGGATATTTACAGCTTTCATTTCTGCTTCATCTAACCGGGAAAAGTTTCGTAGAGATAAGACAATTTCTGTGATTCGTTCGGCCCCAACTGTCATCGAAGTTAGCAACTTTGGTAAGTCTGCAATCAGGAAATTTAAATCGATTGCTTCTGTTTCTTTTTGAATTTCCGTTGCTGGATTGGGATAATTTTGCTGGTATAGTTGCAGCAGTCTCAATAAATCTTGGATATATTGATTGGCGTGGGTGATATTGCCGTAGATAAAGTTGACTGGGTTATTGATTTCGTGCGCTACACCTGCTACCAACTGCCCCAAACTGGACATTTTTTCACTCTGCACTAGTTGAGACGCTAGGTGTTTTGCCTCTTGGCGTAATTGTGCTTCTGAATATCGCAATATTTGCTCTGCTTGTTTGCGCTGGGTAATGTCGTGGAGAATGACGACATACTCTTGAAAATCTTGATGGGGTCGGTCTGAAATGGAAACTTCTAGGGTTCTATTTTTGCCATTGCCAATTAGAGTTTGTTCGCTACGCTTTATCCACTGCTCTGGATAGTAGACTAATGCGGGTAGCCATTTGTTGAGGTGATTTCCCCGCAACTCAGATGGGTTGAGACTAAAGAACGATTCAGTGGCTGGGTTAGCTTGCCGGATAATGCCTTGATCGTCTACGACTAAAATACCATCTTGGGCGACAGTAAAGAGGTGTTCGGCAGATTCTCTGGCTTCTGCGATCGCAACCACTTGAGGTAAACTTGTCCAACAGGCGATCGCAACTCCCACAAATGCCACACTCATTAGCAGCACTACAAATATATTTTCACCCCCCGCAGTTGCCACTTTATTAAGTTGGACACCAAATAACCAGCCAACTCCTACTGCGCTGCACAGTAAAAATATTAGGATGCTCACTTGAAGAATTACTGAGTCTTTGATGATGACTACAGAGGGTTTGCGATATTGCCGTATCCACCAACTGGGATGGAACAAAGGGAAATTCACACGGCGAATCACCGCATCAATTCCCAAGACACCAAGGGGAAATAATAGCCCAATTAGTAAGTTGAGCCAACCCCAGGCAAACCCGCCCACCAACAGCACCACAACTTCTAACAGCAAAATGCCTAGAGATAGGCGAGGGAACAAAACTTCTGGGCGATCGCGCCGGAGCCAAAGCCCCAAATGCAGTAACATAAAGGAGACAAACCAACCAATGTTACCAACAGCCACAATTTGCGCTACATCTCCCCAAATCAGATAGATTAAGCACAATACGAGTGTCAATGTCAATGCTGGGACAAACACACCCCGACGTGAAACAACGGAAAACACTGGTGAGATATGTTTATCTAAAGCTAACTGATACAAAATTCGCGGACAATTAGAAACGACCGTTGTCGAACCTAAAAGACAAGCAGCTACTAGCAAAAAAGAAACACTTACACCAGCGAATCTTCCCCAAAAGGGCAGGGAAGCCGCCGTAAGATTCAGGAAAGCATTGTCTTTCAGGTTTGGATTTGTTGCTAATCGCATCACTACCCAAGACCCCCCCAAAAAAATTGGTGGCATCATCCAGGCTGCAACATCCAGAAAACGCAGCGTTTGGGTAGGGTGGCGGCTATCGGCGACAAAGGAAGAAGCTGTTTCACAACTGTAGGTTGCATAAGTGACGAAAAAGAACCACTTTGCCCAATCTACAAAGCTCAAAGATGACCAATTGCTAGGAAAAAACCCAGGACTGGCGGGAGAAAATGCCAACCAGCAAAGACCTTGTACACAGAAGGTCATGAGCAGTCCAAAGGCTGGAATTACAAAAAACAAATGTAAAATACTTAGGGCGCGAGTACCACTAAATGCCACGATAAAGGGCAACAGTGTAAAGCTAATCTCCAGAAATAAGTCTGGACAGGCAATACCCAACGCCTCCAAATTCACCTTGATTAAATCTTTGAGGACGATTGTATTAACTGTCAGGTAGGAAACCCAATTGAGAAGGTATCCAATTGCTGCATAGCGAGCAAGTCCTGGGTAGTGTTGCAGTAGCTTGGTCGCATAATTAGGTGTTCCTCCAGCCACATTCATCAAATGCATGCCCAAGCGTTTTACTTGATAGTTGAGCAGCATTCCGAAAATCACCGCAGGTATCCAGACAAAAATAGCTTGGGAACCGAGAGCAGCATGAATTGCTGGAACCAATGCTGTCCAAGAAATATGAGCTGTCAAACCAAAGCCCCAACTTTCAATAACACTTAGGCTTCTAGTCAAGCGAGGGTAAGAAGATTGGCCCAAAGTGGGATGAGCAGGATGGGACATCATTAGCAACGTTGGATGGGATACTGTAATTAAGCTTATTAGCTAGAGTTCCCATCTTCTAAATGTTCTGAACAAAGATTTTTTGCTCATAGTCATATTTAGATGTTGAGTATATCACCGGAGAAAATTACCTTCACAACACAAGCATTTATTAAGAGGATGTTTTAAAAGTGTTTGGCTGTGATTTTAGGCACTTATTGATCCCCCCTAACCCACGCCAGTCGCTCCACGACAGTTGGTGTTCAAAGGTGGAATGGTGGGGTTTTGAGGTCGAGTCTAGAGGCGTAGGAGCCTGCGATGTCTACGACGTACGCTAATGCACATTGCCACAATGCAATCCTTCATACAGGCTACATTATTAATTAGCTCAATTTCTCTGCTGCGCGTCCAAGCAGCAAATCATCGTCAAGCATTACCTCTGTAAAACCCGAAATGACTAACGAAGAACTGCTGCAAATTATTGAACAAGCTGCCAGAGATAAGGTGACAACATTAGACCTTTCTGGCAAAGGCTTCACAACGCTGCCACTGGAAATTGTCCAACTCACCAACCTGCAAACCCTCAACCTCGGCAGTAATCAACTGAGCAGTCTGCCACCGGAAATTGTCCAACTCACCAACCTGCAAACCCTCCACCTCAACCTTAATCAACTGAGCAGTCTGCCACCGGAAATTGGCCAACTCACCAACCTGCAAACCCTCGACCTCTACAACAATCAACTGAGCAGTCTGCCACTGGAAATTGGCCAACTCACCAACCTGCAAACCCTCCACCTCAACCTTAATCAACTGAGCAGTCTGCCACCGGAAATTGGCCAACTCACCAACCTGCAAACCCTCCACCTCTACAACAATCAACTGAGCAGTCTGCCACCGGAAATTGGCCAACTCACCAACCTGCAATACCTCTACCTCAGCAGTAATCAACTGAGCAGTCTGCCACCGGAAATTGCCCAACTCACCAACCTGCAATACCTCAACCTCGACAGTCATCAACTGAGCAGTCTGCCACCGGAAATTGCCCAACTCACCAACCTGCAAACCCTCCACCTCTACAACAATCAACTGAGCAGTCTGCCACCGGAAATTGGCCAACTCACCAACCTGCAATACCTCTACCTCAACCGTAATCAACTGAGCAGTCTGCCACCGGAAATTGGCCAACTCACCAACCTGCAATACCTCTACCTGGGCAGTAATCAACTGAGCAGTCTGCCACCGGAATTTGGACAACTCACCAACCTGCAATACCTCTACCTAGGCAGTAATCAACTGAGCAGTCTGCCACCGGAATTTGGACAACTCACCAACCTGCAAACCCTCTACCTGGGCAGTAATCAACTGAGCAGTCTGCCACCAGAAATTGGTCAACTCACAAACCTGCAAACCCTCGACCTGGGTAGTAATCAACTGAGCAGTCTGCCACCGGAAATTGGTCAACTCACCAACCTGCAAACCCTCGGCCTCAAAGATAATCCTTTAAAATCACCTCCACCAGAAATTATCACGAAAGGGTTTAAAGCAATTCTTGACTTTTGCAGGCAACAACTAGAACAAGAAACTGATCGCCTTTATGAAGCTAAATTAATCATTGTGGGAGAAGGTGGTGCAGGTAAAACTACGCTAGCCAAAAAAATTCAAGACAATAAATATACGTTACAACAAGATGAAAATACCACCGAAGGCATTGATGTTATTCAATGGAAGTTCTTGCTTGACAATAATAACAAAGAATTTCAGGTCAACATTTGGGACTTTGGCGGCCAAGAAATTTACCATGCAACCCACCAATTTTTCCTCACAAAACGCTCTCTTTATGCATTGGTTGCTGATACTCGCAAAGAAGACACAGATTTTTACTACTGGTTAAATGTAGTTGAATTACTGAGCGGTAATAGTCCTTTGTTAATTATCAAAAATGAAAAGCAGGAGCGCAAACGAGAAATAAACGAGCGTGAGTTACGGCGCGAATTCACTAATTTTAAGGAAACACTTACTACAAACTTAGCCACTGATCGCGGTCTCCCAGAAATCTTAAATAAAATTAAGCATTATATTACTAACTTACCTCATGTAGGAATAGAACTCCCTAAAACCTGGGTTAAAGTGCGTGAAGCTTTAGAAGGTGACTCCCGCGAATATATTAGCTTGGAAGAATATCTAAACATCTGTCAGAAACATGGTTTTACGAAACAAGAGGATAAACTTCAACTCAGTGACTATCTGCATGATTTAGGTGTATGCCTTCACTTCCAAGATGATGACTTTTTAATAAAAACCGTTATTCTCAAACCTACTTGGGGTACAGATGCCGTTTACAAAGTATTAGATAATCCCCAAGTCATTGAAAAACTTGGTCAATTTGATCGCAATGATTTAGCGAACATTTGGCATGAAGACAAATATGCCGATATGCGACCAGAACTATTGCGGCTAATGATGAAATTTAAACTGTCCTATGAAATTCCTAGTCGTCCTGGTATTTATATTGCACCTCAATTACTCTCTGTCAATCAACCTGATTTCAATTGGGATGAATCCAATAACCTAATCCTGCGCTATAAATATGACTTTATGCCGAAAGGTATTCTCACCCGCTTTATAGTCGAAATGCACTCTGATATTGAACAACAAACCCTAGTTTGGAAAACAGGCGTTGTTCTTGCTAAATACGGAAGCCGTGCTGAAGTAATTGAACACTACAATCAACGAGAAATTCAAGTCCGCGTTGCAGGCAAGCGCAAGAAAGAATTGCTAGTAGTTATTAACAATGAACTAGAAAAAATCCATAATTCTTACGAACGTCTGCAATATCAAACACTTGTTCCTTGTAACTGTAAAAGCTGTAATGATAGTCAAAGTCCTCATTTTTATAACCGAGACGTGTTGTACAAATCCCTCGAGGTGCTTAATTACCAAATTCAGTGCCAGAACAGTTTTCGTATGGTAGATGTCCAAAGACTAATTGATGATGTTTTATTGACTTCACAAAAATCACAAACTCCCATGTCTCAACCTATAACCAGAGATCAAGTTTTCATTAGCTATAGTCACAAAGATAAGAAGTGGTTCAATGACCTCAAAATTCATCTAGAACCATTAATTAGAGAAAAAAATCTTAACCTGTGGGATGATACCCAAATCAAGCCTGGTGATGTTTGGGAAGATGAAATCCAGGCGGCTTTGGCATCTGCAAAAGTAGCGGTGTTGCTGGTAAGTCCAAACTTCCTCGCATCAAAGTTTATTAGTCAAAATGAGTTACCACCTCTGTTAGAAGCAGCGAAAGCCGAGGGAGTCAAAATTCTTTGGATACCTTTGTGCGCTAGCAACTACAAAGTAACAGCAATTGAAAAATATCAAGCAGCACACCCTACCGATAGCCCATTAAACACCATTAGGGGAGGAAAACGAGATAAAGCTTGGGTAGATATCTGTGAACAAATCAATAAAGCAGCACTCCTTCGGTAGAAGAACCTCTCCCTGCCTTGAACTAAAGTTCAAGTCTGTCCCTCTCCGATTCGGAGAGGGAAGGTTTTGTCTACTAAAACTAGGGAGAGGTTTGTTTTGTAAAAGCGATCGCAGGTAAACTCTTAGCTATCGATTAAAACTTCATCCAACTCGAAGAGAACCTCACTAATTTTCGAGCTTGTATCTGCCAAGACGGGAACTTTGACTTCTGTTTCGGCTTGTAAGTCGAAGTCATACCACTCGTTACGCCATTGCAAGCGAAACTTTAACCGTGTCCAGTTGGGTGGTAGGT
>NNBV01002369.1_pt1 | contig 11800 bp, 6 predicted proteins | sample 1173771 | NCBI WGS metagenome assembly NNBV01 (sample SAMN07173938, study PRJNA388173) | plant metagenome | isolation source: symbiotic tissue sample KVS11 | place: Norway: Troms, Kvaloya island
GTGTCGTGGTGGATTGGGTGGAGACATTTATCAACAGCAGGCAAAACGAATGCTCACCAACATGATTGAGCAGCATTACAATCATCCTTCTATCATCATTTGGGGATTAGGTAACGAGAACGACTGGCCGGGTGACTTTGCTGAGTTTGATAAAGAGGAAATCAGAACATTCATGAAAGAGTTGAATGCACTTTCGCATCAACTTGATCCTTCACGCAAAACCGCTATACGCAGATGCGATTTCTGTAAAGACATTGTAGATGTGTATTCGCCTTCTATATGGGCAGGCTGGTATCGTGGCATCTATACCGAATACAAATCGACTTCAGAAGCCGAGATGAATAAAGTAAATCATTTCCTGCATGTGGAATGGGGTGGAGACAGTCATGCAAGACGACATTCAGAAAACCCTGACAATGCACTGAGTAAAATTAAAACAGGCAAAGGTGCGGACGAACGTTCCGGCGATGCTTCCTTATTTGGAGGTTCAGCACGTGTATCAAAGGATGGTGACTGGAGCGAATCGTATATCTGTAACCTCATCGACTGGCATTTGAAAGAACAGGAGACGATGCCCTGGCTAACGGGAACAGCGTATTGGCCATTCAAAGATTTTTCTACGCCTGTGCGTCCGGATAATCCTGTTCCGTACATGAATCAGAAAGGTGTCATTGAGCGTGACTTCACAAAGAAGGAATCGTATTATGTGTTTCAGTCATGGTGGACAAGCAAACCTATGGTGCATATCTACGGACACTCATGGCCGGTGCGCTGGGGAGAGAAGGGCGAAGAGAAGATGGTGAAGGTATATTCCAACTGCGATGAAGCAGAGTTGTTTCTCAATGGAAAAAGTTACGGAGTAAAGAAAAGAAGCAGTCAGGATTTTCCGGCTGCGGGACTTCGATGGATGTTACAATTCAATGACGGTGAAAATGCAATTCGCGTGGTAGCGACCAAAGGCAAAGTGAAAGTAGAGGACAAGATTACTTTTGTATACCAAACGGAAAAGTGGGCGAAGCCGGCAAAACTTCAACTTGAAAAAATAAGTGAAGCACAAGGCGAAGTCACCTTACAAGTATCATTGCGTGATGAGAAAGAGGTGGTGTGCCTGGATGCTGTTAACTTTGTTCGCTTTGGTATCACCGGAGATGGAGTGTTGATCGACAACCAGGGTACTTCTGACGGATCGCGCCTGGTACAATTATATAATGGCCGCGCTAGTATTAAAGTGAAAAAGAACAAGGGAAAAAGTGTGGTGAGTGTAAAATCGGATGCATTACCTACTGCTTTTATTGACTTGTAGATCAGTAAAATAGCAGGCATTGATTAACCAGGGTAATCGGTTTTTTATTTCCGAAACTAAGGATGAGTTATGGAAAGCAGCTGTAAATTCTTCCTTCAAACGATTGCATTTATAGTCGATTAATTCTATACTTGGTCGAAGTTTTGAATTACATCCATGCCCCAACTCGCTTTTCAAGACGAAAATGATTTGCTCACGGCCCTTCGGTCGGGCGATGAGCAGGCATTTTCAATCATCTTCAAAAGGCATTGGTATCATCTTTATTCAGCCGCCTACAGCAAAGTACAATCGCACGAAGTAGCAGAAGAAATTGTGCAGGACTTGCTGGTGACACTTTGGGAAAAGCGCAGTGTACTTCTCATTACCAATCTTAGTCATTACCTCAATGTATCGTTGAAGAACCGATGCATAGATCACATCCGCAGAAATGCGACCAAAGAAAAATACTGGCAATACATTAAGTCTTATTTCCCGGTGATGAATGTGGAGGAAGAGGTGATTGCAAATGAACTGGAAGAAGCATTGGAAAAAGGAATTGAAGAACTTCCCGAAAAGAGCCGCATGATTTTTAAACTTAACCGGCTGGAGGGACTCTCCAATTCGGAGATTGCTGCTAAAATTCAGCTTTCAGAAAAATCTGTGGAGTATCATATCACCAAGTCATTGAAACAATTAAGAAAATACCTCAAGGATTTCGTTGTCACCATCTGGATTTTATCAGTTTCTGCTTTCTTTTAACCGTAAGGGCATTAAAACCCGCTGATAATCGATATTTTTTTTCTTAAACACACTATTCATTTCAATCAATTCTTTCTAAAAATGATTATCGCTAGTCTCGTGACTAAGCTTAAAAAGCAGTTTCACATTATGAACTGCATTTATCATGTAAATCATAATAATCAACGCCTATCAAATCACTGATACCACCTTAAAAATGGCACTACCTCTTCAAATACAAAATCATAGTCAAAAATAATTCGCAATCGTTTTAGGGAAAACATCAGGGTGTGCGTCTTTAGTACATGACACCCCGCAATCTCACCAAAGAACAGTTTAAGGAAATACTGAGCCGGTATAGCAAAGGCCAGAGTCCGCCTCACGAAGAAAGGTTTATTGAACAATGGTACACTGCACTTGGCAATGAGTCAAAGGCAGATCTTGATGTAACACATCAGCAAGAAATAGAAGACAAACTCTGGAATGCGATCTCTCTGAAGATACATGATTCCAAAACGCAACCTGATAGAACCCAATCTGATAAAATTCAGGTTAATGTTCCTGGCTATTGGCGCGTGGCAGGTATTGCTGCTGCTGTTATCATTTCTTTTTCCGTTTTTATTTACCTGGGAGTTAAAAAGGAAAATCCAGCACCCACACTTGCTACAACAACTCATCAGGAAGACACAGAGATTATTGCCAATGGTAATAAGCCCCGGTCGGTAGCTCTTGAAGATGGCACAAAAATTACGCTGCAGCCGCATAGTAAAATCAAGGTAAAGAATTTTTTCGGAGCAGAGAAGCGGGAAGTGTACCTGGAGGGTGAAGCCTTTTTTGAAGTAGCTCATGACAAGGAGCATCCTTTCTTTGTCTACACCGGTGAGATCACCACCAAAGTGCTGGGAACAAGCTTTACCATCAACGCGAAGGATTTAAAAAAATCCATCGAGGTGTCGGTGAAAACAGGACGCGTGTCAGTAACCAAAACACAGAAGAAATCTTCCAGCCCATTACATATTCTTACGGAAGAAATTATTCTTACTCCGAATCAGAAGGCCATCTACGATGGAAGTGATGTGATGGCCGCACTGGTGGAGAAACCCCAACGTATTATTAAAGAAGGCAACAACCAGCTGTTGATGCGGTTCGATGAGGAGCACGTGGTGACCATATTAACCACCATCGAAGAAGCGTATGGTGTTGATATTGTATTCGATGAAGAACAATTGAGCAAATGCTTACTGACCACCACACTCTCCGACGAAGATTTGTATGACCGGTTAAATATTATTTGTAAGGCCATTCATGGTTCTTATGAGTTGAACGGAACACAGATCATTATTGAAAGTAAAGGATGTGGAACCTTAACTGATTAAAAAAAGCGTATGAAGAACTTTACTTAATAGCCACTAAAAAAAGTAAGCCGGTGATGTTGCAACCATCACCGGCTTGTAAAGCCTGCTTTTCCAAGGGATCAACAGGCAGTGTTTTCGCCATCTTATTAACAAAAACTTTTAAAAGTATGAATAAGCACAAACCTATTCAAGAGATACTTATTGCTTTTATGAAGATAACACTGACACAAATACTGCTCGCTGCATTTTTCAGTGTATTTGCATATGGTTTTGAGACAAAAGGCCAGGAAGTACTGGACAGGAAAATTTCAATACGCGTGCAAAACGAGGGAGTAAAATCAGTGCTTTCCATGATTGAAAAGAAAGCCTCCTTGAAATTCACCTATCAGCCACAGCTGATTCGCAGAATAAAAAATATCTCACTTGATTTCCAGGAAATAAAAATAAGCCAATTGCTCGACCAGATTTTTACGGTGGGAGTCAATTATGAAGCGGTGGGTAACCAGATTATACTAAGCCCCGATGAGCAGGTGGCAGACAGTATCAATTACCTCTCCGCTATTGATCTGTTAGTGAAAGTAACAGGTATCGTTACCGATGAAACAGGCCAGCCTTTGCCAGGAGTAAATGTGCTTGAGAAAGGAACATCGAACGGAGCCACTACTGATATCGATGGAAAATTTTCATTGAACGTAGAAGGAGCATCCAGCACACTTACGATTTCCTTTATCGGATATGAAACGCAGGAAATTGTTGTAGGCAATCAGACGGATATCAATGTTCAGCTGGTTACAGACATACGATCACTTCAGGAAGTGGTAGTAGTCGGCTATGGTGAAATAAAAAAATCGGATATCACAGGAGCAGTAGCTTCAATAAAAAGCGAAGAGCTCAACGCGTATCCAACCACCAATGTCATGCAGTCATTGGCAGGCAGAGCTACGGGTGTACACATTTCACAAAACAATGGATCACCGGGAAGCCCGATCAGTGTTCGCATTCGGGGTACCAATTCCATTCAGGGAAGTAACGAGCCGTTATATGTGGTGGATGGATTTCCGTATTCCGGCAATCCTACTTTATTGAACAACGCTGACATTGAGTCTATCGAAGTATTGAAAGATGCGTCTGCTACAGCAATCTATGGTTCACGTGGTGCTAACGGAGTGGTATTAATCACCACCAAGCGCGGCAAAGCAGGTAAAGTGAAAGTGTCTTACGATGGATATGTAGGCGTGCAGACCGTGCGTAAAAAAATTGATTTGATGAATGCGCAGGAGTATGCGCAATTCTACAATGAGCAGGCAGCCAACGATGCAAAGGCTCCGCATTTTACTCAGGCCGAAATTGATGCCATGGGTGAAGGTACGGACTGGCAGGATGTAGCTTTGCGTTCAGCGCCTATTCAGAATCATTCATTGTCATTGACTGGTGGTGGCGAAAATACCCGCTATGCCATTTCGTTGAGTAACTTCAATCAGGGTGGTATCATCATTGGCAGTGATTATGTACGTAACTCCATTCGCACCAATCTCACTACAGATATCAATAGCAAACTGAAATTTGATCTGAGCTCTATGTTAAGTCGTGTGGATTCAGATCGTAAAAATTCAGAGAAAGGGAATCGCGGAGGTTCATTGATCTCAGCGATGCTGTCAGGTTATCCAACTATTGGTACACATAATCCGGATGGAACGTACACCAACCTTTCTGCTGCGTACAGCTGGGGATCTAATGCTATCGTCAACCCACTCAACTGGATTGAACAGGAGAATGACAAGATCACTTCCAATAAAGTATTAACTAATGCAGCATTATCTTATACTCCGATAAAGGGATTGACATTTAAGATATCAGGAGGCATAGAGAGTACGGATGATCGTACGGATTATTATCAGACAAAGAAATTTATTAATTCGACTGGATCCGCTTCAATCAATACATTCAGGGGAACAAGTTTACTGAATGAAAATACAGTGAGCTATAACAAACAAATAAATAAACATAGTATCAATGCTGTGGCAGGTTTCACTGTTCAGAATTATGTAAGCTCCAGCTTGAATGCTTCAGGTAATGGCTTCGTCAGTGATACACAGGAGTCATTTGATATCGGTGCGGCTGCTAATCAGGGCGTACCTAGTTCATCCTATTCCAAGTGGGCGCTTTTGTCTTATTTAGGTAGAGTGAACTATACCTTTAATGATAAATATTTGCTTACTGCCAGCTTCCGTGCGGATGGATCTTCGCGCTATAGCGAAAATCAGAAGTGGGGTACTTTTCCATCTGCATCTATAGCATGGAGATTGTCGGAAGAAGAGTTTATTAAAAATATCTCGGTGATTTCTGATTTGAAAGTGAGAGCCGGATACGGGGAATCAGGAAGTACCGCCATTAGTCCTTATCAAACTTTGAACCAGCTTGCTTCGGGTAAAGTAGTATTTGGTGATGCACTTTATACCTCTTATGCACCGGGTACTCGTTTGGCTGGTCCGTTGAAATGGGAGACCACGGCACAAACCGATATAGGTATTGATTTAGGATTATTCAGCAACCGTATTTCTTTGACTGCCGACTATTACGTGAAGAATACGCGTGACTTATTGAATAATGTGACTCTTCCTGCATCATTCGGTTACCTTACTACCATAAGGAATATCGGAGAAATGCAAAACAAAGGTTTTGAATTCGCGGTGAACGCGAAAATTCTTACTGGTGATTTTAAGTGGGATGTGTCTGCAAATACCTCTTTCAATAAAAATAAAATTGTTAAGCTGTATGATGGATTGGACGTGCTGGGTAGCGTTATCAATATTTCAGTAGTAGGTGATAATATTAATATCCTCAGAGAAGGACAGTCGGTAGGCTCCTTCTACGGTTACGTTGAAAATGGATATGATGCCAACGGGTATGTGACCTACGAAGATTTCAGTGGTAGTGGCACTCGCGATGCAGCTGATAAGCGCATCATAGGAAATCCTAATCCAAACATGGTGTACGGGTTCAACTCAACGATGTCTTACAAGAGCTTTGAATTGAATGTATTCATTCAGGGAACTCAGGGTAATGATATCTTTAATCTCAGTGCGGTCAATCAAACGAACGATTATGGTCAGGCGCTGAATATGCCTCGCGAAGTATTGTACAATCACTGGACTCCGGAAACTCCTAATGCTAAATACCCTGTGATAAAAACTAATTCACAGCCACAGATTTCTGATCGTTTTGTAGAGGACGGATCGTACATGCGTTTTAAGAATATCCAGTTAACATATACTCTTCCTGTTTCTAATCTCAACATCAACTGGCTTTCCAACGCACAGGTTTACATAAGTGGCCAGAATCTGATCACGTTCACTAAATATTCATGGTACGATCCGGAAGTGAACTCGTATGGCTCAGGAAATTCTGTCGTGTTGGGGATAGATCATTATAGTTATCCTGCGGCAAAAACATACACTGTTGGCTTACGATTAGGTTTTTAATTCTTTACCCTTAAAAAAGTACAACATGAAAAAGAGTATCATTTTCATTTCAATAATTACAGCAGCTGCATTAAGCAGTTGCACTGACGTGCTGGTAGAAGAACCAAAATCTTTATCGGCAGAAACATTTTATAACACGGCCGATGAGATGGAGTCTGCTGTGAACGCTATCTATGGACCAATGCGTGGGGAAGGAGGATTGAGTATCAACTATCCTGCACAACTGGAAGGTCTTCCGGATTATGGGTATTCACGCGGCAGCCAGACTCCGGTAAGTTTGTATCAGGGATTAGATAACACCAACATCAGTCGTGTAGGCTCTATCTGGGATGGATTTTATCAGTCCATTCGCAATGCGAACATTGTTATTAACGCGGCACCTGCTGCAAAAGAATTAACAGAAGCACAGAAAACAAAATATACAGCTGAAGCCCGATACATGCGATCGCTGATTTATTTTGCGATGGTCCGCAACTGGCAAGGTGTGCCACTTCGTACCGTAGATAATATGGCAGAGCCCAATGTGCCGCGTGCAAGTGTGGAAGATGTATATGCATTGATTTTGGACGATGCTTTATATGCTGAACAAAATCTGCCAGATGCGGCTGCGCAGGCAGGTAAGCCAAGCAAGTGGGCAGCTAAAACACTATTGTCTGAAATATACCTGACGCGTGGCAACTGGGAAGGAGCGAGAGACAAAGCGGCAGAAGTAATTACTTCCAATAAGTATTCACTTGTACCTGTTTCAGTGTCAGAAGATTTTCAGAAAATTTATGGACCAGAGGTGGTAACTACATCCGAAGAAGTATTCTACTTTAAGTTTTCCCGTCAACAGGGTTTTGGACTGGTAAGCTATGCACACCGTGCGCTGGGCGATTTCAAATATTATGGTGGCGGAGGTGTGTACGCGCAATACACTGATTCTGTTTCCAATTCATTTATCAAAACCTGGGATAAGAAAGACCTTCGGAAAACGCACATGTTCTACAAGATGGATATTGGTCTGGGGCCGAACTCTGTTCTTTACCGGAAATACCGGGACCCAAGTTCTGCGGCAGCGGGTAATGATTATCCATGGTATCGTTATGCTGATGTGTTGTTATTCCATGCAGAAGCAGCGGCAAGAGCAGCAAATGCTGTTACTCCCGAAGCGATGGAAAGTTTAAATAAAATACATCGCAGAGCTTACGGGTACAATGCAACAGTGGCATCTCCAGTTGATTTTGTTGCTGGCAATTATACGACTACTTCTTTTATTGATCTTGTTATTCGCGAACGCGGTTATGAGACAATGTATGAAGGCAAGCGCTGGCTGGATTTGAAAAGATTGGGTATAGCAAAGCAACGTATACTTGAAGTAAAGGGTATTGAGATTGCCGATAAGCACATGAACTGGCCTATTCCCAACTCAGAAATGCTTTATAATAAAGCCATTGGTAATAATAACCAGGGTTATTGATTTTTGTCTTTATAAGAGGGCCTGTTATTTATACAGGCTCTCTTCTTACCAAATCTATCTTATATGATTTTTAAACGAACAGCTTTACTGTTTATCGTTTCCTGTTTTTGTTCTGCTTCGCTATCCGCACAGCAAACACAATCAGTGGATGTATGCATCTATGGTGCGAATGCAGCAGGAGTAATGGCCGCCTACACCGCCAGTAAGATGGGGAAGTCGGTCATTCTGATTGAGCCTTCTTCGCACCTGGGTGGAATGACTTCCGGGGGATTGGGTCAGACCGACATTGGAAATAAATATGCCATCACTGGTCTTGCACGCGACTTCTACCGAAAGATAGGTCAGCACTATAATAAGTTTGAGAAGTGGACTTTCGAGCCGCACGTGGCAAAGGATATTTTGCAAGGCTATCTCGACAAGCAAAAAATAAAAGTGACCTATGCATATCGCATCATATCCGCTAACAAGCAGCGTGGTACGATTACATCTATTGTATTGGAGCAAAGCAGTAACCCGGATGAAAAAACCAATAAGATTATTAATGCGAAAATGTTTATCGACTGTACCTATGAAGGTGACCTGATGGCGGCAGCAGGAGTTTCCTATGCTGTAGGCCGTGAAGCTAATGATGAATTTAAAGAAACCTATAATGGAGTGCAGCTGATGGAAGGACACCAGTTGCCCGATGGTATCGATCCCTATCGTGTTCCCGGTAAGCCGGAAAGCGGATTACTATGGGGTATAAGCGCTGAACCACTTTTGCCCAATGGTACTGGCGATAAAAAAGAACAGGCATACAACTATCGCATCTGTCTTACTTCTGATGTAAACAATCAGTTGCCGATTACCAGACCGCAGGGTTACGATTCACTAAAATATGAACTCGCAGTGCGTCTGATTGAAAAGCAACCGACAAGGCTTAAGCTCAATGATTATTTCATCTGGAGCGGAATGCCTAATCAGAAAACAGACATCAATAATCGTAATGGCTTCTCTTCCGATATGATAGGAATGAACTATAATTATCCGGATGGAAGTTATGAGCAGCGCGAAAAAATCATTCACGAACATGAAGTGTACACCAAAGGATTGCTCTACTTCTTTGGACATGATACGCGTGTGCCCAAAGCATTACGCGATGAAATGCTGAAATGGGGATATCCCAAAGACGAATATGTGGAGTTTGGTAACTGGTCACCTCAGTTGTATGTACGCGAAGCAAGGAGAATGCGAGGAAGTTATGTGATGACACAGGCCAACTGTGAAGGGAAAGAGCCTGTTACCGATGGTGTAGGCATGGCGGCTTATCAGATGGATTCACACAATTGTTCAAGACTGGTTGTAAATGGGATGGTGAAGAACGAAGGAAACGTTGAGGTCAGCGGGTTCGGACCTTATCCCGTTTCCTATCGTTCCATCATTCCGAAGAAGACCGATTGTACCAATCTCTTTGTTCCGGTTTGCCTTTCGGCCACACACATCGCTTACGGATCTATTCGCATGGAACCCGTCTTTATGGTATTGGCACAATCATCAGCTGTTGCAGCAGCAATGGCGATTGATAGTAAGACCGACGTGCAGTCCGTAAACGTGGCTAAGCTTCAGGCGTTATTAAAGTCCAATCCATTAGTAGATGGAAGCGGGCCGGAGTTGTTGATTGACAATGAAGATAAAACAAGTGTAGTGGTGAAAGGTAACTGGTCAACCTTGACAAAAGGAGGTTATGGTTCTTCTTTGCTTGGATTGAAAGCAGAAGATAATGCTTCCTATGTTCGGTTCACACCGGCTGCGGTACGAAAAGGTAAATACGATGTGTACACCTACTTCTCCAAGCAACAAGGTATGACCAGTCAGACTACATTCAATGTGTTTGATGGAAAACAAAATAAGGAAGTAGTGATTCGCCAGGCAGATGTTATTGTAGAAGGGCAAACTTCGGGTGAGTGGGTGCACCTGGGAAGTTACGATCTTCCTGCAGGTGGAAAGAGTTATGTCGACATCACAACAAAGAATGCAGACGGACTGGTATTGGCTGATGCAGTGATCTGGGTACCTGTTAATTCAAAATGAGTATGATGAAATTAAAAAATAGTTTAGTGCTGATACTGATCGTTTGTTCCGCATCCGTGTATGCGCAATACGATCTGGTTATCGTAGGAGGTACACCCGGTGGAATTATGACGGCCATCTCTTCGGCACGTTTGGGTAAATCATCGGTGCTGTTGGAACGTACTTCGCACATCGGAGGATTACCTGCCAATGGATTAGGTGCCACCGACATTGCAACGCGCGGTGCCACCACCGGATTGTTTGCTGAGTTTGTAGGCAACATCAGGATGTATTATGTGGAAAAGTATGGAGAGAATTCACAACAAGTGAAAGACTGCAGTAATGGTTATCACTTCGAAGCCTCTGTTGCTGAAGTGATATTTGAACAGATGCTGGCAGCGCATAAAGATAAAATCACAGTACTGAAGATGCGGCAGTTCGATGCCGATGATGCAAACATAGTCATGGCTAATGATCGCATTCAGAAAATCAAAATTCTGAATCGTGAAAACAGGAAGACGGAAGAGTACACCGGCAAAGTGTTTATCGATGCAACTTATGAAGGTGACCTGGGTGCAGCAGCTCGCGTGCCTTTTCGCACAGGGCGTGAAAGCAAAGAAGAGTTTGATGAACAGGGAGCAGGAAGAGTTTATAAATACTGGGGCGGACCGGAAGGAGCAGGCAGTACTTTTCAGGGAGACAACGCTGTGCAGTCGTATAACTACCGTCTATGTCTTACTACCAATCCGGCTAATCGTGTAGTCATACAAAAACCAGTGCGCTATAACCGCGATGAGTATGTGTCGTTGCTGGAAGATGTGTGGACAGGAAGACATGCCGGTGTGGCCATGGATAAAATCACCAAAGAGATGCTGGAAGAAAACCGCAGGCACATTGCGAAAGGAAATCCTACTCAATTGCCAGGTGATGTGTGGGGTATTGCCAAGCTTACTAACATGGTCGTATTACCCAATGGAAAGACAGATGCCAATAACCAACACCTGGCTTTGATCTCTACCGATCTTCCGGAAGAAAACTGGCTGTGGCCAACGTCTACATGGGAATGGAGAGATGCATATGCAATCCGGTTGCGAGAATACATACAGGGATTATTCTGGTTCGCACAAAACGATAAAGAGCTTCCTGAACATTTCCGAAAAGCAGCAAAGGAATGGGGCTTTGCTAAAGATGAGTACAAAGACAACGATAATTTCCCACGCCAGGTATATGTGCGCGAAGGAAGACGCTTTGAAGGTGCTTACTTCTTTACTGTGAAAGATGCGTCAGGTGTATTTCCGGGTATGCGCCCGCCGTTGCATGCTTCGAGTGTTACGGCAAGTCATTATGCCTTTGATTCACATGCCGTGCGCAAGCGTGAAACGGGCCGTGTTCACCTGGATGGTTTCTTAAGTTATCCATCGGAAGTGTACACGGT
>NNBV01000975.1_pt1 | contig 11776 bp, 6 predicted proteins | sample 1173771 | NCBI WGS metagenome assembly NNBV01 (sample SAMN07173938, study PRJNA388173) | plant metagenome | isolation source: symbiotic tissue sample KVS11 | place: Norway: Troms, Kvaloya island
ATGCAGAAAGCATCAACAGCTATTCCTGAGCCAGGATTTCAGCTAGATGCTATGGGAAATTGTGGCGATATTCCAGTATCCTGTAATACCCAGGATAATAACATTGTCTGTCGAGTTAATGATTTGACAGGACCTCAGGCTTGGGGCAAGAATACAAGCGGGGAATGTGTGGTTAAACTGTTTCGTCCTGATTAACAAATTGAATTAATAACCTCATAATGATGCCGTTCCAATTGGAACGGCATTTTTATTTTTAAAGAAAAATAATTTATGAAGTACCTTTTGTAATCCAGTCTGTATTTTTATTTTCTTTGAGATAGTAGTCAAACCACTGTAGTAACCTTCTGCAAAGATCTTCCTGGTTAACAGGATTTAAAAGTGTGTGATCTTCGCCGGGATATTGCAGAAAGATACACTTTTTACCCAGCCTGCGGAGTGCAAGATAGTATTCCATGCTTTGATTTGGACTGACCTGCGTATCCTCTTTACCACACCACAACAACAATGGAATATTTAAGTTTGTGACAGATTCTAAAGGTGAATTACGGTCAAAGTCTGATCTGTGACTCAACGGTGTTTTACTGCCCATGCGCCATCCTCCACTAGTAAAACGCCACATGTCAGGTCTTCTCATATTAGCTCCAAAGGTAAGAAACCTGCTAGTTAGATCTACGATGGCACCGCTGGCCACAGCGGTGGCAAACAGGTTAGTGTGATTAATTATAAATGAAGTCTCATACCCTCCGAAAGAATGTCCCATCAAAGCTATCTTATCAGGGTCTGCGATACCTTGCTCAATGATTTTGTTTGTTCCCGAACTTACGCAGTCCAATGCAGATGGGCCTACATTTTCATTTTCATGGATAATATCCGGCTTGAATACGAGATAGCCTTCAGCAGTGAAAACCGCTGGATTAAATCCAGGTTCATTATGAAGTGTTGGATTACTGTAATGATGAAGTGTGTGCGACTGGATTTCATAGATGAAGACTATCATAGGATATTTTTTCTGCGGATCATAATCAGCCGGATAGTACAAAACGCCCTTTAAATCCTGTTTTTTGGAATTTTGAAAACGAACAAGCCTGCTGTTTCCCCAATTAAATTTTTTTTGCTGCGGGTTGCTTTCAATAAGGGTTTTGTTTTCACCAGAAGAGGCTTTCATAATGATGCGTGGTGGAAGGTCAAATCTTTGCTCCATACAGAAAAAAGTATTAGACTTAGTGTTATAGCTGAATTTATCAAAGAATGCATCTCCGTAAAACAAAGGCTTTTCGTTAGTATTTTTATTCCAGCGCCAATAACCGGTTTTTCCGTCATCTCCAACCGCATTTAGATATAATTCGTGGTTCAGGTTATAGGTGCCATTTAAAGGAGAGCCGTATAATAATCTTTTATTTCTCGGTAATTCATTGGACAGTCTATATTTGATTTTGGCCTCTCTACCGTGAGTAAGTCTTTTTGATGAACTGCCATCTGGTTTTACAGCCCAGATATCAAACTCATCATACAGCAGAATTTCTTTGTCACCTTTACTCCATCCTGGATTTCCGAAGGGTTGTTCAGATTCCAGTACATGCACTTTTCCATAAAATGGGACTCCTAATTTTTCAGTAACATTAGTGTGTATTTTGCGTTTTACGTCATAAACAAACCAGTCTTTATTCTTAAAATAGGAGATGTATTTTCCTTCTGAGGAACTGTACATTCCACTAAATGAAGCTGATAGTCTTTTTAGAAAAAGCTCTTTTTTCCCTGTAGTAAGATTCATGATGTAATAATCTCTCGGACCTTCAAAATCAAACTGTGGTTCATATTGTTTAGGATCAGAAAGTACAGCATGGTGCAGGTCTGCAGTGAGCATTCCTGCCGACAGTTCTTCTGTAGTGATCCGGGTTATAGTACCTTTCTCAGGTTCCCACAGCACTAATTTAGGAGTGCTCTCAAACCTGCCGAATTGCTTTTCCTGCGTATATACCCATTTATCATTGGTATTCCAAATTTCTACTTTAGAATCCTGGGCAAACAGAGCTGATGAATTATTTTTACGCATTGCAAAAAAGACATTTTTCAGATCATTGGAGATAGTTACAGGAAAAAGCGGAGCATCAACAATTGATGTTTTTTGGGTTTGATCTGAATAATTGTCAGGATTAAATGAGAACAATTTATTATTTTTGAGAGTATAAAAATGTAAAGCTTCAGCACTGCCTGTAGTTGATCTACCTAAAAATGTAACTGCTTTGCTTTCCTTTTGCCAAGTTAAAGAACCCAAAACACTAGTTTGGTTTTCTGCAATGCATATTGATGTATTTACTGCGAAGAGGTTAGTTAAGAACACTGCATTTTTTCCTTGCTCAGTAGTCGAATAGATGAGTTTTAACCCATCGGGTGCTAAAGCAAAGTCAGACGTGTTTTTAAATGCAATTTTTTTATCTCCAAGAGGCGTCTTAATCAAAAGCGTGTTTGTGAGGTCTGCTTCTTTAATGTTTGCAATAAGCAGATTAGCCACCGCAGAGTAGCTGTAGTTATTAATACCAGGGATAATTTCCTTTTTCCCTGTCTTTGGATCCAGTATGTGCAAACCAACTTTATCTAAGCAGATAAATAAATTGTCCCTTGTAAAAATTGATTTTGCAGCAGCCGGAAATATATAGTGCACACTTTTGTAAATATTGGAAACATATAAAGTGTCTACACCATTTTCATACTGCATTGCGTAGTTTATCCATTCTCCGTTAGGAGAATTTTGATCGGGTTTCAGGTATCCCCAGAGCTTGTAGTCATCAGTAGTCAGCTTTCTTTTTTGCACCACCTGTCCCGAAACGGGACAGGTTACTAATGGCAAAATAAAAAAAACGAGAAACAAAGTTCTAAAAAGGGTAATTCTGGATTGTTTTATATCAGTAAAATTCATATTGTTTTTTTTAGTACCCGGGATTTTGTGGCAATAGATTTGGATTAGTACCTAATTCATTCTGAGGGATCGGAAAAAGTCTGTCTTCTGTGTTCCATCCTGCTTTTATACTTTGCAGGGCTTCATTAAGTTGATTGAAGCGCTTAAGATCAAAAAAACGATGACCGTGTTCTGTAAAAAGTTCCCATCTTCTTTCCTTAAGTACTGCATCCAAAAGTGTTTCTTTGGACAGTGCTTCGGTGTCCTGAAGTCCGGCACGTGATCGAATTTTGTTTAAATCTTCTTTTGCACCGATAAGGTCTCCCTGCTGTGCTCTGGCTTCTGCGCGGATGAGGTACTGTTCGGCAAGTCTAAACACCACAGAGTATTCTTTAGAAACGGAGGTATTGGAACGCTCCTTGTATTTAAAAACATGATACCAGGTTTCATTTTCTTTACTAATTGCATTGATCCATTTTGATTTTCTCCTGTCTTGCGTCGAAAAGGAATTTACCAGAACCATGTTAAGTGCTGTGGATCCGGGAGGACCTGCCGTAAAAATGAATGTAGTACCTTCGTTTGTATTCTGTCCGGCGGCAGCTGATTCAAACTGCCATATGGTCTCTTTTGAATTGATTAAAAAAACTTTATCAAGATCAGATTCCAATGTATAAAGACCGGTATTGTTTAACAGGGCAGATGCTTCATTTGCTGCCTCGGGATACGATTTGTTATACAGGTATACCCTGGCAAGCAGTGCTCTGCATACCAATTTGTTGACCCGGCTTCTGAATGAATTGTTGTAGGTTTCGGGCAGCAGTAAGACAGCAGCTTGAAGGTCAGTAATAATGTTTTGGTAAATAACTGTCTGAGTACTTTTGATCGCTGAATTATTCTGCTTATAATCAGTGGTGGTTACATAGGGCACATCCCCAAAAATATTAGTCATATAAAAATGCACTACGGCCCTAAGAAACAGTGCTTCCCCTAGCAACAGCTTTTTATTTTCCGGTGTTAATCCATTGCTTTTTTCGACTCCTTGAATCACTGCATTTGCAGCATAAATCTGATTATAGGAAGCGTTCCATAAGCCAGAGATGACAGCCGAGCTGGGCAGCAGTGCATTATTGTAAAACAGCATACTGGCGTTTGCCGGAGTTCCGTAAGCTGCTATTTCATCGGTATAGTTGCCTAAGGTATTGGAAAGTCCTGTATTAACCCCGGCGAGCATTCCTGTATCACGAAGTTTTGCATAAATATTCATTAAGGCTGCATTGGCGGTTTCATAGTTTTCAAAAACGGAACTGCTCGTTAACTGTGATTTCGGAAGATCCGTTTCCACGAACGAATCACAGGCGGTGATTATCATAAAGAAAATCAGAAAAGGAAGTCGTTTATTAAATAGTTTCATTTTTTATCAGTTTAAAAGGTTAGCTGGATACCTGCGGTGAAGATCTTAAGGGGAGGGAGAAATCCGTATGTGGTAAACTCAGGATCTCCGTATTTGTATTTTGTGAAAGTCAGTAGGTTCTGACCCTGAAAAATAATCTTACAGCTGGTTTGGTTCAGACGCAGTGGAAGCTGATAAGTCAATGCTATATTTTTTAATCGGATAAAGGAAGAATCCGTTAGCAACGCATCACTTTCTGAATAATAAAAGTCAGCACTTACAGCCTGACTGTTTTTTCCTGTTGTATAGATCTGGTATGGTGTAACATCCCCAGCCTGTTGCCACGCGTCAACAACTCCTGCCGGCTGATTGGACATGAGTCCCGCAGCCCCCATTGGAGTGAGACGGTTTTTCTGTTTGGTAAATTGAAATAAAAAATCCAGGTTCCATTGTTTGTATGACAGCTGGTTTTGGATCCCTCCGTAATATTTGGGATTCAGACTTACTGCCTTCTGCCTGTCCACAGGATAGGAGATTTTATTGTCTGCATTCAGGTCTTCAAATTCATAGATACCGGTTTGGGGATTCACTCCTTTTGACTGATAAACCAAAGCTATATTCAATGGCTGTCCAATACGGTACTTCTGACTGTAGGTGGAACTTTCAAGACCTGCAAAAGAAACCAGTTTGTTTTCGGAGAAAGTCATATTGAAATTGGTCTGCCACTGAAAGTTTTTCCTTTTTATATTTACAGTGCGAAGTGTGAGTTCAAGACCTGAATTTTTAACTTCGGCATTTAGATTTGCTTGCACAGTGGTAAAGCCCGTCACGCCGCTAAGCGGAATACCAACAAGCTGATTAGAAGAACGGTTTGCATACCATGAGACAGTGGTGAAAATCCGGTCATTAAGAAAGCCCGTTTCAAGAGCTAATTCCAGTTTTTTATTGATCTCCCATCCAAAGTCCGGATTAAAAAGGCGGGAAGGCTGCATACTTACTGTTCCGTTATAAATAATTCCTGAGGAGGTGTATGTATCAATGTACTGATAATCTCCGATCTGGTCATTTCCGGTAGTGCCGTAACTTCCACGTATTTTTCCAAAACTGAGCCAAGAACTGTTTTTCAGGAAACTTTCGTTGGAGAACAACCAGGCAGCTCCTGCAGCTCCGAAAGTAGCAAACTGGCGCCCGGGACCAAATCTGCTTGAACCATCGCGTCTTGCTGTCAGGTTAATGATATAACGCTTTTGGAAACTGTAATTTAATCTGGCAAAGAGTGCCTGATAACGGTATTGTATTTCGTCATCTCCCATTACAGTAATAGTTTTCGCAGCGGCAAGGTTATAAATTAAACTGTTTGAACTGAATCCTGTACCGGATTGATAAAGGGTATTGTTGTTCTGGTTTTGAAAGGTAGCCCCGGCTAAAAATCCGATTTTACCAAAGGACAACTCTTTTTCCCAATTGATCTGAGGTTCGATAATCCACGATGATCTGCTTGTTGTATTGCTAAAGAGAGAGGAACGCGAACTGCTTACATTATATATTGGATTGTAAATAGTTGATGGAGAAGTGCGGGTTTCCTGAGTCTTTAAATCTGTATATCCAAAGCTGCTTTTAAGGGTTAGGTCAGGAGTTATCTTGTATGATAAAGTGGTATTTGCAACAAAATCTTTCGTTTTAGCTTTAAATACGGCATTAAGCATTGCCAGAGGATTCTGCCAGGTTTCGTTTTCCCAGTTCAAACTGCCGTCTGCCTTATACAAAGCTGGGGCATTGGGAGCCAAGGTCTGCGCAGTATAGGTAAGTTCTACAGCAGGAAGATTGCTGTTTTGTATATTGTAGGTGCTCGAGAAATTGATTTGGAATTTGTCGTCTTTGGAGAGATGATTCAAATTAAACTGGACACCTCCTTTTTTATATTTAGAGTTGCCTGCATATACAGTCGTTTCCTGATGATAGTTTCCGCTAAGTAGAAATTGTGTTTTTTCAGAACCTCCTGAGACCGAACCCTGCAGGTCATTCAGCTGCGAGGTTCCGCCCATTAGTTCTTTCTGCCAATCGGTGTAACGGTTTTGATCCCATTTTCCGTTAATATCGTAATCTGCAGCTCCATACTGGGAAAGACCATCATTAAGGAAAGCCTGTTTTCGCATTGAGAGATATTGTTCCGTGTTCATAAGTTTCATGAACTTCGTCGCTTTTCCTGTCCCGGAGGAACTTGAAATGGTAAACTTAGTGCTTCCCGTTTTACCTTTTTTAGTTGTTATAAGTACTACACCGTTTGCTCCTCTGGAACCATAAATGGACGTTGCGTCAGCATCTTTTAGCACTTCAATGCTTTCAATATTATCGGGATTAATATTGTTCAAAGGACTGGTACTGCTCGGGTATATAGTAGAAGTCTGAGAAGATCCTATAGGATCCGAAGCGTAGGGAACACCATCTATAATATAAAGCGGATTATTGGCAGTGGTACGAAGACTGTTCTGTCCCCTTATTTTGATATCAAACCCTCCGCCTGGTGCACCTGTTGTCTGGGTGATGCTCACTCCTGCCATTCGTCCCTGCATGGTGGCCAGTACGTTAGTTACAGGCTGGGTTTCGATATCTTTAGAAGTGATACGTGCAATACTTCCTGTGCGTTCGCTTTCCTTTACGGAATAATATCCGGCATTCACTCGTACTTCCTGAAGTGTAGTTGTATCATAAAGAAGTTTAACGTCCACTACCAAGCGCCCTTTGACAGGAATGTAAGCCGTTTTATATCCAATGAAAGATACAATCAAGGTATCCGATGGTGATGCGGCAAGTGAATACTGTCCACTGTAATCAGATATGGCTGCAGCATTTAATTTACTTTTAATGGCTATGGTTACACCGGGAAGGGGAGCGGATCCATCGGTTATAGTTCCATGAACGTGAGATTGCTGGGGTATAAACCTGAAATGCCATTTTGTACTGGCGGCAAATGAAGATGAAAAAGCTAAGCTAAAGCCTAGGAAAAATAGGCAATAAAGAGCTCTTCCATCCTTGTAAAATGAAAAATAATTCATAATATTGGGATTGGTTAGTTAAATGGATATTTGATTAGCTACGGTCCTCTGCTCTAGTTTGGTCGCTGCAGCCGAGGGCCATTTTTTATGTATTAAGTAAACGACTTAATGATCATAATGAAGATAAATTTAATGCACTGGTATTGATTGTTTTAAAAGTTCGACTTGAGCGAAACTTAAAAATAGAAGTCTAATTTGCTAAGAATTATAAGAGAATTTTAAGCATAAAAAAGGCGCGGAACTCAGCTTATTGACTTGAGGTACTGGAAATACCGAGGAACAATAAGTGAGCCCACGCCATAGGCGTGAGCATCTTACTTATCCTCTCGTTCCTTCTAAATTTCCAGTTTTCAAGTCGAGATTCTAAGCGAATGCTTCAAATATTTTTATGTGAAGAATCGCAAATATATAAATTCAAAAACAAATATAATAAAAAAAAATAACAACTACACATATATGTGTAGGATTACTGTTTTTTTATGATTGAAATTTAGCATGTGGAAGAAAAAGAATTACATAAGATTCAAATTAAGCTTGGAGCTACTATAAGGAAAATTAGAGAAGAAAAAGATGAATATTCTCAATCTAAATTAGCCTTTGAAATTGGTATGTCAGTAAATCAAGTAGCCAGAATAGAAAGAGGAGAAACAAATCCAACAGTAAAAACTCTAACTTTAATTGCAAAAGCCTTAACGGTTGATATAAAAGATTTGTTTTAAGAATATAAAGATGCCAAATGGCATCTTTTTTTATGCTCCAGAAATTTTAAAACAGGTATTTGTACGGTGTTCTGTTAACTGATAAAAGAATTATTTTTGTGTTTGATTGCTAATTCAGATCATGGAAAACTACTAACTATAGGAAAGCGATTTTTTACGTTTGCCGCCAGAATTCGGCAATGCTTTAAAGTTGGCTTGGAAATATCTGTCAGTAAGTTATTTATGATAAATTAAAATGAGTTAGCGGTCACTTTAACATAAACACAACAAACAATGAAACAATTCAGATTAACATTCTTAGCACTTTCACGAACTACCGAATTAGAGATAAAATCCGAAAACGAAATTGACCCATTCCTGAATGAACTCCTTATGGTTTTTATAAAGGCCATTGACTATGAAAATTTTAAAATCGAAATAGAATCATTACAGCAGAACACCTCTGATTTCAAGGCTAAAATGGATTCGGTGGTGCAGAAATATAAAGACGTTAACCCTAAAATTCAGCAACTCAATTCTTATTTTAAAGAATTGAAAGAAGATGAATATTTTTTTGTTTTTCCGAATGCTTCCATTTCAAAAGAACAAAGTTTTCAATTTTATAACTATTTATCTGCAATTGAAAAAAATGAAGACTATGATAAAGTTGCCGGACAAATCGATGATCTTTTTGGGGTTCTGATGAACAGTTATGAAATTTCCGCATTTGATGAAAACACAAGAAACAGAATTGGCGAAGCTGACAAGTCAAAAAGAATTTGTAGGTTTTGCGACAAATCAACTCCTCAAGTCACATATAAAAAAGTAGCACACTCAATTTCAGAAGCATTAGGAAATAAAAAAATCATTACAAATGACGAATGCGATGCTTGCAATGAAAAGTTTGGATCTGGAATAGAGAATGACCTAATCCTTTTCTTAAATCTTTTTCGAAATGTTTTTGGAATTAAAGGTAAAAATGGCGTGCCAAAGCTGAAAGGCAAAAATTTTGAAATTGAAAACACAGGGAAAATAGAAATAAAACAAATTCTAACTGATGAAGAAATAAATGATCCCAATCGTGATGACTTTAAATTAAGGCTTGAATCAACACAAAATATTACTCCACAAAATATTTACAAGACATTATCGAAATATGCATTGAGCGTTATTGACCGAGCACAAATTGTAAATTTCACGGAAACTATTAAGTGGATAAATGGGACAAAGAATATTGACCAGCTTCCAAAAGTGGCAATGCTTACATCATATGACTTATTTACCACCCATCCGTTAATAATAGTGTATTTACGAAAAACGAATGAAAGCAAATTGCCTTATGCTGTTGCTGAATTTAGATTTACTTTTTTGACTTTTGTCTTTATTATTCCAAATTCTGATAAAGATTCAACCGATTTTACCCAAGACGAAAACTATAAACATTTTTGGGATTTTTTCAAACATTATAGTTCAACACCGAATTGGAAATTTGAAAGAATGGATGACAGTAAAGCTAGGCCATTTGCAATGAATTTAAATTTTGAAGCAAAAGAAAAGAAATAAAAAAGGAGCATCTTTCTTCCCAGCCCCGATTGAAGAGGAAATCCTTTTCTGCCGGACTTCGGCATAAAAGATTGCGGCGTAAAGCGGGATATGCTGCCAGACAATAGGAATAAAAAAATGGGGCTTAAAAACCCCATTCTCTTCTTTTAAAAGTAAGTAAGACTGCCAAAAATTATTTCTTTGACTCCTCAATAGAAACTTTTCTAAACTCTTTTAAAAGTTTTTCAATTTCCAACGTTGATTTACGAGCTCTTGCTCCAGCAGCTTTAACTCCTTTTTCTGATAATGATTCAGCTTCTGTTTTGAATGTTTCGATTTCAGCGTTGATTTTTGCAACTAGATCTTTCATTATATAATTTTTTTTAAATTAATCGGGCAAAAGTAAAATTTTGCCTTAAATGAAAACGGTATTGTTAACAAAATATTTTCATGAATTCTCTTTTTTCAATTCCTTAAGGAAATAACTGAACGAAATTCCTGTTTTAGAGTGGAATGCATTGGTGAATCGAGGAGTGGAAGTAAAACCAGCTTCCTCCGCCAGTGAGCCGATGGAGTAATTTCTATGCATGCTTGAGTTTTGGAGCAGTTCCACAAGATAGTCAATTTTTAGATCATTGATATAATCGGCAAAACGCTTGCCGCTGCGATGGTATATCACTTTTGAAAGGTATTTGCTGTTTGTATTAAACCTTACAGTTAAAGTGGCTAGTGTGACCTCTTTGTGCAGGAATTTTTTGTCCCTTTCAAATTTTTCAAGGTGTCTTATTATCTGCTGTACAGTCTCCTGCGAGATATCGGTTATTTCGAATTTATCGGTTGCCTGTTTCTGTAAGCTGCTCTTTTCTTTTTTTTTCAGAAGCAGATCAAATTTGATCTTATTGCGCTTTTTGATTTCAAAGTGGTTATAGGTCCCGTAGATGACAGCGGAGAACAGAACGACAACCACGCTGATCAAAATAACGTCATAATATTTCGCTTTTACAAGCTGCTGCTGTATTTTTTCTTTTTCAAGGAGAATTTCCTTCGTGTCATATTCCTTGTGAATTTTGCCCATTAGGTATTTGTTGGTATCTGTTAATATAGAATCTGCTTTTAAAAGCTGGTCTATATAATACAACTGGGATTTCAGGTTATTTTCTTTCTTGTAATATTTAATCATTAATTCAAAAACTTCTCTTAAATCCGGACGAATGTAACCTTTCTCAATAAATACTTTTTCCACCTTTTTAAAGTAAGGAACTGCTTTTGACGGTCGCTGTAGTTTCCAATAGTTTTTTCCAATGTAAAAATTGGCGATTGATTCATTTGCAAATTCTGTCATGCTGTTTAACTGCGGCATGACTTCCTGAAGCAATTGAATCGAAGTATGATAATTATTTAGAAAGAACTGATTGATTCCTTCGGAGTGCTTAAAAAATAATTCCATTTCCGGTATATTAAGCCGTTCACATTCTTTAATTCCAAATGCATTAGTTTCAGAGCATTTACTATAATCTCCAATCTTATTGTAACAAACACTAAGTGAATGCAGTGAATTTAAATAGGGGCGGGGCTGATTTTTTTTAAAATATTCAATGCAGTCATTAAAAAGAGAAATAGCCTCATCATAGAAGCCGAGATAATATTTAATCTGAGCAATATGATATTTGGTTTTGTAGATTAGGTAATCATTTTCGGTTTTGGAAATGCTTTCATTTGCTTTAATATAATAATCATAGGCTTTTACATAGTTTTTCTGGCTGTAATAGACTATTCCTTTGGATAGCTGAGCAGATCCAATCAGTTCATTACTTCTTGACTTAACAGCTGTCTGTATCATGCTGTCAGCGTATTTTAAACGGAGAGGCATAGGTGACTGATGCAGCATATTTTGATATGCATTAACTAACTCTTCATGATTCTTCTCCCTTCGTGCTTTTCTTAAATAGGCATATAAATATGGAGATGCTTTCAGGCTGTCATTTTTGTATTGATAAATTTTATCATCCAGATATCCATAACTTTTAAAAATAAGTGAATCAGGAATTGTGTTGGGAGTATTCTGGGCATTTAAAGATTTAATTAGAAATAGAAGCAGCAGTACCGATAAATTACATTTCATAATACATAGTAATTTTGAGTTTATGCTCTGATGAAAGCATAAATCAGATTAATAAAAAAAAAATGTAGAAGT
>NNBV01002943.1_pt1 | contig 11762 bp, 9 predicted proteins | sample 1173771 | NCBI WGS metagenome assembly NNBV01 (sample SAMN07173938, study PRJNA388173) | plant metagenome | isolation source: symbiotic tissue sample KVS11 | place: Norway: Troms, Kvaloya island
CTTATTATCTATATTATAATTTTGTATTAATTCCATCTTTGTGTGCTTTGCTTTTACTAAGCGGGCTTTGCGTGAAAATTCTTTGCTAAAGCTATAAAATAAAATGAGCAAATGAGATAACCCATTTGCTCATTTAAATCTGTGAAAGGAGATTAGTTTTTCTTATTTTTTTCAGCTTCTGCTTTCTTGCGTTCTTCTTCATCTTTCTTCAGATCGCGCATTACTTTTTTATGGCTCTTGCCCAAAGGCCCAAGGAAATGTTTGGGATAGCGATTGAGGTGATACGAAAGGCTATCCAATCCATTGAGTACTTTATTCAGATTCACATAAAGAGAATCTTCCGTCAGCAGTTTACTTGCGGTGTTGTCGCCCTTACTTAGTTTGGCCAACGTCTCGTTCAGTCTGCCAATAGTTTGTTGTGTTTTTGTCAGTGTTTGATTTAACTCCAGGCGTTTCAATGAATCGGATAGAATTTTGAAATTGGCAATGACTGGCTTTAATTCGGTAAGTGTGCCGTTCAGATTTTCAGCTACACTTTTAAATGAACCTGAAAGATCATCCATTTTTCCACTGGCGTTGGCCAATGTTTTGTTGAGCATACCAGGAGTAGTCTTCAGTCCTGCCAAAACAGTATCCAGGCTTTGCGAATTCTTTGTAAGACCATCCAGCAATCCATTCATTTTCTTTAATGTAGTCTGCAGACTATTTCCCAATGGCTCTGCAGTATCTGCAAACACATCGAGCAATCCCTTCGGAACTTCCGTCTTCAATGTGTCGCCAGGCTCCAGGGGTTTAGTAATCTTCCCCATGTTCAACAATATGGATTTCCCACCAAGTAATTCACTGTTCAGTATAGCTTTAGTGGAACTGTACAATACCACATCGGAGTCCACTTCCAGTTCTACCAACACCAGGTTCTGTTTGTCCTGCAGAATTTTGATGGCCTTCACTCTGCCTACCATCACACCATTAATTAAAACCGGGTTGGAAGCGGCCAGCTGATCTACGTTACCATAGATGGCATAATACTTTGATTTGGTAGACAGAAAATCAGTTCCTTTTAAATAATAAAAACCAAAATACAACAGGACCAATGCACCTGCGGCAAACAATCCGACCTTAAATTCTTTACTCTTCACTTCGTTTAATTTATTGCTTCAATCTGCGTTTTATATTCTTTGAATGCTCTGTAAATACCTGAAGCAATCAAATCCTGTCCTTCCTCACTTTTTAAATAGCCTTCTTCTTTATCATTAGAAAGAAAGCCGGTCTCTATTAATACACTGGGCATGGATGTTCTCCATAATACCCAGAATCCTGCCTGCTTCACTCCCCTGCTATGTCTGCCCACTCTGCTTTTAAACTGATTCTCAATTTTTTGAGCAAACAGAAGACTGCTAGCCTGATACGCACTTTGTGTCAATGAAAACAAAATATACGATTCAGGGCTTTTAGGATCAAATCCTTCATAGCGCTCATTATAATTTTCATCCAGTGTGATAACGGAGTTTTCGCGTTTGGCTACGTCCATATTCCCCTCATCTTTATGTAGCCCCATCACATAAGTTTCCGTACCATAAGCTACCGTGTTGGTATTGGCATTGGCATGAATACATATAAACAGGTCAGCTTTGTTTTTGTTTGCAATAGCCGCCCGTTCATCCAAAGGTAGGTAACGATCGTCTTTCCGGGTATAGACCACCTTCACATCCGGAATATTTTTTTCAACGAATTCACCAAATTTCAAGGCAATTTTTAATGCTACGTCTTTTTCTTTGGCATTTTTCCCTCTTGTTCCGGAATCTTTGCCTCCATGACCGGCATCTATCACGATCGTCCGGAGTTTATATTCATGTTGAGGAATAGTGGCCGATGAACTTAGCAAGGTTATTGCTACTAGCAGGAATTTGAAACTGATATTCTTCACAGGGTTACCGATGTCTGAACGATTTGCAATACCTTTACGCAAAGTTGTGAATTTTTCACAAATAGCTAAACCCCTGGACATCAATTCGGAAAGTGTGCGAGTAGTAGTTCGAAGTATTTTTTTCATTGTCGGATTTATATGCCTCGCCGTATTTTCTGCTCAAGCTCAGGTGGAAAAGCGAGTAAAACCTCCTGTCGGCCGTTTGCCAGCGAAGGGTGACACGCTGCCTCCTCCTGCCGATTCGCTTAACATCAAAAACGATACCCTAAATGTACCATCCGATTCGGTAAGTACAGATTCTTTGAATCAAAAGAAGAAAGGGGATATCGAAACCACTATTTTATATTCTGCTAACGACTCTATTAACTCCAATCTCAAAACCAAGATTGTACGGCTCTATGGTAATGCCAAAATCACGTATGGCACTATTGAGCTGCAAGCCGAAGAAATAGAAATTGATTATGAAAAATCCACTATATCTGCCCATGGTACATTAGATTCTGCCGGCCAGTGGATCGGCTTGCCTATTTTCAAAGACGGTGGCTCTACCTATGAAACGCAGGACATGATTTATAATTTCAAGACCAAGCGTGCTAAAATCACGGGCGTGGTGACCACCCAGGGTGATGGGTTCCTCCATGGTGATGCCGTCTTTAAAAATGACAAGAATGAACTCTTTAGTTTAACCAACGCCTACACTACATGTAACCTGGCTCACCCTCACTTCCGGATTCTATCGCATAAATCGAAAGCCATACCGGGAGATAAAATTGTAACGGGTCCGTTTTATATGGAGTTTAATGGTGTACCCACTCCACTGGGATTTGCCTTTGGTATTTTCCCTTCCAAGCAGAAGAGCAGTTCAGGAATTCTGTTCCCAAAGTATGGTGAAGAAGGGTTGCGCGGATTTTTCTTAAAAGGCGGTGGATACTTCTTTGATATTAATGATTATATAAAAGTAGCCATAACAGGAGATATCTATTCAAAAGGTTCGGCAGGCCTGCAGATCAATTCCAATTATCGCGACCGTTATAAATACAACGGAAGTTTCAACTTTACTTTTACAGATAACAAATTATCCCAGGACATCGAAGAGACCGGCAAAGCCAAAGATTTCCGGTTGACCTGGAGCCATAGCCCGCAATCAAAAGGCACCGGAAGATTTTCAGCTTCCGTCAATGCGGCTACCTCTAAGTTTAACAACAACAATTTACTTAACTTGAATACGGTGCAGAGCTCGCGCATCGATAACACTACGCGCAAGCTGAGCTCAAACGTATCGTATTCCAAAACCTTTGCGAATACTCCTTTCAGCATGGGTATCAACTTACGTCACAATCAGGATCTGATTACCAACCAGGTAGACCTGCCTGCTCCTGATGTAAGCTTTAATGTGAATAACCTTTACCCCTTTAAAAAATCAAAGTCACAGGCATTGGCCAATATGTCCATTCGCTACACGATGACGGCTACCAATCAGATCACTAACAATCTTGGAAAGATTGGTGTATTAACAGATCCTACAACGAAGGCTATTCTGGATAGTATTGCCCCGTTCACTTTCAAGAATCTTCCTTATTTCTTCGAACATGCAAAAAAAGGATTCCGACACAATATTCCTCTGGCTACTTCCATGAAGATATTGAAGAACTTTACCATAAGCCCGAGTATTGCGTATGATGAGTTGTGGTATTTTGAAAAAATGAATTGGGGATATAATAACGACAGTACTGCTGTTGTGGTGAAAGATACCATCAAGCAATTCAACAGGGTATCTAATTACAGTGGAAGTATTTCGCTTACTACCCGACTGTACGGTATGTATGTGAATAAAAACAAAGAGAGTAAACTAAAAGCAATACGCCATGTAGTAAATCCTTCCATCGGTTATTCGTATCAGCCTGATTTCAGTGAAGAGAAATATGGTTATTACCAGACTTTCGACCATGTGAGAGATACCAGTGTAAAGCCAGAACGGATTTACACCGTTCAGAAATCCAGGCATGAAGGCTATATCTATGGCTCCTCACGAACAGGAAAAAGCAGTGCAATGAGTTTTAGCATCAACAACAACCTGGAAATGAAGGTGCAGGGCAAAGACGACAGTGTCGCCCGTAAAATTTCGTTACTCAATACACTGTCCCTGTCGAGCTCTTATAATTTCGCAGCGGACTCCTTCAAGCTAGCTCCCTTTAATTTGTCAGCCAATACCAATGTGCTGAATGATAAATTGAATGTAAACGTTTCTGCCACTATTGATCCATACCAATACTGGATACTTGACAATGCCAATGAAAACAGCACCGTAATTAATGAAGTAAAAGTAAGCAGATACATGTGGGAAGGTGGACGTTTTACATTAGGTCAGATCAGCAATGCAAATCTTGCGTTAGGCACCAACCTTAGTCCCAAAGGGCAAAAATCAGATAATACTACACGCGATAAAATTGCCAAGTCAGAGATGTCAGCTACTGACAAAGAGTTTATGCTGAAGAATCCGGATGTGTATGTTGACTTTAGTGTGCCCTGGAATCTTCGCGTGAACTACAATGCCAACTACACTAAAACGGGGCATCAGAAATCATTGATCACACAAGCACTTCGGTTTAATGGGGATGTCTCGCTATCTGAAAAATGGAAGCTCGGTTTTAACTCAGGCTTTGACCTTGAAGCTAAGGTATTTACACAGACCAATGTTACCATAAACCGTGAATTGCATTGCTGGCAAATGAGCCTGAACTGGGTACCTTTTGGCAAGTATCAATCGTATACATTCACTATCGGAATTAAATCCAGTATGCTTCAGAGCTTAAAGCTGGATCGTCAGCGAAACTTCTTCGATAATTGACATTCAACACAAAAGCTCCTGATCCGGAGCTTTTGTGTTGAATCACATTATTCTTAATTCTCTTTTACTACCTCCGGGTGTCCTTCTGATTGCTTCTCTGGTCGCATCTGCGGGAAGAAAAGTACATCCTGAATAGAGGGGGAGTTGGTGAGCATCATAGCGAGACGATCGATACCTATACCAATACCGGCCGTTGGAGGCATTCCGTATTCCAAGGCACGAAGGAAGTCATGATCGATAAACATAGCTTCATCATCACCACGCTCCATCAACTTCACCTGATCTTCAAAGCGTTCGCGCTGATCAATCGGATCATTTAATTCGGAGTATGCGTTGGCTACTTCTTTTCCATTCACCATCAACTCAAAGCGTTCTACTAAGCCCTCCTTGGTACGATGCTTCTTCGTAAGCGGGCTCATCTCGATCGGGTAATCGATAATGAAAGTAGGTTGTATATAATGTGGTTCACACTTCTCTCCGAAGATGGAATCGATGAGTTTACCTTTACCCAGATTCGGTGCTACATCGATGTGAAGTTTCTTGCACACCTCTCTCAATGCGGCTTCATCCATACCACTGATATCAACACCGGTATGTTCTTTTATCGCATCATAAATACTCACACGTGCGAAAGGTGCTTTGAAGCTGATGGTCTTCTCTCCCATCTGTGCATCGGTAGTGCCATTCACAGCAATGGCCGTTCTCTCCAGCATCTGCTCGGTGGTTTCCATCATCCAATAGTAATCCTTGTAGGCTACATAAAACTCCAGGATAGTAAACTCCGGATTGTGCGTGCGATCCATACCTTCATTGCGAAAGTCACGGCTGAATTCATACACCCAATCAAATCCACCTACAATCAGGCGCTTTAAGTAAAGCTCATTGGCGATACGCAGATAGAGCGGCATATCCAATGCATTGTGATGCGTGATGAACGGACGGGCAGTGGCTCCGCCAGGAATACTTTGCAAAACAGGAGTCTCCACTTCCAATGCTCCCTGACTGTTCAGAAACTCCCGGATCGAGTTGATCATCCTGGTGCGCTTCACGAATGTATCGCGCACTTGTGTATTAATGATCAGATCTGCATAACGCTGACGGTAGCGAAACTCCGGATCAGTAACGGCATCAAACACATTACCTTCTTCATCACGCTTCACTACCGGAAGCGGCTTCAGAGATTTATTCAGTAAAGTAATGGACTGCGCATGAATGGAAGTTTCACCGGTACGTGTAACGAAAGCAAAACCCGTTACCCCGATAATATCTCCCAGGTCAATCAGGTGCTTGATGACCTTATCAAAAAAAGTTTTGTCTTCGCCTGGCACAATATCATCTCTGCGCACATACAGCTGCATGATGCCTTTTGAATCCTGTATTTTTATAAAAAGAACTTTACCCTTATCGTTCAGGCTCATGATACGGCCTGCCATTGATACGCTGGCATACTGCTCTTTGCTTTCCTCGGTATACGATTCCTTGATGTCGGTAGAGTAATGTGTAATGGCAAAGGAGGGTGCCGGATAAGGATCAATACCCAGTTTCCTGATTTCATCCAGTTTCTGTCTGCGTATGATTTCCTGTTCGCTTAAGTTCATGACTTTTCTTTAATGAGGGGCAAAATTAATAAAAAGAGGCTAAGCGCTAAGCTAAAATTATTAGCGCCAATTAATTTGTAATCAGTACTACAAAACCAATCACCGGCCTTTTCTACGATATAATTCCTTACGGATCATGGTAAGTTCACGGCTGCTTTGACCCGCTACCGAAGTATTCTCCGATGCTCTGCGAATGAGGTAAGGCATGACGGCCTCCACCGGACCATAAGGAACATACTTGGCCACATTATAGCCCGCTTTGGCAAGATTGAAAGAGATATTATCACTCATGCCCAGCAGTTGAGCAAACCATATACGCTCATCATTATTTTTCAATCCCTGCTTTGTCATTAGCACCGTGAGGTATTCATTGCTGAACTCGTTATGAGAACCACACATCAATGTAATCTGATCAAGATGTGTGACACAGAATTCTAATCCTTTGTTGAATCCATCATCCGTAGCTGCTTTGCTTGGTTGAATAGGATCTGGATAGTTCATTTTTTCTGCACGGGCTGCTTCTTTTTCCATGTAAGCACCTCTCACCATCTTCACACCCAACTGGTACTTGTTCTTTTTGGCTTCTTCGTATGCGCTCTTCAGGTTGCCCAACATATCAGCACGATACATCTGAAAGGTGTTGAATACAATTGCTTTTTGCTGATTGTATTTTTGCATCATCTCATAGGCAAGCTCATCAATCGTTCCCTGTATCCAGCTATCTTCTGCATCGATTAACACCGGAACACTGTATTCAAAAGCTTTGGCACAGATGCTGTTCACTCTGCCTTTGAGTTTGGCGAATTCCTGTTTCTCTGTTTCTGATAATGTCGCTTTGCTTTGCACTTTTTCAAGCAACTCCATGGTAGCTAAACCGGTCACCTTGAAAACACAAAACGGAACGGATGGATTGCCTTTCGCCTTCTCGAAAGTAAGAAGGGTCTCTCTCGTAGTCTGATCAAAGCCTTCTTCTGTCTTAGCTCCTTCTACGGAATAATCCAGAATAGTGCCTACATGAAAACGGGATAAGCTGGCGATGGTCTTTTCACTTTGCTGAATGGTTTCGCCTCCACAAAAATGACTGAATACGGTACTACGAATCATACCCTTTATAGGTAAGTGTAATGCCAACCCGATTTTGGCAGCGCTGGTAGCCAGGCGCGAAACGGCAGGATTACTGACCATGGTAAAAATAAAATTCGCTTTTCTCAGTTCACTGTCGGATTTGTAAGAAAACGCAACAGAGGTATCGTTAAAATTCAGCTTGGGCTCAGTCTCCATATCTTGATTTGGCACGCAAATATAATGGGGAGCAGCATTTCTTTTGGTGTCATTCTGTAAGCACTTGAGTTATTTCTAAAGGCATAAAGTACCAGCTCCGATTAATTGCGTAGCAGACGGGCGAAGGAAATAAAGTACTTCGCCTCTTCTCCTGCAGGCGCCCGTTATAAAGTTCCATGCCTGATCAAACGCGGGCTTGATCAGGCATGGAACCAAAACAAGCTTTGTTGGATAAAGGCCGCTGGCGGCCTTTATCCAACAAAGTACTTATGCGCAGCCTGCGAACTTCATCAATGCTGTCCTTTTATTCTGCGCCAATCGCACCAATTTAATCTCTGAGACGACACGCTTCTACAAGTAATTATTAAAGCTATGGAACGAGTGAGCAATAAGGAAATTTAACTTAAATCTTAGCTTACCGCCAATGCCTTATTACTTTTGTAAGCAATGAGTCAGGAAACCTATTACATCAACGAATATCCTACTGCTTTAATAGGATATCTTAACAGTAAAAGTTATTCACAGATTGGCGTTCTCATGGATAGTAACACGTTTGCTACCTGCTATCCGCTCATTAAAGAGGCGCTACCTGCACATACCACCATCAAGGTTCTTCCCGGTGAGGAAGTAAAGAACCTGGAAACCTGCGTAGAGATCTGGCAAAAATTAACCGATCTGAATTTCGATCGTCATAGTCTTATACTTGTTTTAGGTGGAGGTGTATTGGGAGACATGGGTGGATTTTGTGCCGCTACCTATAAGCGTGGAATTGATTTTGTGCTGATGCCCACTACATTATTAGCACAAGTCGATGCGAGTATCGGGGGTAAGCTGGGTATCGATTTCAATCATTATAAAAATCATATCGGGGTTTTTCAGACTCCGGTTACCACATTGATCAGCGCTGCATTTCTAAAGACATTACCCGAAAGGGAACTGCGCTCCGGTTTTGCTGAAGTAATCAAGCACTGCCTGATTTCGGATGCTTCCATGTGGGAAACCATTCGAACAAAAGATCTTCACTCGCAGGATTGGAATAAGCTCATCGCGCATTCAGTGAAATTCAAAACACAGGTGGTCAGCGAAGATCCACGTGAGAAAGGATTAAGAAAGATTCTGAATTTCGGCCATACCATTGGTCATGCGGTGGAAAGTTATTTCCTGAATTCAGGTAATCGCATATTTCATGGAGAAGCCATCGCTATCGGCATGATTGCCGAAGCACACATTGCTTTCAGAAAAGCATTAATGAGCGAAGAAGAACTCGAAGCCATTGCCACTTACCTCATTCAGATTTTTGGTAAGCAGGAAAATATGCCTGACTATAAAATCGTTTTGGAAAACATGCATCAGGACAAGAAAAATAAAGGCAGTAAAATACTCATGGCGCTGACCAAAGGAATAGGCCATGCCGTGTGGGATGTGGAGGCTAATGAAGAGGAGATAAGAGAATCATTGGTTTACTACGCCACACGCTAAACATAGTGCGCATCCGAGTCATCAAACACTTTTTCTTCTTTCTTCAACACTCGTTTTACATTTTGTGTTCTTTTCACAACAAAGTCCCTGGTCTTTTGCTTACGGTTGCCCGTGAGCAACCAGGCTGCCAGTATTGCACCACCTGCAACACCCAAGCCGATCACTAATTTTCTGGTTGTACTCATAATGAATCAATAACTGAATTCTGATTTAATTTGTTTCAACGGGAAGTAAAAACTCCAATTAAAATTCTACTTTTCGAGTTCTCACCTATTAATGCTAAAAAAACTTTGAGGTCACCCATCTTCATCAAAAAAAAATCGGAAGTAACCGGAAAGGTATCTCACCTTCCTTCTTCCAAAAGCTTAAGCAACCGCGCTCTTATACTGAATGCGTTAAGCGGCAACCAATCAGTTGTTAGTAACTTATCATCTGCCCGCGATACACAACTCATGCAAAGCCTGGTAGGTAGCACAGATCACGTCATTAACGTGATGGATGCTGGTACCACGATGCGTTTTCTGACTGCTTACTTTGCAGTAACAGGAAAGCACAAAATCCTTACCGGCACAGATCGGATGAAGCAACGCCCGATAGGGTTATTGGTTGATTCACTCCGTACCCTCGGGGCAGATATACGCTACCTCGAAGCAGATGGATTTCCATCTATAGAAATACTTTCCTTCAACGGCCAAAAAACAAACGAAGTATCCATACCAGGAAATATCAGCAGCCAGTATATATCTGCCTTGATGATGGTTGCTCCTGCTTTGCCTGATGGACTTCAGATTCACCTGCAGGGAAAGATCGGCAGCCGGCCGTATATTGAAATGACGGCAGCCTTGATGCGTCAGTTCGGAGCGTCTGTTTCATGGAAAGAACAAACAATTCAAATCACTCCCTCCTCGTTTCAAAAAACAAGCTATCGCGTAGAGCCGGATTGGTCAGCAGCAAGCTATTGGTTTGGGTTCACTGCGCTCGCACCGAAAGCACAAATCACATTACCTGATGTAGCCGAGTTTGCCCTGCAAGGCGACAAAGCGATCATTGAAATTATGGATCGCCTGGGAGTACAATCCGAATTTAAAAACGGAGACCTTAACCTGAGCAAGAAAGAACATCACCCACACCTGGAGTGGAATTTTACTGACTGCCCAGATCTGGCTCAGACTGTATTTCCGGTATGTGTTGCCAAAGGCATTACTGGTACATTCACCGGACTCGAAAGCCTTCGTATAAAAGAAACCGATCGCATTGCTGCTTTACAAAATGAGCTTGGCAAAATAGGCGGAAGGCTGGAAGAGAACGGAAGCACCTGGAACTTGTTTCCGGGAGATATCAATGCCGTTTCATCTGTTGTGATTGATACCTACCATGATCACCGTATGGCCATGGGGCTTGCTCCACTGGCTACCTTACTCGATGTTCAGATCAACGATCCGGAAGTGATTAACAAATCCTATCCTGATTTCTGGAATGACATGAAAGATATCGGATTCAACATTCAGGATAGTTGATTTCGTAGCGCGTTGAAATAAGCTGGTGCTTTGATCAGCCGACTGCCGTACCATGAAAACATCTCGCCATCTACAAGCAGGATCCTGGCATGAGGGACCAACTGTTGTAGTTCAGCAATATGTTTTTCCTGGAAGGGATAAGGCTCTGAAGAAAGTAAAATCAATTGTGGAGAGAGTGATTGAATGATGTCGTCTGTCAGTTCCGGATAGCGTTCTTCATTCAACACATTGACCAATCCGATCTCCTCAAGCAACGCATGAATGAATGTAGTATGCCCTGCCGCCATCCATGGTTTTTTCCAGATCAGGTAAAGCGTTTTTAAAGAAGGAAAAAAATGCAAGTCATTAAATCCATCAGCAATAGCAGCAATGATGGTATTACCACGCGCAACCGTGTCTGTGATTTTGCTTAGCGCGATAATCATTTCAACAGCATCTTTCCGGGTAAAGATGTCGCTCATCCAAACGGGATATGTCTTTCGAAGCTGGTTGATACCTTCTTCGTAGTTCTCTTCCTTATTACCAATGATTAAATCAGGCTGTAGCTGAGCGATGACATCAAACCTGAAATTCTTGGTGCCTCCTATGATGGTTTTCGTTTTTGCCTTTTCAGGATGAACACAAAACTTAGTGACACCCACAATACGGTCGGCAAGACCTAGATCAAATAGCAATTCGGTTTGCGAAGGCACAAGCGAAATGATGCGCCGGGCGGAAGTAACCGTTACCTCAAAATCCATTTGATCGCGTACCTTCATGATACGCTAAAGTTAGAAATTGAAATGCGAATGTTTAACGCAGTACGGCAGGTTCGGCTACAAAATTGGGGAGCGTGATGGTAAAGACGGTTCCCTTACCCAGCTTTGACTGCACTTCTATTTTTCCCTGAAGACGTTCTACGGTATCCTTCACAATATATAAACCGAGACCAGTGCCTTGTGTCTCCGTGTTTGCACGGTAAAACATATCAAAGATTTTATCCAGGTAGCGCCCGTCAATCCCCACACCATTGTCAGTGATTGTCACTGTGCAATGGTCAGCCTCCACTTCCGCATCAAGGCGGATGAAACGATTATGCTTGTGCTGATCGCTGTACTTAATAGAGTTGGATA
>NNBV01001005.1_pt1 | contig 11761 bp, 9 predicted proteins | sample 1173771 | NCBI WGS metagenome assembly NNBV01 (sample SAMN07173938, study PRJNA388173) | plant metagenome | isolation source: symbiotic tissue sample KVS11 | place: Norway: Troms, Kvaloya island
AAACTATTAAAAATAAAATGCGGATTCATCTCGCGTCGCAACGATTGCAAAGCGATTTCTTTATTCTTGGTTTTAATAGCATAAAGCGCTTTTACAATAAAGGCAAACAAAAGCAAAAGCAATAAAATTGATCCTAAAAGAAAATAATTAAAAGTGTTTTTCTTAGTGATTAATTCATCCTTTAATGACTTCTCTTTTTCAAGCTGACGTATCTTTCCTTCAGTAACCTGAAAAGTTTTCGCATTAATCAAAGTCGTATCAGATTGGATCAACTCATCAAAATTTTGAAAGAATTGCTCGTAAAGTGCCATACTTTCTTTTTCATTCCCACTAGATTTATAATACTTTGCTAAGGCTGATAAAGTATTTTTGGCTTCCGCCGAATTTCCTTTTTTAGACGCCAAATCGTATGCTTCTTTTAAGGAAACCAATGCTTTCTTTGGTTCTTCTTTTTTAAAATAAAGCGTTGCCAGCGATTGCAATTGTTTGATTTGGGTATTAAAATCTTGTTTGGTTACGGCTTCGGCCAAGAGTTTTTCGTTGATCCCGATTGCTTTTTCAAACTGATTGTCTGAGGCATAAACATTCGCAATTTCATTTTTAATTTTAATTACCGATTCCGGTTTGTCTTTTGCGTAAGCGAGTGCATTTTTATAACTTTCTATTGCAACGCTTTTATCTTTTAAGTCTAATGAATTTTGGGCTTTCTGGACATACGCTTCTGTAACTTCCTGGCTTTTCTTTTCCTTTTTCAGCAATTCAATATTCGAATCTACGTAATTGGTCTGACTGGCAGGATTTGATTGGTTTTTAAGTCGGTTGGCATCGTTTAAGTTGATCTTTTCTTCGGCAACATCTTTGGATAATGCGCCCGCAACTTCGTAATTTTTAATCGCCGAATTAAAGTTTTTTTGGTTTTCCTGTACTTTGGCCAAACTGCGCGTTACACGGATTTTATCTTCAGTCCGTTTTAATTTGGTGTAGCTGTTTAATGCTCTTTTAAAATATTCCTCGGCTTTGGCATTATCACCATTATTTAAAAATTCGTTGGCCAATTTTTCATAATTCACGGCAATTTTCGATTCATCGTTTTCATCCAATGAAACCGATAAATCTTCAGCCGCCTTACTGATTTTCACCTGCTTGCTTTTTTCGGCTTTGGGCACAGGCATTGCCTGCGCTATTGTTCGTTGCGGAAACAATAGTACTATACACAGCACACTAAAACTAATTAACCAATGACGTTTCACAAATAAGTTGTTTTGAAAATGTAAAGTAACCTAATTTCAAATTCCTATCCTATATTTTTCACCAAGTCAAAAGACCTGTTGACCCATTCTTCCAAAAGTACGTTTTTTCATTCAATACATTTGGCATCAATATAAAAATTACAATCATGAAAAAACTATTCTTTACAGCATCAACAGCATTATTTTCTACGTTCATAATGGCACAGGCTTCAGGAAATATCAATTATCGCGATCAGGAATCTTATAACAATACGGCTATTGATATAAATTTTCCTTCAAACAATGATATTCTTGTAAGCGTGAAAGGGCTTGCAAATGTTAAGGCAGACGCGTATACAGCCATTTTTAGCATCACTCAAAACGGTAAAACCACTAAAGAAGTGAATGAATTAATGGACCAAAGAATTATGCAGTCTCTAAATGAAATTAAACTTAAAAAAGGAGTGGAAACTTTTGTTGACATGATTTCTTTTGTTCCGGTTTATGAATACGAAACAGAAAAAAAAGTGTTTAATCGCAAGACTTATAATGAAGTTCCGGCAGGATTTGAATTGAAGAAAAACATTCATATCAAATTCGATGATCCCAATCAGTTGAATGAATTTATTGCGATTTTATCCAATTATGAAATATACGATCTGGTGAAGGTGGATTATTTTTCTAATGCATTAGAAACCATCAAAAAAGAAATGATGATGAAAGCAAAACTTCTTGTTCAGGAAAAATTAAAAAACTATCAGGAATTGCTTGGAGAAACATTTATAAATACTGAGAAAAAAATTACCGATGATTTCATTATAAATGTACCCGTAGAAATGTATAAATCGTATGAGGCGTACAACAGCTCTTCTTTAAACTTAAAAAAAGCGGCAAACATTAATCAGGTTACTAAATCGGTTACACTTTATTACCAGCCGGTATTTAATAAAGATTTTGATTTTGTAATTAATTCAACTGTTTTAGAACCTGTTATTCAAATACAATATGAAATTAAAATTGCGATTAACAGAGAAAAGAAACCGGCTTCAAAAACAGATAAGGAATTTATTCTGGTGACTCCAAATGGCGATTTAAAAAACCTTAATATCAATACAACGAAATAAAACTAATCTGACCGAATCGTTTCACCAAGTCAAAATACCGTTTCACCCTTTCTGTAAAAAACAAGGTCTTTAAGTTTTTAAGTTTGATCTGTAATCAACAATTAAAAACTCGAAATCATGAAATCAAACCTATTTATCTCAGCCCTTTTAGCCACTGCAATTTCTTTTGCAAGCTGCAATTCTTCGAATGCAAATTCTAAAAAGAATACCGTAATCGAAAAACCAATAGTAACAGAAAATACCAAAATACAAGTAGCACTTTTACTGGACACTTCCGGCAGTATGGATGGTTTGATAGACCAGGCAAAATCCAGACTTTGGAACATTGTAAATACGCTGACCACTTTAAAATATGACGGAAAAACACCTGATATCGAAATTGCTTTATACGAATATGGAAATGACGGATTATCTCAAAAATCGAATTATATACGACAAATAGCGCCGCTTTCGACAGACTTGGATTTGATTTCAGAAAAACTATTTGCTCTGTCTACTAATGGAGGCAGCGAATATTGCGGCGCTGTTATTCAGGATGCGACCAAAAAACTAAAATGGGCAAAAGACGTCAACAATATGAAGCTGATTTATATTGCCGGAAACGAAGAATTCAATCAGGGCGGAATTAATTATAAAGAAGCGATTAGCGATGCTTTAAAAAATGGCATTTACGTGAATACTATTTATTGCGGAGACAAAGCACAAGGCATACGCGAACTATGGAAAAACGGTGCCGATTACGGAAAAGGGAAATATTTTAATATCGATTCTAATGAATCTGTGCGATACATTGCGACGCCGTATGATGATGAAATTACAAAATGCAATGAAAAAATCAACAAAACTTATATTAGTTATGGTGCTAAAGGTTCTGCAAAAAAAATGAATCAGGAAACTCAGGATAAAAATGCACAAAAAGTTTCTGCATCAAATTATGCTGAACGTGCGGTAAGCAAATCAAAAGCGGTTTATAAAAATGAAAGTTGGGATTTGGTAGACAAAGTAAAAGAGGATAACACCGCTATTTCTAAAATTAAAAAAGAAGAATTACCGGCAGAACTTCAGAATAAATCTGAAGCTGAAATCAAAACAATTGTCGAACAAAAAACGAAAGAGAGAGCCACAATCCAGAAAGAAATTGGTGAATTGGGCAAAAAACGTCAGCAATTTATTGATACCGAAACTAAGAAAACCAAGAAACAAGATGATCTGGGAAATGCCATCAATACATCGATTGTTGGTTTTGCAAAAGTGAAAGGTTATACGGTGGAGAAATAAACCAATTGGTAAACATGAAAAAGAAAATCTTCCTTTTGCTGCTGTCCAGTATTTTTGGTCTGAGTTTTGCATGTACGAACAAGAAAGAAGAATCGATAAGTATCAAAAATTCAAAACCGGTTTATTCCTACGAAGAGAAACTAAAAAGTGAGATCACTGAAATCAGGAGTTTTTTGGGGAAAACGCCTAAATACAATTCAGATGTTGTTTTCTTTTTAGACATGAAGATTGAATCTGGAAAAAACCGGTTTTTTATTTACGATTTAAAACACAACAAACTACTCCATAAAGGTTTGGTCGGACACGGTTCCGGATCAGAAACTGGAACTTACGGAAAGCTAAAATTTAGCAATGTCAAAAATTCGAATTGCAGTTCTTTAGGAAAATATGCCATTGGCGGTTCCTATTCCGGAAGATTTGGCAAAGCCTATAAACTATACGGTTTAGACAAGACAAACAGTAATGCTTTCGACCGAAATATAGTACTTCACAAATATGTTGATGTTCCTTTTGAAGAGCAAATTAATCCTATTTGCAATAGTTTGGGATGCCCAATGGTCAACGAAAAGTTTTTTGGCATAATCGAAAAAAAGATTGATAATTCTAAAAAGAAAATCATTTTAGTAATTTATTATTAAGTTAAACCAACCTTAGGGCAATTTTTGTTATCTATACTTTTATAATAACACTTTAAATTATAAACTCATGATTAAAAAACAAGCCACATTGCTCTTATTGCTAATAAGCACGTTTGTATTGGCACAAAAGCCAATTTTTACTACTGCCAAAGTAAAATCAGCAACCGTATATTTTAATGCCGCCGAATTATCTCAAACTGCAACCGCAACATTACCAGCCGGTGCGAGCGAAATAGTAATCAAAAATGTTGCGGTGAATTTAAATGAAAATTCTGTGCAAATTGGTGCACCATCTGGCGTAACAGTTCTTTCGGTTCAATTTACCAATAATTATATTTCAGAATACGAAACAGATTCTAAATCACCTGCGCTAAAAATAGTCAGAGACAGTATTGCTTTGGTTCAGAAGGAAATTCTGAAAGTGAATAATACCATTAATTCTGAAAACAAAACGATACAGCTTTTAGATAAAAACCAGCAGATTTCGGGCGTAAATTCAGGTTTGAACGTAGCTGAATTAATAAAAATGGTGGATTATTATAAAAACAAACAAATCGAGATTGCCAACAACATTAATACACTTTCTGAGAAACAGCAAAAATTAAATGAGTTATTATACAAACTACAAAGTAAACTGGAAATCAATGCTAACAAAGAAGAAAAAACTTCATCCGGTAAATTAATTGTTCAGGTTATGAATGAAGTTGCAGGAATCGTTCCGTTAGACATTTCATACTTAACAAATAATGCTTCGTGGACTCCGTTTTATGACTTACGTGCCGAAAGTGTTACGGTGCCAATTAATATGATGTACAAAGCTCAAGTTGTTCAGAATACGGGAATCGACTGGAAAAAAGTAAAACTTACTTTGTCCAGCGGAATGCCAAATCAAAACAATCAGGCACCAATATTAAGTTCGTGGTTTTTGAGAGACAATAGTTTTGCTCAAAATGGTTATGGATCGCAAAGAAATAAAATGAATCAATTGCAAGGACGAGTTGCAGGACTTGCTGTAGAGAGCAACGAATTGAAGGAAGTTGTTGTAACGGCACCTGTAATGAAAAAATCATCTGTTTCAAGTTATACAACTGTCGAAGAAAACCAATTGAATGTTTCGTTTGATATTGATATTCCTTACGATATTTTATCAAACGGAAAAGTTCATAGCGTTTCTTTAAAAGAAATAAAACTACCTGCATCTTATAAATATTATGCTGCACCAAGAGTAGAAAATGAAGCTTTTCTGTTAGCTGAAATTGCAGATTACAGTAAATACAATTTATTAAGAGGTGAAGCCAATATTATTTTTGAAGGCATGTATGTTGGTAAAACTTTTATAGAACCTAACCAAACGAGCGATACTTTGAATTTAAGCATGGGACGTGATAAAAAGGTTTCGATTAAGCGAGAAAAAGTGGCTGATAAATCAGGAACTAAGTTTTTATCTGCCAAGAAAGAACAAACTTTTACTTTTGACATTACGGTTAGAAACAATAAAAAAGAAGCAGTTGAATTGTTACTGAAAGATCAATATCCGTTAAGTACCAATAAAGAAATTGAGGTAGAATTACTGCAAAGTGACGGTGCAAAAGTGAATACAGAAACCGGAATTTTGACCTGGCAATTGCAGCTAAAACCAAATGAAAACAAGAAATTCAGAATTAGTTATAAAGTCAGATATCCTAAAGATCAGAATTTGAATTTATAAACATAAAATCCCGATACAGAAAAATGTCTCGGGATTTTTTTAGTTAACAAGCCTTCGACTTCGCTCAGGATGACATTAGGAAATAATTCGTCTTTTAACGATTGTCAGGCTGAGCGGAGTCGAAGCCATTTTTTCATTTACGGAGCCGGATCAGGAATTATCGCCTGAACTCCCGCTATTTCTGTTAAGATTTCTTTCGATAAAAAGACATCAATTGTGTCGATGTTTTCTTTTAATTGTTCCATTGTGGTTGCACCAATAATAGCGCTCGTTAAAAACGGTTGTTGCAAAACAAATCCTAATGCCAATTCTGTCAATGTCAGGCCGTGTTTTTTAGCAATTTCCTGATACAATCTTGTAGCTTGTAAACATTGATCACTATTGTAACGCGTGTATTGCGGAAAAAGATTGATTCTTGCGTTTGGATGTGCTTCTCCAGTTAAAAATTTACCCGTTAAAACTCCAAAAGCCAAAGGAGAATAAGCCAGTAAACCTACATTTTCATATTTTGAAACTTCAGCAGAACCTACTTCAAAAAGACGATTTAATAAATTGTACGGATTTTGAACGGTTTTAATTCTTGGCAAATTATGATATTTACTTTCTTCCAGAAGACGCATCATTCCCCAGGCATTTTCGTTAGAAACCCCAATGTGTTTTATTTTTCCTTCTTTGATTAATCCGTCAAAAGTTTCGAGGGTTTCTCTAAAATTATCTTCCCATTCAGCATCGTGATCTTTAAAACCGCGTTGTCCAAAATAATTGGTTGGTCGTTCCGGCCAATGCATTTGGTACAAATCGATATAATCTGTCTGAAGACGTTTTAAGCTATTTTCTAAAGCGTATTTAATACTTTCCGGAGAGAAATCTACTTTCTCACGCATATAAGTAAAATTAGGATTTGGACCCGCAATTTTAGAGGCCAAAACCACTTTTTCGCGATTTCCGGTTTTCTTGAACCAGGTTCCTATAATTTTCTCTGTACTTCCGTAAGTGCTTTCGTTTGCAGGAACTGAATACATTTCGGCAGTATCAAAAAAGTTAATTCCTCTTTCGAGTGCATAATCCATTTGTTGATGTCCTTCTGCTTCAGTATTTTGCTGCCCGAAAGTCATTGTTCCGAGGTTTATTTTACTAACTTTTATGTCGGTGTTGGGTAGTGTGGTATATTTCATTTCTTTTGAGTTGCTAAGTTGCTGAGTGACTAAGATTCTAAGTTTGCAGCTTTTGAATTATAAAACTCAAAGATACGACGGGATTTTTCAAATGAAAATTGTACAAAAGTTAAAAAAAGGATAAGGTTTTTTTTAAGGTTCTGAGTTGCTAAGATTCTAAGTCACTCAGTTTTATTTTTGATAAACAAAAAAGGCTCAAAGTAAAACTTTGAACCTTCTGTTATTTTAAGCTTTTCAAAGGATTTTGAAACGAATTAAAAACCCTAATTACAAAAATTGAGTTTTCTTTAATCTGATATAATACTTTATAATTTCTAATGATAATTCGTCGGCAATCAAATCTATATTCATCTACCTGAAATTGTTCAGCAAATACAATACTATTTGTACAATTAAACAATTCATCTCTAATTTGAATTGCTTTTTCTTTAGAGACCACTTTCTTCAATGAAATATAAATATCTTTTAAATCTTCTTTCGCAATCTTAGTCCAAAAAACTACAAGTTTACTATTACTCATTATCCCAATCTTGCATTTCTTTCGATAAATCTTCTTTTGAAATTATTCGATTGTATTTTACATCATTCAATCCTTCCTCAACTTTATTATTATATTCAGATAAAGTTAAAGGATTCCCCTGCGCATCATATGAAACCACTTCATTTAAATAGTTATCAAACACAGAAGAAACAATTCTTAATACTCTTTCATCAGCAAGATCTAATTGATGACGTATTTTATCTTTTAATTCTGGAAGTCCCATAATTATAGCTTTTTTAGAGTTTCAAAGTTACAAAAATATAAAATCAAAAAAGGCCCAAAGTTCAAAACTCTGAGCCCTTATAAAATCTTAGCAACTTAGTCCCTTAGAATCTTAGCAACTTTAATTAATACTATTCAACATATCAGCAATTTCATCTAATCTTGGTGTTAAGATGATTTCGATTCTACGGTTTTTAGCTTTTCCTTCCGGGGTAGCATTACTCGCTAGCGGAGAAAACTCGCTACGACCTGCTGCTGTTAGTTTTTGTTTGTTGATTTTAGCGTTTTCGCTTAAAATATTTACAATTGCCGTAGCTCTTTTAGTCGATAAATCCCAGTTGTTTGCAATTGGTCCTGAACCAGCATACGGATCATCATCTGTATGACCTTCGATAAGAACTGAAAGATCCGGATTGTCTCCTAATACTTTTCCTAATTCTACAACGGCTTTTCTACCTTCGGTTCCAACGGCCCAGCTTCCTGAATTAAAAAGTAATTTGTTTTCCATAGAAACATATACTTTTCCGTTTTTTTGTTCCACAGTCAAACCTTTACCTTCAAAACCGTTTAAGGCTTTAGATAAAGTTTCTTTTAGTTTGCGCATTGCTTCTTCTTTTGCAGCAATCATAGCTTCAAGTTCATTTAATCGACTTGCTGTTTTATCAAGACTCGCTTGTTCTTCGGCAAGTTTTTTTGATTTTGCTTCTAATTGAGCCAACAATTCACGGTTTTTAGCCATGTTTTTCTCTAATGCATCGTTGCTGTTTTTTTCTAATGCATTGTATGAATCCTGCAAAACTTTGAACTTACTTTGCGCCGCAGCCAAATCAGCTTTTTGTTTTGCCAATTCGTCTTTGGTAGCATTTAGATCTTTGGTTAGATTATCGCGTTCTAATTCTAACTGATTTTTTGATTTTTGTAAATCGGCATTTTGATCTGCGATGGAACGGTTTTCTTTTTTAAGATCTGAATATTTTGTTTCAAGATCGTTGTAAATTTTCTTGGATACGCATGAAGTCATAGACATAGCTAGAACTAGTAATCCGATGGAGGCCTTTTTAATCATATTACTTTTTGGTTTTTATTTTTGGGGAGCATTAATAATCAACAATGTCAAAATTCAATATCAATAACAATATTAATATTGAATTTTTAACTCGCTATTCTCTCAACAAGAACAGTACCAAAGTTTACTCGATTTCGACTAAAACAGGGCAATGATCTGAATGTACGGCGTCCGGAAGAATTACGGCACGTTTTAATCTGTGCTGTAAAGAGTCGCTTACCAAATTGTAATCGATACGCCAGCCTTTGTTATTTCCTCTGGCTCCGGCGCGGTAACTCCACCATGAATAATGATGCGGATCTTTATTGAAATGACGGAAACTGTCGACAAAACCTGATTTCATAAAGCCATCAAGCCAGGCGCGTTCTGCAGGTAAAAATCCAGAAACGGTTTTGTTACGAACCGGATCGTGAATATCGATGGCTTCGTGGCAAATGTTGTAATCGCCACAAATAATCAAATTAGGTATTGTTAGCTTTAGCTCGTTAACATAAGTTTGAAAGTCATCCATAAACATAAATTTATGATCTAATCTCTCAATATTGGTTCCTGACGGAAGGTAAAGACTCATTACTGAACAGTCGTCGAAATCGGCACGAAGGTTACGTCCTTCAAAATCCATGTGCTGAATTCCGGTTCCGTAAACGACATTATTGGGTTTTGTTTTGGATAAAATAGCTACTCCGCTGTAACCTTTTTTGGTAGCGGGATAATAGTATTGATACGGATAACCAGCATCTTTTATTAAATCGACCGGAATTTGTTCTTCGGTCGCTTTTATTTCCTGAAGACAAATAACATCAGGGTTGGCATTTCGTAACCATTCGATAAAGCCTTTAGTTATTGCGGCGCGTATTCCGTTTACATTATAAGAAATAATTTTCATCAGTGTTTTTTTAAGGATTCCAAATGTAATAAAAAAGTGGAAAGTTTGTGTTTGAAACAGCGAAAAGTAGACTTTTTTGTTATCTTTGTTCGCTGCTCTAATAAATTAAAAATAGTACATGGGTTTAGTTACCGCGAAAGAAGTTGCAAAGGCAATAAATGTTGAGAAGTACGGAGTTCTTGGTACTTTTTCAGGCTGGATTCTTATGAAGGTCCTTAAAATTTCTACCCTTAATAAAATTTACGATCATAATAAACATTTAGAAGACGTTGCGTTTTTGAACGGAGTATTGGATGAATTGCAAATTAAGTTTGAAATTCCGGAAGAAGATTTAAAACGTTTACCTAAAGATGGCGCTTATATTACCATTTCAAATCACCCTCTTGGAGGAATTGATGGTATTTTGCTATTGAAATTAATGCTCGAAAGAGAACCAAATTTCAAGATTATCGCCAACTTTTTATTACACCGAATTGTTCCGCTAAAAAAATACATCATGCCGGTTAATCCTTTTGAGAATCATAAGGATGCTAAATCGAGCGTAGTTGGGATTAAAGAAACTTTGCGTCATTTAAGTGATGGGAAACCGTTGGGAATTTTCCCTGCCGGGGAAGTTTCGACTTATAGAGATGGAAAATTAGTTGTGGATAAACCTTGGGAAGAAGGCGCTCTAAAATTGATTAGAAAAGCCAAAGTTCCGGTTGTACCGATTTATTTTCATGCTAAAAACAGCCGATTGTTTTATTGGCTTTCTAAAATTGATGATACCTTAAGAACTGCCAAATTACCATCTGAATTGCTTACGCAGAAAGACCGTGTAATTAAAGTTCGTATTGGGAAACCAATTTCTGTAAACGAACAAAATGAGTTTGAATCGTTTGAAGATTACTCTGAATTCCTGAGAAAGAAGACTTATATGCTTGCCAATCCTTTTGAAAAGGACCATAAATTACTGGACACAGCAAGTTTAAAAATACCAAAAGCGCCTAAAAAAATCGTTACGCCTGCAAACGAACTAGAAATGATTAACGAAGTAAATGCGTTAAGAAACAGTGATTGCCGTTTGTTGCAGAGTAAAAATTACGAAGTATTTTTTGCAAGAGCAAAATCGATTCCGAATATTCTGCATGAAATTGGCCGTTTGCGCGAAATCACTTTTCGTGAAGTAGGTGAAGGAACTAATGAATCTATCGATTTAGACAAATTCGACCAATATTATCACCATATGTTTTTATGGGATGATGAAACCAAAAAAATTGCCGGTGCCTATCGTATGGGATTGGGTTCTGAAATTTACCCTAAATACGGAATTGAAGGTTTTTATTTGAATGATTTGTTTAGATTCGAACCTGAATTGCATGATATGATGCACAAATCGATCGAAATGGGTCGTGCGTTTATCATCAAGGAATATCAGCAAAAACCAATGCCTTTGTTCCTTTTATGGAAAGGTATTATTCATACTACGCTACGTTATCCTGAACATAAATATTTATTGGGCGGTGTGAGTATCAGTAATCAATTCTCTGACTTTTCGAAATCACTGATGATTGAGTTCATGAAGTCGAATTATTATGATCCTTATATTGCACAATACATTCACCCGAAGAAAGCGTATAAGGTAAAACTAAAAGATGCTGATAAGGATTTTATCTTTGATGAAGCAGAATCTGACTTAAACAAATTCGATAAAATCATTGACGAACTAGAACCTGGAAATTTACGTTTGCCGGTTTTAATTAAAAAATACATCAAGCAAAATGCCCGTGTTGTAGCTTTTAATGTCGATCCTTTGTTCAACAATGCCGTAGATGGTTTAATGTATATAAGAATCGCAGATATCCCTGAAAGCACTATGAAACCTGTTATAGAAGAGTTTCAGATAGAACTGGAA
>NNBV01002414.1_pt1 | contig 11715 bp, 3 predicted proteins | sample 1173771 | NCBI WGS metagenome assembly NNBV01 (sample SAMN07173938, study PRJNA388173) | plant metagenome | isolation source: symbiotic tissue sample KVS11 | place: Norway: Troms, Kvaloya island
TGATAAATAATAGTGTATTTTCTTTTATGCACAAAAATAAAATATAGTAAAATTAACAATGGAAGTACGACCCCTAAATAACCTTGTGTTGATAGTTTATATCCTGTTAAAAGATATTTAATACCGTTTATAATCGAGACTGACAATAAACTTAAAGCACTACCCGCTATTCCAAATGCAGTCAAATGCGGTATATCATTTGTGTAGTCTCCATCTTTGTAGTAAGAATTATAAACATGGAAATAAAGTATTTTCAAGAATTTCATTTTATCGTATTTTCGTTATAAATGTAGTTCAAACCTATATCTAAATAACCTGTTGCATCCAATAAACCTATCCCTAATGATATGGTCAAGCCCACCGGATTTGCCTTTAAAAATAATGATCCTGCGTTAATAGCAAACTTAGTTAAGTTAGTTAAGTTTGGATCATTCCATAAAATCATGCCTGAAGTGACTACTCCTGTAACTCCAAGTATCTTACCGGCTGCCCCCAATACTTTATTATATTTTCCTACACTATTCAGTGCTTCAGCATAATATGCTTTTGATGCATACTTCACAGTTTGTCCAACTATCTCACTATGAGCAATCCCACCAGCCAAAGCTGGAATACCTTGAAAAACAGAAATCCGATCTCCCAAATCATCGATTTGACTCCAGCTTGAATTTAATGAATTTCCAAACTCACTAATATCCCGCCCCATATGTGTATCCCAAAAACTTCCACTGGAAAGAATAGCGGCACTTGCGCTCTTAAGACTTATAACATAAGGAATACCATTCACCACCATCCCACCATTAGCATCTGGTCTGCCGGGGTTGATAGCCATTTCGTTTCCTCCGTAATAACTTCCCCCAATAGAAGAAGCAAAAAACTGCATTGATTCGTTATGATCCAGCCCGTAACGTATACTGTACTCATTAAGCGCTCCCATATCACCAGACCTTGCCCTTGCAATTAAATCACTGTTGTAGCTTGAGTTTTGTTCATTATAATACTGAGACCATCTATACCATTGCCCGGTTCCGCTACCTCCCCCGCCTCCATGGCTACCGGAGTAAAAAGGATTAATGCCATCCATGAAATCACCCCATGCTTCCAGACGACCTAGCGTTTTGTCAAGACCTGTATTCGATCCCCAGGGATCACCGGCCTTCGCCCCGCCCGGATCGTTCATCATTACCGGGTTGTTCAAAGCATAGTTATAGGAAGAGTAACTATTAAACTGCGCTGCTAACGGATCCACCTGTTGAAAGCGACCAATAGCAGGATCGTAATTGCGATAAGCCAGATCATACAATCCTGTAGTACTATTCAACTCTCCACCCTGGTTGTAAAGAAAGTTATTTTTATTCTCATCCCGTGTCCACGATGTGGATGTCTGCAAACCAAATGGATAATAGTCATTATTCTGCACCACATTGGTAGGCGTATAGGTCATGGTCACATCATCGAAGTAAGCATCTACCCGTGTCGCATTCTCGTTGGCAATGTACATGAACACATAGCCTTCTTCTTTCACAGTATATTCCTTAGTCAGGTAGTCATGTGAGATTACAGGCGAAACACCCACCTGCTCGGCACCCGCATCGATCTGGTCGAATGCGGCATCAACAAGATTATAATTTTTATCAAACAAAATGATATTCACTGACACATGCGGTGCGGCATTACTTTCGCCATCCCCGCCTGCGGCCACTATGCTGCCCCAGTCGTTTAAGGCAGTAGAAGCTGTGCCTATTTCTCCGCCCACAGGGGCAGGAAGTAAAAATGCATTAAGCAAAGCCGAGGCAAAGGCAGATACATTGCTGCTGTTACTGGTGAGATTGGCATACTTGGCATACGCTTCAATCTTCACCTTATCACCCGGGTACACTTTATAGCTCTTGGCCAAACCCACTTGCGAATTATTTCCTCCATTCAACAACTGAGAATAAGTACCTCCGGCAGTATGGTTATAAATGCTCACAGCATTACGGCTTCCTCCTGTAGGGTAATTCTGGAAGCTGTCATTACTTACTTCTTCCATGCCTGCTTTACTATCCTGAACATTAGCCGGGACAGAACTAAACACCACCCGTGTATTCCCCTGGTGATCAGCTATCGCATATTGATACTCCGGTTGCGTGCCTTTCATCACCACTCTGCCTTCCGGTGAGCCATAGGTGCTAAGCTTTCCATTCTCATATTGAAAGCCATTCACATAATCTGTCCGGTTCGTTCCATTCCTGATCACAGCCAGTTTATTTCCAGCAGCATCATAAAGGTAGGTCATCGTACTGCCATCAGTAAAGCTCATCTGATCAGGCTTTCCAAGGATGTTATAGGTGATGGCACTAATACCCTTATTGTTATCCTTGAGCACATTCCCGCTGGCATCGTAAGTGAAATCAGTACCGGTACCACTGCTGCCATTGTTAAAGCCAGCTGCCGTTCCTCCATCCGTTACTTTCTCCAGCTGGTCTCCTATGATGTTGTTATAGGTATAAGTCAGGTTGTCCATGGTGCCTGCCGTATAAGTCAGTGCACTGTACGAACGATAATTACGCTGTAGTGTGGCAATGTTGCCATTATGATCGTAAGTCATGCTTTCGTTATGCACGTTTGCTTCCTTGTTCCATGCGCTGGTGCCATACTGCTGTGAAGTGGCTGTTTCCAGGCGCCCTGCTTTGTCATAGATGTATTTATAGCTTTGCTGCTCCGCACTGCCACTGGCTCTTCCCGCACCTTTCCATTTTACTGCGCTGATGCTACCGTTGAACAAAGAAGTATTGCTTAACGCTCCATCGGCTTCGTTGTACAGGTATTCCATACCAAAGTGATCGTTGCTGTCATCGTTGATAACACCATCGCTGGTGAGCTGTGCATTATTGATGGATTGTAGTTGGCCGCGTATCGTATAACGGTAGTCCACCGATTGAAGGAAGGTAGTACCTGTGGTGTTGTGCAGTTTTTTATCTACCACCTGGCCCAGTTCGTTGTATTCGTATTGGGCTACCATCTTTTCATTTTCCCTGAAGAGCTTCACGTCTTTCAGGGTGCTGTTGGTACTGTAAAGTGATCCGTCTGCATAAAGGGCACCCGTAAATGGCGTTAATGAAGTATAGATAATGGCGTTGTTCTTTTTGTAATAAACAGTGCCCGCTTTTCGCTCTACACTAAAAATATCTGCCGCAGTATAGGTTGCCACATTGGCCACCACTTGGTTTCCATTTTCATAGATATGAATTTTCGCATCGGCAGACAAATAAAGTGCATAGTCGATGCTTTGATAGTTGGCATTCATATCCTGATCAGAAAGCCCCAGCATCTTATGGGTAGTAGCTTCTGCTGTTTTAAATTCTATCCACCCATCCTGGCTGGCAGCAAGGCCATTAGATGAAAATGCCCCTCCATCTCCCCAATTGTTGGAGCCAATCGTTTTTGTTATGGAGTTCCCTTTGATAGTCACTCCTGTGGCATTCGTCCATACCACATTCTCTGCCTCGGCTACCGGCCGGTAAACATTCTTCAGCCTTCCCGCATCATCATACTCCTGACGTTGTACGATGGTCGTCTCTTTGCCATTGCCTGCTTTATGAATTGTCTTCGTGATTAACACTTTCCCTTCGAAGTCATACACCGAGGTGGTCAGGTTATCGATAGCACTGCTCAGGTGGTTGTTGCTACGCTGCTGTATGGGCCGGTTATATTCATCATAAAAGACATAGCTGTATAGCCAGTTGGCGGTGCCCACAACCAGGCGTTTCGATCCCGTAGCCAGTCCTGTGGTCACACGTGCCGGTACATTTTCTCCCGGCAATGATTGAGTGGTATAGCTATAGTCGGCAGTACCGTTGTAGTCAAAATCATAGGTGTCATAGTAGCTCACCGCAAGTACTGTTACCGCTGAGTTATCCGCATTAAGTTTAGGGAAACTTACATTGCTATAACCATGCAGTGTCGTACCTCTTGATTCATTTCGGTTTGCAGGCGGGTAGGTCGTATTTGAAAGTGTATACAGTTTATCCAGTACCTGGCTTTGCAATAGAGCACGTGTTGTCTGCGTGGCATTGGTGTATAACCCCTGCATCACCCCTCTTCCTTTCTGATCGTACTTAATAAACATCCATTTGTTTTGCAAACGCAGTTGTCCATCCTGTATCAGTACCACACGATTATAGCGGTCGTAGCCATAATACATCCACGCCTGTCCGGGTGATTTCTTTTCTATTACCCTGCCACGGTTATCGTAGATCACCTGGTTGGTATAGGCTGCCTTGATGTCCGTAGTGAATGACCATCCATTCCCCTGCATGGCGGCCACTCCTTTAGGGGAGATGGTGAAGAGGACACGCCCAAAGTCATCGTAGACATAATAGGTCTCCAGCCAGTTCACCATGGTACCGTTGATGGTACGGTCAAGTTGCTGTTTTTTCAGTAGCGTCTGCCCGGCACTGTTTTGAAAAATAATCGCCTGGTTGCCGTCAGCATCTGTTATCGTTTGTTTGTTTAATGTATTGGCTCCATAAAATGTCGTGCTGCTTCCATCACCTTTCAGTTGACGCACTTCGTTATTTTCATTGAAGGAGTAAGTTACCCTTTGGGTATGGGTTGTACCTGGCTGCCATGCTGCTCCGGGGCTACCTTGTTCCAGTGGTCTGCCCAGCGGAGAAGATTCATATACACTTACTGAAAAGGGGCTGTTGTCATTGGCAACTTTGTCGTTAGCAGCCGAATAAAATCCTGCCTGATCAGCTACATAAGTACTGTTGAAAATACTGTCCAGTGTTGTTGCCGTGTAAGGAAGGTACGTTTTAGCAGCATGCCCTTGCGCGTCATACTCCATAGGTTGCACGATGTCTTTTCCCGAGGGGCTGGCGTTAAGCACGATGCTCTGGCTGGCACGCTGAAGTCCGTCATAGTGCATCACAGTAGTTGTCTTCTGTGCGTTGGGCAGGGCAGCCAGTTGTGAATATTGTTTAACTCCTTTTACCCTTACCTGCGCCTGAATAACACGGGCAGGTGCAATGAACGGCTTGATTTTCGCTTCTACCTGCACGCGCGTGGAGCTCTCACAACCGCGCAGTGGGTCGTAGTTGGTCACATAGTAATAATAGGGTGTGCCGGTGTAGGTAAGTATCGGTGTCGTATATATGAGCGACTGACTCAATAGGCTCCCTCCGGACGATGAAGAATACCAGCGAAGACCTGAAGGAGCACTGTTACCTGGTGAGTCCGCAAGCAAGTTTACCGACCCCTGTCCTAGTGCCACGGAGCTTCCGCCTACCAGAGCGGATGTCAATGGTACAATAGTGATGCTTTGTGTCACTCTACTGCTCTCACAACCCGTAGTAGTGTTAAGCGTACTCACATAAAATGAAGTAAAGGTGGAACTCACGGGTGTGATGTAGTTGCTTCCTGTAGTTAGTGAAGATCCTCCGCTCGAAGAAGAGTACCATCGTAATTGATCACCGCTTGCTCCTGGCGTACCACTCAGTGTAACCAGACCAGGAGAACACCCCGATGCAGTATTCACTACCGGTACACCGGGAGGGATAATAACTGTAGCCACTACATCTACTGTTGCCGATTTACATCCGGTCGATGAATTATAGCTTCTTGCCTTGAATGTAGTTGTCTCAGAAACATTGGGAGCGTAAGTTAGGGCTGTGGAGAGAATTGCATCGTTGAGTTCCCACCTTACCGTATTTGAATCACTTCCTGCACTTGCACTTAAGTTTACCGTTCCGCTACCACACACCGAACCAGGAAATACAGTAGGCACACTGGGTACAGGAGCAACAGGCGCAGTTACTGCAAGCCGCGAAGGACTTTCACAACCACTGGAGGTATTATAGGAGCTAATGTAATATGTGGTAGAAGACGAAATAGTAGGTGTGATAAAGTCCCCTCCCTGAGAAAGCGAAGTACCTCCCGAGACAGCACTATACCAAAGCAAAGAATTACCGTTGGCACCTGGCGTACCGCTAACAATCGCGGAGCCTGTTCCACAGGCTGTCACTTCCGTACCCGAACCAGTGGGTGTAGAGGGTATCGCATTAATGGAAAGGGTAATCGATGAGCGTACACTTTCGCAATTAGATCCATAGTAGGTGCTGACGTAATAGGTTGTTGTGCTGGTGAGAGATGGTGTAGTATAATTTGTTCCTTGTAAAAAATAAGACCCTCCGGAAGACACCGTATACCAACGAGACGTGTATACACCCGAAGCGGATGTGATCACAAATGAAGCAGGGCCACAAGACTTGTTGGTCGGAGAACCATTTAAGGTTGAACTCAGGGATGGCGGATTTGAGGTGGAGGGGCAGGTTACTGTTACCGATAAGGTTGCATAAGTGATTGATCCAGTCTTCAGCACCAGGGATGCTGCACCTGTTGAAGTCCAGGTCACATTACAGTACACAGTCCTGCGATCAGCACTCATGGTCTGGTTGGTCACCGTTTCATCTCCAGCTGTAAAATTGAAGGTCGAAAAGACCCCCGTAGCACGGGTATAGGAGTAGGTGGATAAGTTTCCCATAGCAGGAGCCACTGGTCCCGACCATTGCGCGATGACAGTGGTAAAATTTCCCAGCAGCAAGGCCAGTATTAAGGCAAAGAATAAAAGGAGGTTTTTCATATTCACGATGCGTTGCCCTTAGTTAGAAGAATATTTGTAGCTGTTCTTTTGCAGGATATTCCGGTTGCGATCCAGCACGTATTTTATCCTGCCCAGGTTATCATATACGGTGTAGGTTGTTTGATCCGAATGACTGGCAGAGTCAGCTCCATAAGGGAACCGGTAAGTGGCGGATGATAATTGTGCGGAAACAGGATAGAACGCCACATCATCGATCATACCGTCACCTGTTGCTGTGCCGGAGGGAAGAAAAGCCAGTTCTACATAAAATGTTTGAAGGGATGGATCAATGGAGATCTCTTTTTCAAAATATTCGAACGTGGCATCAGCATCACCAGGTACTACGTTGAAGGTTTGAACGGAATAGGTAACAGTTTGCGCTGCATTTTTTATCGTAGCACGTACTGTCATTGAAGGATATTTTTTGTTCCACCAGCCGGAAACCTTATACGTGTTTTCTGCTTTAGTCAACGTCTTGCTAAGCAAGGTTGAGATACCCGTACACCACTTTCCTGTTCTACCTGGAGTATACATCAGAGGTTCCGCGTTACCATTGGACTGTGATCCATCAAAGAATAATCCAATGTCGAACTTAACCGATGTAGCCGTCTCAAAATCGGAAAAGGCGAACTGTCCCGCTGAAGCTCCTCTCACCGTTACCACGGGAACGGTAGTATTAAAGCCCCATATCTGTGTTACCGCTATTGAATCTATCCCCCGTGTACTTCGCACTTTACCATATACATCATAATCCAACCACGTAGCAGCAGTTTCATATGAAGGGTGAGTGGTAAACGTGCCGGTAGAAGAGTTTATAAAAGAGGGAGTAAATGAGGAGACGGCTAAAGAGGAAGATGCATTCCAGGTCAGCTGTTTCTGCGGGAGGATATCCGTGGTACCAAAATCATGATAACTCACCACCGATCCATTGATCACTTTCTCTCCATCACCGGGGCGTTGAATAGTTTGGTAACTCTCAACAGGTGCACCGTAACGTGATGTGGTTTTCATTAAACCAATCATTTGAGAAGCTTTATCCAGACTCCCTGATGGTATCGTATAGTCAGGTGCATATCGAAGGTATGTTTTATACAACGTACCATCTCCTGCTGTCCTTACTAAGCGCGTCATCAGTTTGTGCTGCGTACTCCCATAAAAGAATTCGTTTTTCTCCGTAATTTTTTTTGAAATATTATTCTCGTTGTAGGTAGTGACCAGTTCTGAGGCCACCAGCTTACTCACCCCGGTGAGAATATCATACTTGCCAAAAAGATAAGCGTTGCCTGATTCATTGGCCAGACGATGGTACAACAATCCGTTTACTTTAGCCGGTGTCGTTCCGGTATTGTACATATACTGATAGCTTGTCGAGCTTTCGCGTACTAAAGTACCTGCCTCATTATATTCTCTTTTGCGCCTGACCAATCCTCTTTCATATCCCAGGTTGGGGTTAGGAGCATACGGAAACATGAACGTTCCTCCCGTAGTAATCACTCCCATGGTAAGGCAACTTGCTGAGCGTGCTATTTTATTTTGAGTAGCTGACCAGCTCCCTGAAGAATTAAGTCCAAAGGTCGCTGGCATATTAAATTCAAAATGTGCATACCCCGCGCCTGGTCGATAAACTTTAACTTCTTTATATCCAACGGTCGCATCTATACCATCAAGTGGCGTATTGAGATCTTCTTCCGACCGCACCGTAAAGTAATCCCAGATCGAACTTGCATCTGCCGCGAAGCTCAGTTCAGTGGCTACCTCATAGGGTATAGTGTATGTACTTTGCGCATCTCTATATTCATATACCGGAATGGCAAAAGCCGGACGATCAGTAAGTCTTCCTGATGAATTACCGGACGCATCGGTGTAAGTGAAATTTTTGACAATACGTGACTGCGCATTAATTCCATTATCATAAACAAGTTTCTTTATGCGCAACCCAGGTCCATTTAAATTTTGGCCGGCAATAGAGTCATAGTATTGGTTAGGTTCATACTCCAGCATTGCTGCTCCCCCTCCCGGATAACTAATGCTCTTTAATGTTCCTTTCTGAATCTCCAGGGGATCTACGTTACGATCTGCACCCGGTATAACAAAGTAGGTTCCCTGATAAGAAGGTATAGGATAAATGCGGTATCGTTCAGCTACTGGAAGGTTAGGGTATACATATAGCGTGGGCGCCAGGTGGCTATTCTTCTTACCATTGTTATATCCCCAGAAGTCTTTTCCCTTTGAATCCCGCGAAGGAAGGTAGTCCAGATAATAGTCCAGCTGGTAACGCGGCATCTCATCAGTTCCTGATTTCTCTCTTACTGAGTTAAGAAAATCCCTCCCATAACCATTCTCAAGATAATCAACGAGGTATTCCTTTACTTGTACGTCTGTCAGTTGGTCTGCACTGAGTCGTTTGTCTTTTAATTGAACGCTGGTCAGTAATTTGGTCGTGGCATTATAATTCAGTTGAAGAGTCTGGGCTGCTTTTGTACACACAATAGAGGTAAGGTATTTACGGTTAATCGTGCGCTGATCAAGGTAAAGTTTCTCCAGTACATAGCCTGGGATATTCTTTTTCTTAATGGCCACTTTTACTGTGTCATTTATAGACATTGCATCATTACCGTAATTGTAGATCAGCTCATCACCACCGGGCGCGGTAACCGAGGTTAATGCCCAGGCAGTTGTATAATTAAAAAGAGTCGAGCCATAGTAGTTGCAATAAGGTTCAAATTCATTGCTTCGGAATTCTACTTTACTCTTGGAAGTTAGTTTTATGGTCTGCCGGGTTTCACTTGACTTGGTAGTGAGGCTATAAACAACACCCATGTTGGTAGTGATTTTAAAACCATAAAGTGAAGGACTAAAAATGGGTTCAATCTTAATATCCTGATAAGGGATCAATCTAATCTGAGGTGTGGTTGAATTATCGAATACAAATTTTCCTGAGTAACCTCCCACTGAAAAAGTGAATACATCCGGTTGTGTATCCATTGCACTGCCCGCAAAATCGTAGAGGGCATTATAGTCAGTTAATTCATCCGAACACGTAGATGTACTTATGTCGGAGGTATTACCGAACCCAGCAATCTCCTGACAAACGGGCATCGTCTTTGATTGGCGTGTGTTAAGCCAACCTCGTCTTGGGTCACTTCCATACACGGGGTAATCGTCCGGCAATCCTCGTATTTCCCTGGCAACATATCCACCGCCATCTAGCTCCCATCCTACTCCATAGTGTCCTGCTGGTTGATTTAGCTTTACGCCATGCGCATTGTAAACAAGGGATAAACCATCGCCTAGTTCATGACCGGCAACACCACCTAAGGGTATTTGAATGCGAGGGGTACCTGTGTACATGTCTACAGGTATTTCACCCTGAGCAAAACTCTTTGCACTTGATAAGGCAATAGCAAAGGAGAGGAAGAGAAATCGTTTCATTATATTTTTATAGAGGATAAAACAATGATACTTGTATGCTGCAGACCTTCGCTGCGGAAGGAACTATTCGTAAATGGTTATAGAAACTGAAAGGGGATGACCGATCAAGACCGGAATCACGAAGAAGGAAGTAGTAACGAGGTTTGCACTTTGAGGAAGATGTGAACGGGATGGCACATCAGTTTGTGAATGCGAAAAGCAGAAAACATATAGAAGTCAGGTTGTGTCTTGGGTGCCGCAATATGGGTGAAGTACTACAATTTAAATAATACCTGTTAGTCAAAAAACCTACACTCCCTTAATTCAGGGATTTTATTCGAAATTAAATTGAAAATGAATGCCAGGCTCCGGTAAACTTTAGTTTTACGACAAAATAGTACATGCTTTCCACACCTCAAGCCTTATCCTTCTGCAATTACCTATCGGCATTTCAGGTACGTATACAGGACCATCGAAAAATTCTGACAGCCATGCATATAAATTCACCGCAAGCGAGTGATCATTACCGGTCATGGATCAGTAATTCGACACGCCTGTTTTTCTTTCTTCCTTCATTGGTTTTATTTTCTGCAATGGGCCGGGCACTACCCTGTCCGGAAGTTTCCACCCGACTGATATCAATACCGTTGCTCACCAGGTATTCCGCCACCACATCTGCACGTTGTCGGGATAAACTAAGATTGCGTGCTTCTACTCCTGTATTATCCGTGTGGCCGGATATGCTCACCGAACGTTCCGCATGCTGGTGCAGATAGCTGACTATCGATTGGAGTGTTACAAAATGTTCGCTTCGCAGCGTGGATTGGTTTGTTTCAAACAAGAGCTCTGCACCCAGCACAATAAGGCTGTCTGCCTTTGCTACCGGGGTTACATCTACTGGCGGAGCAGACACGGTGTCAACCGGAAGCGGTATTGCTTCACGAACCGCAGGACGCTTAGGGACAGAATCAGTATGACTTTTTTTGTATGCGCCTTTCTTTGCATTCCTTGCTATTTTCTTTTTAAACTTCTTAAAACTGATGGCACGAAGTGGCGCTGAATGACCTGATTGTATCCGGCACAGCTTCCGGAAGCATACTATTTTACCGAATACCGAGTGACGTGAATTTTTGTTTACGCGCCTCAATCGCTCCTTATTCGCACCTGCCAGGTGCGACACCATCAGGGGCATTTTTGAATTACCATATTCACGGCCGGTGTTCCTCGCAGGTCCTACATTTTGCGCCTGGGCCGAAATGAAAGCGGACAGAAAAACGAAAAACAAAACTATTTTCATGCACGGGTATAAATGCGGGTACACAGACGTTGAGTTACCGTGTGCTTATCACTCCTGCATTTCCAACCAGGCACTGGTATACTTTAGTGAACTATAAACGTAAAGAGGTAATTAATATTGCTGTGAAGTACAGTCATTCCTACTGCGAACAATCGAACGACTACACGAATAATATCGTATAAAATTGGTCATCTTCGAATTTTCACTTTGGTTTTTATGACAATCGCTGGCGATCATGATAAAAACCAAGACTCTTGCAATCTTTTTGCGCGACTACACTCTTTCTATAAAAATGCCATCAGTACACCGCGCAATAAAGAATGAGCTTTATAAAGCAGATCAGGTCGTCACTTCTTTCTATTTCTAATGACAAGTATAGTAT
>NNBV01002547.1_pt1 | contig 11688 bp, 12 predicted proteins | sample 1173771 | NCBI WGS metagenome assembly NNBV01 (sample SAMN07173938, study PRJNA388173) | plant metagenome | isolation source: symbiotic tissue sample KVS11 | place: Norway: Troms, Kvaloya island
GTACAGTAATCCACGCACTGGAATCTGTTGAAGACATGATGAAGACCGATGCTAACTTCAAGAACTCAGTGGAAGACCTAACCAAGAAGTTGAAGATGCGCATGGCTTCGTAAGAGAGAGTTAATCGTTTTAAGTTAATAGTGAAAAGTCATTTCGGAAACGGGATGACTTTTTTGTTGATAGCTGTGCTTCTTAGAGAAGGAATTACTTCATGTAAAAAATAGATATTAGATGCGTATATTAGCTAATAGTGATTAAAGCCTTGTAAGAAAAACAGATTTAGTTTGAACCTCCCTACAACGAGAAAGATATGAAAATTAGAATCTTAATTATAACATTTTTAATGTCAGCTTACTTAACGGTAAACCTATTTGCTCAAGGGAAAATATTTTTAATTAAAGACAATTTGACCTACTTGGAATATAAAGACACTACTCTGAATGTAAGTAAGACTAAAGCTTACCAATTAACAAAATTATGGATTGCCAAGACATTCAATAGCTCCGGAGCAGTAACGGATTTAGATGATCCAAATTCAGGGACGTTGATAGTAAAGTACTTATTTGATACAAAAACGGTCACGAAAAGTGTTGCTTCAGATGAGCCATTAACTGTTTTTAGTTTTATTAAAGCAACTATGCAGATTGATATTCGTGATAATAAGATTAGAATTAGAACAAGTGATTTAGAACAAGCTATTGCTTTAGATAATAAAAATGATAACAAGAGAAATTATCAGCTTGTTAATGACGCTATTCAAAGATTAATGTCTAAAGGCCAGACGATAGAGTCTATATCAAGTATGGATCTATATAAAACTTTAATTGATACAGTAAATACTCAATCAAAGTCATTAACCGATTTTATCAAAGAAAGTGTAAAAGATGATTTTTGAAAATGCTAACTCAACTAACTTTTATCTGACCGATGAGCAACAATCCCCCTAACAATCAAATACTGAGCTCCAATATAAGTCAGCATAATCCAGAAATTACCCATAGGAATAGCTGAATGAAACTTATTGATGGCCAATAACGAATCCGATACCTGGAACACCAGCGCACCACCGAATACCATCCAGAAAGATGCCGATGATGTTTTGCCAAAGCGAAACAGCGCATTCATCACCATGATGATAATCACCACGGCATAGATCATCACAGGTACTTGTAAGACACCCAGCTTAGGTTGAAGAACTACAACAAGGCCTGTGCCTGCCAGAACGATGGGTAAGGAAAACCGGATCTTTTGTGTGTTCAATAATTCTTCTGTCGCATCCGCATAACTATGTTGACGATAAGCCAATATGTAGAAGACGTGACCAAGCAGGAATGCGACCAATCCCAATATAAAGAACAGTTCACCATCTAGCATCAGCAACACATCGCCCGCCCAGCAAAATAATAATCCCGTAAGGAAAACAATGGAGCGCTGTGAAGTGCTGGTGAGATAATATCCAATCAACGCCAATACAATGAGAGGCTTGGCAATGGTGTTAGTGACTGGAATGTTGAAAAGAAGTCCGCCTAGTTCAAGACCGCTTGCTGCTATAAATAGATAAATGAATAATCGTTTCATGCTCGTGCAAGTAACGGGCGTATTGCCAGAAACACAAATGCAAGCCCAGCTAATGATGCACTTACCATAAAGGTGAAGAAGAAATTAACACTATCATTATGATAAAACCAGCCGGAAAGAAATGCACCCATACCAATTCCCAATTCCATGAAAATGTATAAGGAAGCAACACCACGGCCTTTGTGATGTTCATCGCTTAAGTCAGTAGCCCATGCTAATAAAGTAGGTGAAGTAGTGCCATGTGCAAAACCATAAATCACAATACCAGTAATAAGCATCCATTGACTCTGTGCCATACCAATGATTACCATCGCGATAGCAATGAATAAAACAGAAACCCGCAACACCGGCACGCGACCATAGTGATCGGATACTTTACCACCAACTAAACGTACAATCAGTGAAGCTATAGTAAACCATGTAAACAGTATGCCCTTGTTATGGATGCCCATGTGTACACCCAGGTCAGGAAACAAAGTGAACATGGTGCCATAAGCATAAGTGCCGAGCACCATGACAAGGCAAGGCTCCCACACCAATGGCTCGAATAAATCTTTGCGTTTCACTTTCAGCATAGAGATGGTGAAGCGCTGTTTGTCTTTCAGCGTTTCATGCGTGCTCCATAAAATAATAACCGATAGCAGCGCAAAGAAAGAGGACAGATAAAACATGGCACTCAATCCAAACTGATTGGCAACTAATCCACCAATAGCAGGACCACATGCCATGCCGATACCACTTGCCGTACCCAGGTATCCCATCGCTTCACCTCTGCGGTGCGATGGAATGATATCCGACAGGTAAGCAGCTTGTCCGGTAGGAGTGAAGCCCGTAGAGAACCCGTGCACCAATCGCAAAAGAAAGAATGCATTGATCGTAGTAAGCAACGGATAAAACAAACTACACACCACACAAACAACAGCACCCAACATCATCACCGGCACACGCCCGATCTTATCCGATAGCTTGCCGCTGAAAGGCCGTGACAGCATAGCCGTTACCGTGAATAAAGAAATGATTAGCCCTTTGTAATCCGCACCACCGAGCTGCGTAAGAAACGCAGGCAGCTCCGGTATCAGCATATTAAAACTCGCGAAGAATAATAACGAGCTAAGGCAGATGAGCCAGAAGTGAGTGTTGTATATTTTAGTTGGGTGTGGGATCAAGATAGGTACTGGGTATCAGATGCTGGATTCTGGTTACCGGATTCCTGATACTGCTATTGTACTTCCAGCATCAGGAATCCAGCATCCAGTTTTTTTTAATTCTTCTCTGTAGGCTCCTGTGCTTCCAGCAAGAAAGCCTTGATAAAATCATCCAGGTCGCCATCCAATACATTTTGTGCATCGGTGCGCTCTACGGCAGTACGTGCATCTTTCACCAGTTTGTAAGGATGCAGCACATAGTTGCGTATCTGCGAGCCGAAGTCGATCTTCATCTTTCCGGCTTCTACCTTATCACGTTCCAGGTTACGTTTCTCAATCTCCATCTGGTAAAGACGTGATTTCAAAATCTGCATGGCACGTTCGCGGTTGGCATGTTGTGAGCGTTCCACCTGGCACACTACTACAATACCCGTTGGTTTATGTGTAAGCTGTACTTTGGTTTCCACCTTGTTCACATTCTGACCACCGGCACCACCTGAGCGTGAAGTCTGCATTTCGATATCAGCCGGATTCACCTCAATCTCGATAGAGTCATCTACTTTAGGATAAACAAAGATCGAAGCAAATGAAGTATGTCTTCTTCCGTTCGAGTCGAACGGTGACACACGCACCAGGCGGTGTACTCCGATTTCTGATTTCAGTTTACCGTAAGCAAAAGGCCCATCGATTTCTAGCGTAGCCGATTTGATACCCGCTACATCGCCCGATTGATAATCGACCTGCGTTACTTTATAGCCGCTCTTCTCACCCCACATAATGTACATGCGGTTGAGCATATCGGCCCAGTCCTGGCTTTCCGTTCCACCGGCACCAGGGTTTATTTCGATCATCGCGCTAAGCTGATCTTCCTGCTGGCTCAGCATTTTTTTGAACTCCAGCTCTTCAATGGAGTTGAAGGTCTTTTTGTATTCTACCTCCAGCTCTTCTTCCGTCGCATCACCTGCTTCCTGAAATTCATTGAGCACCTCCAGATCGTCCAGTTGTTTGCTTACCTTCTCGTAAGCATCCGTCCATATTTTCTTGGTGCGAATTTCTTTCAGCGCCAGCTCAGCCTGTTTGGAATTGTTCCAGAAATCAGCCTGCTGGGTAATGCGCTCTTCGTCTTCAATTTCTACTCTCTTGCGATCGTAGTCAAAGATACCTCCTCAAAGCCCCTACACGGGCTCTCAGATCTTTCAATTGATCTGTCGTCATAATTGTAGTTAGTTTAAGTGAATAAATAGTAAAGTGTAAAAGTACACAGTTATACGTTAATAGTTAAAAGTGAATTGCCCTGGCGATTAACTTTTAACTTCATGGGCGGCTCATCGGGCTGTACAGGGCTTCGCTTCGCTACGGCCCCCGCGAGGCGCGTGGCTAAACCCTTCCCATCCCGGCCGCAGTGCGTGTTTATTTTTCTTGTATCGTCTGCCGTACATTGAGAGGAAAAAGAAGAAGTATGGTACTCTCAGTTGTCGATGTGGTTGAAGTTTTGACTGACAGTATTAATCCCAGGGATTACTGGTTTAAGATGAAGATAGAATTGAGATAGAAGACGGACTTCAACTGTCGACAATTTGTCGACAGTTGAAAATAAAAGCAGCAGATGGTAACATGTTTTTAATAGTGCATTCCATTCCGCGCCAATGATAGCGTGAAGCGTTCTATTCCTTTTGTATTGGCGCGGGAGAGAGTGTTTATAGTTTGATGGTTTGCATCCCGAAGATGCAAACCATCAAACTATAAACACATTAAGTATTCAATCCGCTCGCGGATTGAATGACTCACTTTTTCTTTCTGATCACTTCATGATCGTATGCATGAAGTGATTAGAAAGAAATAACCAAAAGACGCGCCTGCGCATGTTAAGGTAACACAACCTTCTCCATCGCGCCACACAGCTCCATCGAATAAACAACACAGCGTTCAGTAAATGAGATTCATCTACCGGATGAGTCCATTTACTAAATTGATATAATTATAATTGTATCCATCCAATATAGTTAGGAATATTACGGTAGGATACAATCACTGTTATATGGAAGACAACGATAAGAATAAAGAAACCGATCCAATAGAAAAATCGATCAACGAAATGTTTGATCAATCACCTGCGGTAAACGCCATCAGGGCTGCTGCCAATGCGGTGAGCAGTTCTCCCGGGGAATTGGTTGAAAAAAATATCAACACATTAATACCAAGGCTGAAGCATGGCCATGTAGAAGGCGGAACGCCAGGCAAAGTGAAGATGACCGTGGAAGGTGTAGAGAAAGAATTTGATTTGCCTGTATCGGCTCAGTTGTATGGATTTGACCTGGGGCCGGATTTTACATGCTGCTTTGCTGTAGATCACGGCACTGGCTATCAGCTTCTCACCAACGCACATGTAGCACATTTGAAGTACACCAAGCAGGAGTTGCTTGTGAAAGCCTGTGAGAATTTCCTCAGAGATTATCAATCCAAAATTCAAATACAGCAAACCCTGTTTCCGGGTGTGAACATGATACGCATAGATGGAAATACAGAAGCCACTACTTTCCTGTTCACTAACCTGTGGCAACAGATAAAGGAACAATCAAAAATGGACAGGCTCTTTGTTTTTGTGCCATTGCAGGATCTTGTTTTGTATTGGAATGATCTCGCTGAAGAAGTCTACCAGAATGTGATCAGCAAAGTAACGGAGACGATCAGGAATAATCCCCAAAGCAGAAATGTCTCTGACTATGTATTCGAGTTTGTTGACAATAAATTTGTGAGTGTAGGGAAGGTGATGGATGTAAAGCAATAGAAATAAAGAAGTTGCCACAACCGATTCTTGAATCTGGCACGAGGACAAGATTAGCATACTTTGTGAAAACCGGTATGATTAGTGTTAGGCTTGCCATTAAATCAAGGCGAATCTTATGCTCATTGAATGCAAAGGGATACAAGTAAGCAAGTATTTTGTTCCGCCTTTTTATTTGAATAAAGGGGAAATTGTTGTGATCTATCTGCACAGAGAAAGCGAACATTATTTCGATGCAATGAAAGCGTTGATAGCGATTTTTACCGGAAAAGTTAAAAACGATGGCGTTCACGTTAGGCAGCAGCTGACTTATGCTGATTTCTTCCATGAATCTAAGATGAGAGAATTATTTTATCCCGTAACTGTGAATGAATATCTCAGAAGGAATTCTAATCGGGAAAATGGTATTGGTAAGATGATCTACGATAAGAGTTATATAAAACCAACTACCAGAATAAATACGCTCACTCCTAATGATAGGAAATTACTTAGCCTGTATTCCACATTGTCACATACGAGTGATATCGTTTTTGATTTGACAGCGCTGTTCTTTGAAGGAATTGAAGCATATGGAGTCGTAAAAAAGTATGTTAATGAAGGAGGCGCTGCCATACTCATTGATTGGACTGATGAGGAGAAAAATGACTGCTCTAAATTTATAGTAACAGAATGCCTGATTAGTTGAACGAATTATCGTACGATTGAAATGAAAAATAACTGCTGTCTGCAAATTGTACCAGATCAGGTAGCTCCGATGGAGCTGTAACACTCTGTATTCTGTTTTCTATAAACAGTGGCGCCCCGCTGGGGCTATGCTTTGTTTTTTATAAACAGTGGAGTGTCACGCTAGGGCTATTAGTCCTGTAGGGACTTCCTGTTGATAGACATTATAATTATAGCATTATAAGCTCCAGAGGAGCTACCTATTTATTACGCTTACGCTGTTTATGCTTATGCTGTTCGACATTTACAATGTCGAACTAAAGATAAACCGGATTTATAATCCGCACATCAGGATCTCAAAAAAAAATAAAGGTGAATAGAAAACGACTATTCACCTTTAACTATTAACGAATAACTATTCACCTATCCCTTCGGCCACTCATCACCCTCACTGCTCTCCGCCATCTGCACATCACGCACGTTCTTCTGCACGGCTACGGCAGCAAACAATGCTAACAAAAACGAGAAGGCATAAAACCCTTTCTCGCTTGGAAGCAACTCTGCATTCCATAATCCTACCGTAAGAAGAACAACGGCTGCTATGGTAGAGAACCAGCTCAAGCCAAAATAGATGTCCGTTACTTTTACTTTTTCAAGACGGTCGCGCACTGCTTTCTGTAGCGATATCACAGAGAATAATCCGTAAAGGATAATGGTGAAGTAATACCCTTTCTCATTGAGCAGCATGTCTGATCGCCATAGGCCGATTAAATAGCCAATCATACCTGTACCAAGAGCAACCCATGAGGCTCCTATAAACGCACTAGATGGTTTCTGATTCATAATTGAATTAGTTTAAAGTGAAACTATAGAGAATAAAAAATGAGGAATAGCTGTAGCGCAGCTTCAGCTTGCAAATGTGTGGAGGCGATTACGCTTCGTTCCTGTAATGTGAGTGAAATGGCAAAGAGGAAAATAAATGAGCCTCATAGCTTCTGTTTGTTTTGACTATGAAACGGAAAGCTGGCGGGCATGTTGCTTTTTTTATCACCCATCCAGGGAGAGAAACAGGCAAGAGAGCTGCAAATCAATCTGTTCTGCCGGAAATTAGTTTTTCATTAGAAGCAGTATTTACTTCAGCAGCCGCTCAATAAAAAGGAAATGCACTCGTTTTAATTGTGTTTATCAAATAGTAGTACAGGTTTTTATAAAAAAAAAATCAGCCCATGTGACTTTTTGTTATTCTGTACATCTTAATAACAGAATATAGATTCAGCGTATGTTCATCATCAGTACTTGATTTGTGCTTGTAGGGTTGTGCAGACTGAGTGATGATAGGACGAATCTATAAAGGGGTTGAGGTTTTGTCTTTTGGGGTTAAGACAAGATCATCGTGCGAAGGTGTTGGGTTTCATGGTCCATCACCTTTCGCACGATTTTTTTTTATGTCCTATTCAGAATGGATCACCGCAGCATACATCCTGTTGCTGTTGTACAATGAAGGCCGTTCATTTATTTTCTCTACTGATGCATATCCGGCCCGGTGAAATAATTTCTTCAGTGAGTTAAAGCTTAGCGGATAAGGCACCCATGTATTCGCCCGGTCAGTATCATACTCCACGATCAGGAAACTTCCGTTTTCACGAAGACTGGCTTCTGCCTTTTTAATGAAAGTCAGTTGCTCTTTTACATAGTGCAATGAATTCGCCATGAGTATTCCATTCAATTGCGAAATGGGTAATGATGCCGTTACAAAATCAAGTTGCGCTTTTTTGATGAACACGTTATTGAAGTGGTCAGGCAGTTGATGTACGCCCGCTTTATCGATAGCATGAATAGTGCTGCCTGCTACAAGGAACGAACTCAATGCTTGTGTGAATAATCCCGAGCCACAACCTAAATCGGCCCACGTGCTTGTGGTGGATGAATGTAATGAAGGGTGATCGATCAGCGCGATGGCATCACTCAGTTGCATGGAAGTAATACGTTTTGATTTACCTGACTGAACTTACACACTGTTATTTCCCCCGCAGATTATCTCAGCTATTTTTTCAATTTTACTCCGCGAAAATCCGCGCGATCTGCGGGAATATCTCTTCTGTTCGCTGGCTTATCGATACATAGGATCACCGCGCTTCACCATCATGAGGCGGTACTTGTATCCCAGCTTCTGCGATTTCTTTTTGGTGAGCATCAACGGTAGTCCCACGCCCACACAAATGCCCGAGCCGATGGCCACACTCTTGTTAATGTTTAATCCGTTGTCTTCGCGAAGTTCGTTCATCTGGTCAACTAAGAAATAAACACTTCCTGCGGCTACCAGCATTCCTCCAAACAAGTTGGCGATGTTACCTTCCTGCAGATAAGTACGCTCGATGGTGTGAAAAGGAATCGTGTCGGTATGAAGTACCACGGCATTGTTCAGTATATTGTTCACATAGCTGTGAATGCGATCGGGGTTGCCTTTGATTTTTAAATAGATATCATCGCCTGGCATAAAGATGTGCATGATCTTTCCTTTCTTCAGCAACACCAGTTCCCGCTGCGCGAAAGAAGCGAAGCTGATAAAAAGAAAAAGGGTGATGATCTTTATGCGCATGCTGTTATGCAGAAGCTTTAAGCAAACTATTTTTTAATGTGCGTCTGGCAAGGAGAGTGCTGATGATAGCGAGGACTGCTCCTAACAGCATGGCTGCTCCAGGGAAGTACACATTGTCGATGTAATTTTCCGTAAAGAGGTAAAATGTTCCTGCCATGATCAATGGACCAATAATTGCTGCCAGGCTTAGCAGGCTGGTAAGTCCTCCTTGTAGTTCGCCTTGTTCGTTAGCAGGAACAGTGTTGGAGATTACACCTTGCAGTGCCGGGCCTGCTATCCCGCCAAGGCTATACACTGCGGTGAATAAATACATCATCCAGGATTGTGAAGCAAATGCGAAAAGAAAGAATCCGGCTGCCGACATACCAAGCCCTACATAAACACTTTTCTCTTTGCCTAGCCATGGAATGATTTTGCGAATGAGTAAGCCCTGAACAATTCCAAACGTGAGACCAACTACACCTAATGAAAAACCAATTTGCCCTGGTGTCCATTTGAACTTTTCTGTAGTGAAGAAAGACCAGTTACTCTGTACCGCATGCGAAGCGATGTAGAAAAGAAAAAGCGATAGCAGTAATCCGGAGATAATGGGAAAGCGGTTAAGGCTTTTAAATGTACCAAATACGTTTGCCCGCTTCCATTCAAACTTTCTTCTGTTCTCTGGTTTGAGCGATTCAGGTAATATCAACAGACCATATAACCAGTTTAGCAATGTTAAAGCAGCAGCAGCAAAAAACGGTGCTTTAACTCCGTATCCTCCAAGTAATCCGCCAATCACCGGACCAAGAATAAAACCCATGCCGAATGCCGCACCAATGATACCGAAATTTTGAGCGCGGTTTTCTGGTGTGCTGATATCAGCTATGTATGCACCAGCTGTAGTGAAGCTTGCTCCAAAAATGCCCGCCATAATGCGTCCGACAAAAAGCCAAAGTATGTTAGGTGCAAATGCAACTAAGATATAATCCAATCCAAAGCCGAAAAGAGAAATAAGTAATACAGGCCGTCTTCCAAAGCGATCACTCAAGCCACCTATAATAGGGGCAAAAAAGAATTGCATGACTGAATAAGCTGCACCAAGAAGGCCTCCGTACAGGGCTGCCTTTCCGTTGGACTCTCCCGTCAAACTTTCAATCAGTTTGGGAGCGATTGGCGCGATGATACCAATGCCCGTAATATCAATCAGAAGTGTGATGAAAATGAAGATGAGCGCGGGATTTCGTTTCTCTGACATGGCAAGACAAAATAAAGCCGCAAATTACTGTTTTCGTTACTGATAAGAGACAGCAGAATATGACTTTTTGTAATTTCGATTGATTATAAATACACAAGAGAAGTGATGATGGAAGGGAATAGGAACAGGCTGCTATTAGCATTCACGCTGTGGTTGATTTGCGCAACGGTATGTCATAGCCAAAGTACTGATGATCGGTTTGTGAGTTTCATAGCAGCACCCTCTGCTATTTCTTTTTATTGGAAAGATAACGCGGGTAAGCCTTTGAGAAGTATTTACAATCTGAAGTTGCTCGTAGAAAGCAAAGGACACCAGTTGAAGTTTGCCATGAACGGTGGCATGTATAAGCCGGACAATTCACCGCAGGGACTTTACATCGAAAATAATGTAGCACATGCAGTGCTTGATACCCTATCGGGTGGCGGCAACTTTTATATGAAACCAAATGGTGTTTTCTATATCACCGATGGTGGCCAAGCCATAGTATGTACCACCCCTGATTTTAAAAACAGCGGACATATACGGTATGCGACTCAATCAGGTCCAATGCTGGTGATTGATGGAGCCATTCATTCTGCATTCAAAAAAGGCTCACCTAATTTGAACATTCGCAATGGTGTGGGTATTCTGCCTGATGGTAATGTGATGTTTGTGATCTCTAAGGAGCCGGTTAATTTTTATGATTTCGCTTTGTATTTCAAGAGCATGGATTGTAGGAATGCATTATACCTCGATGGCTTTGTATCACGCGCATATATACCTGATAAGGAATGGAAACAAATGGATGGTAATTTTGGTGTGATGATTGGTGTTGAACTGGACGATTTGAAATAGGGTAATCCATCACATACAACGAAGTGTGAGGGCTGAGCATAGAATATATTCATTGTGCCATCAGCAGACAGTGATTATAGATGTCACACCGCTATACATTCTGCTGATGCAAAGACTTGCTGCTCTGATCCAGCAGCCATGCTTCTGCTTCGTGATAGTGTTCGAAGATCTCGATGAAGAAGCCACGCTGGCGGCTTACCTCTTTCCAGTAGTTGCCGAACTCCATACCACTGGCAGCAAATACTGCTGCTATCTTCAGTCGCCTTAGTTCTGGCTGTGCTACCTCGTAGCGTTTTACTATGTTGAAGGCTTCACTGAGATGCACCTGTATCTGTAGCTGACGATAATCCACCAATAAATAATGCGAGTTTGTTTCGAGCACCTTCTCGTAGATAATAGCCGCAGCCTGCGTCATAGACAGAAGAGTGTCGCGCTTGCCCTGGCCTGTTACCAGCAGATACTTCTCCTTCAGTTGAAACGATACAAGGGGCAAATCCATGCGCGTATTATTTGCCGGCAATATATTCTATTTGGTTGATTTTTCTTTTTTCAAAAAGGAGTAGGCGCTGGGAATCAGGTATTGGGAATTAGGCATTGGTGGAATACCACAATTTGTCAGCGGGCAAAAAGCTAAAAGCGAAATGAAATGAAATAAAAACCACGGTATACCTGAGTTCGGACATTTTATTTGAGTAAAGTTTTACTAACTTCATGTAGTCTAAAGTAGAAGTTGGTTATTGATCGTTGCATATCTGTGTGGCGACCGTTCTGGTTGAGACGATAATCATTTGAATTTAGGAAATGATGATAGGTTAATCTTTGTACTTACAATGCTAGCCATATTAATCAT
>NNBV01000027.1_pt1 | contig 11643 bp, 8 predicted proteins | sample 1173771 | NCBI WGS metagenome assembly NNBV01 (sample SAMN07173938, study PRJNA388173) | plant metagenome | isolation source: symbiotic tissue sample KVS11 | place: Norway: Troms, Kvaloya island
AGATAGCGTTGAAGAGGAAATGATCGCTTGATAAGTTTTGCAAGTTTGTAGTAAGGACTTTAGTCCTTACTACAAACTTGCTTACTCATTACTTTAAACTTGACTTGATATAGTTAAGTTGATTGGCTTGCAACTGCAAGCGACTTTTTGCGAGTAGGACGCTTACGGTTGGATTTTTTCTTCAGTCCAATCGCTTGAGCTTGATCGCTATCTGAGCCATATTGTCCTCGCACAACTTCTTTCATAGCTAATACAGCATTATGAAATTCCCATTCTGCCAATCGAGCAGCATCGACAGCAGCACGGTATAAAGCTAGTTTTTCAGTTTCAGCCTGTTGCTGTGCCAACATAGCCTGATAAGCTTGCTGAATGTTTGCAACAGAGGCATTAGAACGGTTTGTATCGTAGGTGCTGACGGTTTGCAAACCGTGGAATGAGGTAACATCTTGACTAATTACTTGAAGACGCAAACGACGTGTTGTATCTTGGTTAGGCATATATATACGTGCTAAACTCTATATTTAATGTGCCCAATATAACGTAATAAATAACAGTGAGATGAAGTTTTTAGATAAACTGTAAAGCTCTTAATTTTCCCCTTTGAATAGATACGGGGACGAGGAGAGGATTTGAAGCTTTTCTCCAAATTAAAAAAAATGCAAATTGTAAACGCGACAGTTTAAAACAAAGTTAGGGAAAGAGTCGGTTAGCTTATGCAAGCCGATGCATTAATAAGGCGGCCGTTGTATTCACAATGTAAGCCACCGCATTAACAAGGCCGCCGTCGCATTCACAATGTAAGCCGATACATTAAGAAGGCGGCCGTTGTATTCACAATGTAAACCGATGCATTAACAAGGCGGCCGTCGCATTCACAATGTAAGCCGATGCATTAACTAAACTTTGTAGTGCGATCGCAAACCAATACTTTATATGACAATACGGTTCAGTTAAAGCCAAAAACCTTAAACTGCGTAGGTTGGGTTGAGGAACGAAACCCAACATTTATCGGGCTTTGTTGGGTTTCACTTCGTTCAACCCAACCTACGATTATCCTTAACTGAACCGTATTGCTTTGTCTGACTTTTCCCGTTAAGTCTTAAAAAGCTTGCTCAGAAAGCATTGTGGAAAAAACAACGTGCAAGAAAATTACTTTAGATAAATCAGCAAATTCAACCCCGGAATTGTACGCGAAAGTGTCCACAAAACTAGGGTGATGTAAATTAAACCTAAACTCCATTGATACCAAGCAAGTGCAGAGATGATCCCTGGTAAATGTTCATCTCGCAGGCGAATATCATTAAATCCTAATTTAACTAGATTGTTGAGACTAAAATCATAGTAGTTGAGCCAGTTCCAACGGCGATCGCCCAACAAGGGCATATATCGTTCCCGAAATGTCTGATTCCTTGGGATCACTGGCAAACGCCCAATCAATAATCGTAGCTGGCGAAATGTGCCATCTTCTGTGAAGTAAGAAACGTTCATTAAGTCATGATAACGACCTTGTTGGTAAAGTCTAATCAATAAAGCCATTGGGACGGGGACAATAATTATTAAAATACACCCCAATGTCAGCCAAGGTTGTTCAGCATTGCGAAAGATCGCTAGTAAGCTGAAGAATTCTAAAACGCTAAAACTGACTAATATCGAAATAGTTTCGTAGGATGTGGGAATAATTGGTACGGGATGCAGCCGACGATAGCGATCCACTAGCCAAAATAGTAAGCCGAAATAAGCGATCGCTAATCCTCCCACGCCAAAGACTAACCAAAAATTCGTCCCATAGCCACTCAACAACAGCAGTACACTCAACGCCAACCAACTCCAAGCTTGCAGCAACCACCCAACTATAGAAAGGGTTTCGCCAACAATTAAGCGATCGCTCAATTGAGTATATTTTTCTAACCCGATGTCTGGTAAAGTGAGTAACTCACTACTGTTGCGAAAAGATTTTACCAGACGACGTTGCGCGATCGCTTCGGCTTGAGTTGCAGAAAAACCCAGGTTAATCAAACTTGCAACACTTGCACTATTAATATTTGTAGCCGTTAGACGACGCCCAAACTCTATTAATCGTAGTCGTTGTTTTGTATATTCCAGTTCATTAGCATCAGCAATTTGCTGTTGCTGACGAAAATTTTGCCCCAAATTCCGCAAGATATTTTGATTACCTTGCAATGTTGGAATGCAAAACATCTTACCAATCTGACCGGGATTACCTAAAATTTTCGCTTGATTGGAGTTAAAAGTTAAACCAGATACGCTTAAACAAGCTTCTGTACCAAATCTCGCATCACTAAAATCTGCTTGGTTAAGAATGCTCGCACCTTGCAGATTTACCGATTGATTAAACTCTGCTTCTCGGAAGCTCACAGCTTGATCAAAAGTCGCTTCTGTTAAAAGGAAGAACTGATTAAAATCCGCTTTAGTAAACTGTACTTGATTGGCAAAGTGCACATCAGAAAAATCAGCATTTCCTTGCCACTGCACACTATTGAATTTAGCCAACTGTTTAAAAGTTGCTTGGTTGAAGTTGGCAGTTTTTTCAAAGATACTACCTTGGAAATCAGCCGTTTCCTGAAATTTTATTTTTTTAAAATTAGCTTTTTCAAAAAAAATACTACTCTGAAAATTGCTTGGTTGCTGGAAGTTAGCACTGGTGAAACTAACGGGACGAGCGAATCTGGTTTCAGTCCAGTTAGTGGGTTGAAGAAAAGTTGCACCTTGGGCATCCACAGACTGAAGAAAAAATGTATTAGAGAACTTCACTTCGCCATTGAAACGAGTTTGTACCAGTGTTAAAACACCACGAAAGACGGCGATTTCACTCGATGGAGTTGAGTCTGTTCCTAAAAGCGATCGACAATCTTTAGAGTTGGGTAAAGCGATCGCCAGTGACTCAAGACAAACGAAGCGTAGACGTTCTAGTTCTTTTTGTTCAGTAGCAGTGAAAATAGGAGCAATGGCTTTTGCATACAAGGGTGTTCTTAAACCCAAGTCGCTACCCACAAAATCCCCGAAAATCAAAGCATAACTGAGGTCTAAACCCAGAGGTTTTGTACCCAATTCTTTTCGCAGCAATTGGTAAAAAGCATCACGAAAGCTAGCGTTTTCTGGGCGCAAATCAATCACCATCTTCTGCAAATCTACGGTCAGATTTCCTTCGCGAAGTATGGGTGTGCGTAGTCGTTCTTGTAATAATTCCAGAGTTAAGGGTGTGCGTTCTGGTTGTGTTTGTGCGGCCCAAGCAGGTAGGGGGAGGAAGAGGAGAAGTAAAACGCAAAGGAACGCAAAGGGAAGCGCAGAGGCGCGCAGAGAAATTCTTTTGTGTACTTTTGCGTTTAACCTCTGCGTGCGTCTGCGTTTAAAAAATAAATTATGCAAATTGTTCGATCATTCATCGCTAATCAGCAGAACAATTTTACCCGTCACAGACCCACTTTCAATTAATTGGTGGGCTTTAGCCGCTTCTTTTAAGGGAAATTTGTGACTAACATGGATTTTTAATTTGCCTTCATCGATCCAAGTGGCAGATTGTTCGAGAATTTCTGCATGATGCTGGAGACTTGCCTCCAATCCTAGCAACGCTGGTGTCAGCATTAATTCTAAACCAATGCGGAGATTGCGTAGTCTAGCAGTTTTCCAAACAGTATTAGCATCTGGTTCGAGAATCGTCACAATATCGCCATACACGCGCACTGCGGGGAAAGTTTTCTGAAAGGTTTCGCCGCCTACGGTATCAAAAGCCAAGTCTACACCTTCGCCACCTGTCCAATCCAATACTGCTTGTACAAAGTCTGTTTGTTTATAAAAAATTACTTCGTCAGCACCAAGTTCTTTGACAAAATTAGCCTTTTCTTCAGAACTTACTGTGGTGGAAACAGTAGCACCTTTGAGTTTCGCCAATTGAATTGCTAAATGACCAACACCACCAGCACCCGCATGAATTAAAACCCGTTCCCCAGGTGACAATCGTCCCCGTTCATATAAAGCTTCCCAGGCAGTGATTAATGCTAAAGGTACTGCTGCTGCTTCGGCAAAGGAGATGGAAGCAGGTTTACGTGCCACAAACCGCTCATCCACAACGGTATATTCAGCATAATTACCTTGATGTGCGCCCAAGCCACCATAGCAAAAATATACCTCATCACCTGGGTGAAAACGCTGGACGCTAGCACCCACAGCTTCGACTACACCAGCACCATCACACCCTAAAATTGTCGGTGTGCGATCGGGGTAGAAAGTGCCTCGACTACGAAGTTTAGTGTCAATGGGGTTAATACCAGCCGCTACCAAACGCACTAAAAGTTCAGTATTACCTACAGGAACAGCAGGGTTTGGCACTTCCTGTATTTGCAGAACTTCGGGACTGCCAGCTGTTGCCATCAAGACTGCTTTCACAACTTTTTCCTCTTGGCTTTAGATGCACGTTCTTATGCAACTTTAGCGCAAGAGGGTGGACACAGAATTATTTCTGAGTAAAACTGCGATCGCAGTTTTACTCAATAACGCAATATCTAACAACAAACAAATCCGTGTCTATACCCCTACGTCAATCTTGATGTACAGTGACTAATTATCTGTCGTCGAGATAAATTAATGTCATCCATTAAAATCTTGCTCGGTATAGGTTACAGCGTTTTAGTAGTATTAGGATAACATCTTGACAGTGACAGATTAGCTGTCATTTTGAGTAATAGTGACAAATTAGCTGTCGCTTCACCAGAGATAAAAAAGCTTTTGTGTATTTTCATAATGACAAATTGACTGTCGCTTTCTGTTTAAGTATAATAACAATATGTTTTTATAAAAAAGCTTTGTATTATGAACAGTCAGCAAAATCCTGATTTAGCTGTTCATCCCTCGGCAATTCCTATGGAAGGCTTACTAGGAGAAAGTGCTACAACTCTTGAGAAGAATGTAATTGCCACACAACTATCAGAGGAAGCGCAAGTAAGGCTAGAGGTAATCCAAAGTTTACTGGAACCCTGCGATCGCACAACTTATGGGCAAAAGTTGCGGGAAGCAGCAGAGAAGCTAGGTGTATCGTTGCGAACGGTACAAAGATTGGTGAAAAAGTGGGAACAAGATGGTTTAGTCGGACTCGCTCAAACAGGTAGGGCTGATAAAGGAAAACATCGCATTGGTGAGTTTTGGGAAAAATTCATTACCAAAACCTACAACGAGGGTAACAAGGGTAGTAAACGTATGACCCCTAAACAAGTTGCTCTCAGAGTCGAGGCTAAAGCCCGTGAATTAAAGGACTCTAAGCCGCCCAATTACAAAACCGTGTTACGGGTATTAGCGCCCATCTTGGAAAAACAAGAAAAAACTAAGAGTATTCGTAGCCCTGGATGGAGAGGGACAACGCTTTCAGTTAAAACTCGTGAAGGAAAAGATTTATCTGTTGATTACAGTAACCATGTTTGGCAATGTGACCATACCCGCGTAGATGTGTTGCTCGTGGATCAACATGGTGAATTACTAAGTCGTCCCTGGCTAACAACAGTAATTGATACTTACTCTCGTTGCATCATGGGTATCAAATTGGGCTTTGATCCACCCAGTTCTGAGGTAGTAGCATTAGCGTTACGCCATGCAATTCTACCCAAACAGTACGGTTTCGAGTACAAACTGCATTGTGAGTGGGGAACCTATGGTAAGCCAGAACATTTTTATACTGATGGCGGTAAAGACTTTCGCTCTAACCACTTGAGTCAGATTGGAGCGCAATTAGGGTTTGTCTGTCACTTACGCGATCGCCCTTCTGAAGGTGGAGTAGTAGAACGTCCTTTCAAAACATTAAATGACCAACTATTTTCCACGCTTCCTGGATACACCGGATCTAATGTACAGGAACGCCCAGAAGATGCGGAGAAAGACGCAAGACTTTCTTTACGGGAACTAGAACAGTTACTTGTACGTTACATCGTAGATCGTTACAACCAAAGTATTGATGCGCGGATGGGCGACCAAACTCGCTTTGAGCGTTGGGAAGCAGGTTTGTTTACAGTACCAGTACCAATACCAGAACGAGATTTGGATATCTGTTTAATGAAGCAATCACGGCGCACTGTACAAAGAGGTGGTTGCTTGCAGTTCCAGAACTTGATGTATCGAGGAGAATATCTGGCAGGTTATGCCGGAGAAACTGTCAACTTAAGGTTTGATCCCAGAGACATTACAACAATTTTGGTTTATCGCCAAGAGAAAAATCAGGAAGTATTTCTGACTCGCGCTCACGCTCAAGGTTTGGAAACAGAGCAACTGACATTAGATGAGGCTCTTGCAGCAAGTCGCAGACTCCGTACCGCAGGGAAAACTATTAGTAACCAATCATTATTGCAAGAAGTCGTTGACCGCGATGCTCTTGTAGCTACCAAGAAAAGTCGTAAAGAGCGTCAAAAATTGGAACAGGCGATTTTGCGATCTGCTGCTGTTGATGAAAGTAATAGAGAATCCTTGCCTTCCCAAGTAGTTGAACCAGATGAAGTGGAATCTACAGAAACGGTTCACTCTCAATACGAAAACATTGAGGTGTGGGACTATGAACAACTTCGTGAAGAATATGGGTTTTAAACAATGACAGAAGCTCAAGCGATCGCCAAGCAGTTAGGTGGGGTTAAACCAGATGATGAGTGGTTGCAAGCTGAAATTGCTCGTCTCAAGGGTAAGAGTATTGTGCCTTTACAGCATGTAAAAACTCTCCATGATTGGTTAGATGGTAAGCGCAAGGCAAGAAAATCCTGCCGAGTTGTTGGGGAATCCAGAACTGGTAAGACAGTAGCTTGTGATGCCTACAGATATATACACAAGCCTCAGCAGGAAGCTGGACGACCTCCAACTGTACCTGTCGTTTATATTCGACCTCACCAAAAATGTGGCCCCAAGGATTTGTTTAAAAAGATTACTGAGTACCTCAAGTATCGGGTAACAAAAGGGACTGTATCTGATTTTCGCGATAGGGCTATAGAAGTACTTAAGGGTTGTGGCGTAGAGATGCTAATTATTGATGAAGCTGACCGTCTCAAGCCTGAAACATTTGCTGACGTGCGAGATATTGCCGAAGATTTAGGAATTGCTGTGGTACTGGTAGGAACAGACCGTTTGGATGCAGTAATTAAGAGGGATGAGCAGGTTAAAGAACGCTTTATGCCACACCTTCGCTTTGGTAAATTGTCGGGAGAGGATTTCAAGAAGACTGTAGAAATGTGGGAACAGATGGTTTTGAAACTGCCAGTATCTTCTAATTTAACGAGCAAGGAGATGTTAAGAATTCTCACATCAGCAACTGAAGGTTACATCGGTCGCCTTGATGAGATTCTGAGGGAAGCAGCAATTCGTTCTTTATCAAGAGGATTGAAGAAGATTGACAAGGCTGTTTTACAGGAAGTAGCTAAGGAGTACAAATGATAGAAGCACCAAATGTTAAACCTTGGCTATTCTTGATTGAACCCTATGAAGGAGAGAGTCTGAGCCACTTTCTTGGCAGGTTCAGACGTACTAACCATTTATCTCCGAGTGGGTTGGGTAGTTTGGCAGGAATTGGTGCTGTAGTGGCACGTTGGGAAAGATTTCATTTTAATCCTCGCCCTAGTCAGCAAGAATTGGAAGCGATCGCATCTGTGGTAGAAGTGGATGCCCAAAGGTTAGCCCAGATGTTACCACCTGCTGGAGTGGGAATGCAGCATGAGCCAATTCGCTTGTGTGGGGCTTGTTATGCTGAAGCACCTTGTCACCGAATCGAGTGGCAGTATAAGTCGGTATGGAAATGCGATCGCCATCAACTCAAAATTTTAGCGAAGTGTCCAAATTGTCAAGCACCTTTCAAAATGCCTGCGCTGTGGGAGGATGGGTGCTGTCACAGATGTAGGACTATGTTTGCGGAAATGGTAAAGCAACAGAAGGGCTAATAGAAATACCAAAAAAAAGGCGTGAAATTAAAAAAGTCTTTGGGTGAATTTTTTTGGTTCTCGAAAATGCGCGTAGGCGTAGCCCGTCGTAGACATCGCACTCCAAAATTACTTCTATTATTGATATCGTGTCAGCACCACATCTCTGGATTCGGCGTTAGATGTATAATTACCCAAGGTTTTTGTGTATTTATTTACTGGTTAAAACTCTATGATTACTGTTACACCAGAGGAAATTAGTCAGTTTCGCAGCGAATTGGCAGATAATCCCCAGGCTTTAGTAGCTTTGGATACTCTCGAAGAGTGTGAAGGTTATTTAGACGATGCCGTTCCACTGCTGGTTATGCGGGAAACTGCACAGGAAGCAGATAGAGGATTAAATGATTGGTTGGAAAAATCCCGCCAATTTGTCTGTCAGGAAGAAGTTAGAGAAGCCTTGGAATCTGGATTGCTTGCTCCAGCTATAGAAGCGATCGCTATTGGTATTGCCATTCCTCCTGGTATAGCAACTGCACTCAGTATTTGCGTGTTTAAACTGGGTGCGAAAAAGTTTTGTAAAGTCCCAGAATCTGGTGCTTAAAGTCCAGAAGCTGTAAATCCAGCCCAGTAGTAGGGATTTGCGAAAGGTAGGGGTTGACGTTGCTTGATTAGTTTCAAAGATTCTTGAAATATGATGCGTTGTCCTACTCTTAGTTGAGCAAGGACTTTTTCAATCTGGGTTTTGTGTTCCTCCAGAAATATGTCTAATCCCTCAATAGTCAAATTTCGCAGCCAGTTTTGAGCTTCCTTCAGGGCTATGGCAACATCTCCTGCTTCCAATCGACCGAGTTTGAATAAGTTTTCGTAGAATTTAATCATCAAAAAGCTGGTGGAAAGGTCATCTACTTTCCATAGGGAACTAACGACACTGGGACTACCTGCTAATAGAAAACCGCTAGGTAATCCAATATATTCATCGCTGGCATTGTCAAAATCAATTAATCCAGTTTCGCAGGCGGAAAGTGTGACGAGACGACATTGTTCTAAATTAAGAGCGAAGATTTTATCTAAGGTAAGGCATTTTTCTAAATCGTGGGTTTCCCCTACTCGTAAATTCAGGTAACGTTCGGAGTTGGGTTTTGTTGGTGTGTCTGCGATCGGTGCATTCGCCAAAATTAGGGCTGATTTACCGGGATTTGTGAAGTTAAAATACCCGTGACAGCTAAAGTGGGTGCAGTGATAAGTATTTAAGTCAGAATCATTAATTGCTGTGAGAGTTGCTGCCGATTTTTTCAGGACGTTGGCAGTATTAAAGTAACTTTGAATAACTTGTACTTCTAAATCTGTATAGTTTAAATCACCTGTGGGGTTTTGAATTGCAAACAAGGATTGAAAATCAGGACGTTTACGCTGTTGTACCTGTTGCAGTAGTTGACAACTGGGTGCATAACTTACACCATCAGCAAATAAATCCAGTAGACAAGACGAATTTTCATAATTTTGATTTATTGGAATTGCATGAAGAGGGAATAAATGCAAGAATTGATGGGGAATTAGGATGAGTTTATCGCAGTTCTTTGGTATCTGGGTTAATATTTCATCAATGTGCAGAATGGAAGCTAATTTACTGAGTTGTTCGCCTAAGCTATTGTGCCACTGGTCTTTTTGCAAGTAATAGTTGTACAAATATTCGTTTCTCCAATCATACAAAGCTTCCCAGTCTCCTGCTTGGGATTGGCAAACAGTTACCTCTCCTTGTTTTGTGACAATAAATGCCAGAATTTTGTCATTGAGAATATACCACTCGATAATGGCTGTATGCTCATCCAAAGAACCTTGGAAGGAGTCAAATTTGAAACCATAACCAACGGGTAAGTAGCGATTTTGCAATTCATTACGCTGCTGTCGCAACTGTTGCAGATGTTGTGCTAGGACTTGGGGATTTTCAGCTTTGCCATTTTGGATTTGATATTGTCCTGTGGCTATTTCATCCCTGTATGTTTCTAGTTGACTGAATACTTCTGAAGGAAAGATGGTTTTAGAGTCACGTTCAAGGATTTGTTCAACTAAATTGCGGGTTTTACTACGTTCAACATATTCAATTGCTTCGGTGATATTAGCTAATTCCAGGCAAACTTCCACCATGCGGCTATAAACTTGGTTAAAGGATTCCGCTTGCTTGCGTTTGCTTTCCTCCCCAGAAACGATTTCTGACCGTAAAGATTCTACTGTGTCAATGGCAGATTTAAACTGGTCGTAAGCTGAGGTAAACAGGTTAGTGTTTTGGTAAGCAATTCCGAGTCCCCACAAAGATTCTGCATGGTTTTGAGGCAAAGCTTCCTTGGTTCTGACAGTTAAAGCAGCAGTAGAAGCAGCGATCGCATATTCGATATTCTCTGCCTTGTCTCCTTGGATTCTCCCGCTGTAGGCATTTGCAAGATTATTTTGCGTCATTGCCCAATCATAGGGTAAAGCTTCCTTGGTTCTGACAGTTAAAGCAGCAGTATAAGCAGCGATGGCCTTTTCGATATTCTCTGCCTTGTCTCCTTTGATTCTCTGCCAGTAGGCAATTGCGAGATTATTTTGCGTCTCTGCCCAATCATAGGGTAAAGCTTCCTTGGTTCTGATAGTTAAAGCAGCAGTAGAAGCGGCGATCGCATATTCGATATTCTCTGCCTTGTCTCCTTTGATTCTCCCGCTGTAGGCATTTGCAAGATTATTTTGCGTCATTGCCCAATCATAGGGTAAAGCTTTCTTGGTTCTGACAGTTAAAGCAGCAGTATAAGCAGCGATGGCCTTTTCGATATTCTCTGCTTTGTCTCCTTTGATTCTATCGCTGTAGGCATTTGCAAGATTATTTTGCGTCATTGCCCAATCATAGGGTAAAGCTTCCTTGGTTCTGACAGTTAAAGCAGCAGTATAAGCAGCGATCGCATATTCGATATTCTCTGCCTTGTCTCCTTTAATTCTATCACTGTAGACAGCAGCGAGATTATTTTGCGTTACTGCCCAATCATAGGGTAAAGCTTCCCTGGTGTAGACAGTTAAAGCAGCAGTATAAGCAGCGATCGCCTTTTCGATATTCTCTGCCTTGTCTCCTTTGATTCTCTCCCTGTAGGCAGCAGCGAGATTATATTGCGTCTCTGCCCAATATTGAGGCAAAGCTTCCTTGGTGTAGACAGTTAAAGCAGCAGTAGAAGCAGCGATCGCATATTCGATATTCTCTGCCTTGTCTCCTTTGATTCTCTGCCAGTAGGCAATTGCGAGATTATTTTGCGTCTTTGCCCAATATTGAGGCAAAACTTCCTTGGTGTAGATAGTTAAAGCAGCAGTAGAAGCAGCGATCGCCTTTTCGATATTCTCTGCCTTGTCTCCTTTGATTCTCTGCCAGTAGGCAGCAGCGAGATTATTTTGCGTCATTGCCCAATATTGAGGCAAAGCTTCCTTGGTGTAGACAGTTAAATTAGCAGTATAAGCAGCGATCGCATATTCGATATTCTCTGCCTTGTCTCCTTTGATTCTCTCGCTGTAGGCAGCAGCGAGATTATTTTGCGTTTCTGCCCAATATTGAGGCAAAGCTTCCTTGGTGTAGACAGTTAAAGCAGCAGTAGAAGCAGCGATCGCATATTCGATATTCTCTGCCTTGTCTCCTTTGATTCTCTTGCCGTAGGCAGCAGCGAGATTATTTTGCGTTTCTGCCCAATATTGAGGCAAAGCTTCCTTGGTTCTGACAGTTAAAGCAGCAGTA
>NNBV01002172.1_pt1 | contig 11632 bp, 14 predicted proteins | sample 1173771 | NCBI WGS metagenome assembly NNBV01 (sample SAMN07173938, study PRJNA388173) | plant metagenome | isolation source: symbiotic tissue sample KVS11 | place: Norway: Troms, Kvaloya island
AGGTAGAACAGGCCCTGAGCACCATTTAGTAATTTGGAGCACTATAATATTATGATCAGATAAGAATTAAGTAGCCACGAATGCGAATAGAAATTCATTCGTGAATTTGTGGTTTTCTTATTAAAAACCATTGCAAGCATGGAGACACTTTAATGTTTAATATAAGTTTCCTATCTTGTACTAAGGCATTTTAAAATACTAATCAAAGATGAAGTCATTTACACTCATTGCAATAGGCTCAATAGTGTTATTGAACATAAAAACAGTTGATGCTCAAACAAAATCGGAAAGAGTAAGGCACGTGGAGATCGCCAGTTTAGTGATGGATGCTCAAACGCTACAGCCACTGGCGGAAGTCATCGTATATGGCGAGAAAGGGCAGCAACTGGCGGTGACCAATTCCTCCGGATATTTCAGAGTGACACTAACTCAACTGGGAGAAGGAGAGATTAAGTTTAATCTTAAAATTGAGAAGGAGGGATATGGTTCCGTTGTACAGCATGAGCATTGGGGCGACCTTTCTACTAATTCAAAGGCCGTTTATTATATTGGATTGAATCATAATAAATCACGGAATAATTCCTTTTCGGAAATGGAAACGATTATATCCGATTTGTCTTTTGAATCGGTAAGTGAAAATTTTAAAAGTGCGAGCAAGGATATCATGCTGGAGCAGAAGATTGAGACGGCAAAGAGAAAAAATGATAACGTGTTTTTTGAAATTGACAATAGCTATTATCTGGTTAACGACTATGGCTGGATTAAATTGAATGCCAAAGATGATAAAATACTGATGGCAGGAGGCAAAGTGATTGCTGCCGATCAGCTGAATGCGGTAGTGAAAAGAAAAAACATTAAAGGAATGACTCCTATCGTTTCGGATGTGGCTGCGTTTGAGATTAGTATGGATTGACAGGAATTATTTCTGAGATAATTTTTGACGGGAACAAAACGCCACGTACCTCATCTCTTTTTATCTAAGGAGATCAGTCAAATGAAATAAATTTGAGATAAATTGAAGTGGTCTTAATTACCCTTATGAACACTTTATTGCGAACCTTGCTTTTAGCAGGTATTTCACTTTTATCCAGTTTTAATTCATTTAGTCAGCAGGTGATCTTGTTGTCTCCTTTACTTAAAGAAATAGCAGACAGACAGTTTTTCATCAGCGAAATTATTGATGCGCGTTCGGAGAAAAGAATATTAGGAGTGGCACAGACATTAAAGGATAACAGAGAGATTATAGAATTTAAAAATGAGTTTCAGGAGGAAATGAAAAACTTCCTTAAAGATCTTCTTCAACCTAAATCTACCCTTACACCGGTTCTTATGAGGGTATTGAAACTCGCCATCTATGAAACAAAAACTGCAACTGGCTCTGAAGACGCACAAGCAGAGTTGATCATCGAATTTTATCAAAAGACAGAAAAGGGATTGATTCTTTTAAAAAGTGTAGGTAGTACTGTTACAAAAAGCGCAGCTATTAGTGTCACTCGTTTTTATGATGAGAGCATAGCATCCTGTTTTAGAGATTGCCTCAGTCAGTTGAATGTTTATCTAAAAGGGAATTATTTACCGGAATCATTCAATGCAAATGACAAACAAGAATTATTTAAAACTCCCGGGATACCTTAATACCTATGACTTTCCTATAGTGAGAGATACTATATATCGAAAAGGTATTTATAAAAACTTCATTGAGTTTCGTAATAACAATCCTAGTCTGGGGCAAGATGTGCGAAAAGTAATGATGGGAAATGAAGCCCGTGCACTTGGGGATGCATGGGGATATTCTGATGGCGAAAATATTTTCATACAACTGGCAGACCGCTCCTTTGAGTTGGAGAGTGAAGACAATATCTTTTGGTTTTATGGTTACGAAATAGAGGAGGTAAAAGGCAAAGTTACGGGTGAGGCTTTAATAGTTACCCTCTTCACAGGTAATCTAATGGTGCAAAGCTCTATTAAAAGTAAATTAGTTAAATATGCAATCAATTTGGGAAACGGAGATTTATTTCCATTGGATTGAAGTAGGAAGAAGGTAATAAAACAAAAGAGGCAGCCTCATCAGCTGCCTCTCGTTTATCATAAGTAGCATTAATTAAGTCAACATCGCACCATCTACCTGTATCACTTGTCCTGATATATAAGAAGACATATCCGAACCGAGGAACACACACGCATCAGCTACATCTTCGGGCTTGCCACCGCGCTTCATGGGTATGGCTTCGCGCCAGCCTTGTACTACTTTCTCGTCCAGCTTGGCTGTCATTTCAGTTTCTATGAAACCAGGAGCAACTGCGTTGGAACGTATGCCGCGTGAGCCTAATTCTAATGCAATGGATTTAGTGAAGCCGATAATACCTGCTTTTGATGCGGCATAGTTAGCCTGACCTGCGTTGCCTTTTAATCCTACAACAGAAGTCATGTTGATGATAGAGCCACCTTTTTGTTTCATCATCGGTTTGGCTACTGCCTTCACGGTGTTGAAAACAGATTTCAAATTCACGGCAATAATTTTGTCCCATGCTTCTTCCGTCATGCGCAACAATAAGTTGTCCATAGTGATACCCGCGTTGTTCACCAATATATCGAGTGAGCCAAACTCTGCCACTACATCGTTGATTAGTTTATCTGCTTGTGCAAAGTCAGAAGCATCGGATCGATAGCCTTTTGCTTTCACACCCTTGGCTGCCAGTTCGGCTTCCAAAGCCTGACCTTGTTCTACGCTTGATAGATAAGTGAATGCTACATTGGCACCTTCTTCTGCATAGCGGATAGCAATTGCTCTTCCTATTCCTTTTGATGCACCTGTTACGAGGGCTGTTTTTCCTTTGAGTAAATTCATCCGTTGATTATAAATTAGTAAGGTTATTTTCTTCAGCTGTGATTAACTTCTTTTCTCTTTTTGCTCTCCACTCAAAGCAGAAGGAGATCAATGCACCAATAATTACTCCACCGGCCATCCCTTTTATATAGCTTGCTCCTTTAGGATACACAGAAGTATCTAATAAGTTACCGATGATAAGTAATACATTGCCACAAAAAAGGAGTATCCGAGCTTGCATGTTCATGGTGTCCTGGGTTGTCTATTTTATATTTACCTCGGTATTTGCTGATGCTTGTTTTGCTGCTCGTTTCTCTACCTGATTTTTGTAGATATAATAAAGACCACCTGCAAATGTGCCTAGCCMCATGCCGATCAGAAATCCACTGCCTTCGGCGTAAGCGGAATTCTTCAAAGATTCTCCAAACACGATCAGGGCTAACCCGATGATGACCAGTAGCAAGTGTTTCGCTTTCATTACTTCAAAATTGGCAAATTAATCCAGAACCGAAAAACTGATTTGCCCTGCCTGGTGTTGTAAACGGAGCCTGCAAAATCAACTTATGGCTTTGAAAATCTCCTTTTTGAAAGAGCAGGCGGAGGTGTATCTTTGGGCGCATTTTAAAAACAATCTTCTCTTTATGGCAAACTATGATCTTATCGTTATAGGCAGTGGACCAGGCGGTTATGTGGCTGCAATCCGTGCTTCTCAATTAGGACTGAAAGTAGGTGTGGTGGAAAAAGCCGAGTTGGGCGGTATATGCCTTAACTGGGGATGTATTCCTACCAAAGCATTATTGAAGAGTGCGCAGGTGTTTGAATACATTCAGCATGCCAGTGATTATGGTATTACGGTAAAAGGTGCCGAACCCGATGTGAAGGGAATAGTAAAACGCAGCCGCGATGTTGCTGCGGGTATGAGCAAGGGTATCCAGTTTCTTTTTAAGAAAAACAAGATCGATCATATTGCCGGTATCGGTAAACTGAAAAAGGGCAGCAAAGTAGAAGTGACGGATGCTGCGGGTAAGAAAACAGACTATGATGCAAAACATATCATTGTAGCTACCGGAGCACGCTCACGCGAACTGCCTGCATTGAAAATCGATGGTAAGAAAATCATCGGCTACCGCGAAGCCATGGTGCTGGAAGAAAAACCTAAGAAATTACTGGTGGTAGGTTCTGGCGCTATCGGTGTGGAGTTCGCTTACTATTACAATACAATTGGCGTAGAGGTAACGATCGTTGAGTTTCTGCCGCGCATTGTGCCCGTGGAGGACGAAGAAGTATCGAAGCAACTGGATAAGTCATTCAAGAAAGCAGGCATCACCATCTACACTAATTCTGAAGTTACCAAAGTAGATACATCAGGCAAAGGATGTGTAGCAACGGTGAAAACTCCGGATGGAGAAATCAAGATTGAAACGGATATCGTTCTTTCTGCAGTAGGTGTAGCGACCAACATTGAAGGCATTGGTCTTGAAGAGGTAGGTGTGAAGACCGACAAGGGAAGAGTATTGGTGGACGATTATTATAAAACCAACGTAGCAGGAGTATACGCTATTGGTGACATCGTAAAAGGACCAGCGCTGGCTCACGTAGCTTCCGCAGAAGGTATTATCTGTGTTGAAAAAATTGCAGGACAAAATCCGCATCCATTAAATTATAACAACCTGCCAGGCTGTACCTATTGCTCTCCTGAGATTGCTTCGGTAGGTATGACGGAAGAAGCCGCAAAGAAAGCAGGCTACCAGATTAAGGTGGGCAAGTTTCCTTTTACGGCATCGGGCAAGGCCAAAGCAGCGGGTGCTTCAGACGGCTTTGTGAAAGTGATTTTTGATGCAAAGTATGGCGAATGGCTGGGTGCTCACTTCATCGGAGCTAACGTAACCGAAATGATTGCTGAAGTAGTCGTAGCCCGCAACCTGGAAACTACCGGCCATGAGATCATCAAGTCCGTGCATCCTCACCCTACCATGAGCGAAGCTATCATGGAGGCGGCAGCTGCTGCCTATGGTGAAGTGATTCACCTGTAAGAATCCGTAGAATAATCAATATGAATCAGGCCCGCCAATTGGACGGGCCTTTTTCGTGTTTAAGTCTCCCGCCTTGCGGTGGAGAAATAGCAAAATGACTTTACGTTCTTTGTTTTCCAGGTAACGAAAACTGTGGTTAGATAGGGGTTTCGGATGGAGCACTTCATAAATAAGTTTGTCCGGGCATTCCATTCAAAGAACTTCACTTTGAAATGGCCGAACAATGTTGTTGATTTATCTGTTAATCGAGCAAACCAAAATCGTATGAAAACATTCCTTTTAACCTTTTTAATCGTGTCTATGACATCTGTAGCGTCACTGTATGATCTTAAAGTCAATTCGCTTGACGGCAAGGCCATTGATTTCAGCAAGTACAAAGGCAAAACGCTTTTGATTGTAAACACGGCTTCCAAGTGCGGCTTCACTAAACAGTATGAAGATTTACAAAAGCTGCACGAGCAATACGGAAGTAAAGTGACCATTCTGGGCTTCCCGGCGAATAATTTTGGTGGTCAGGAGCCTGGCAGCAATTTAGAAATCGGAGAGTTTTGTAAGAAAAACTATGGTGTTACTTTTCAGATGTTTGAAAAAATATCCGTGAAAGGTGATGATCAGCATCCTTTGTATGCTTACCTCAAAGAAAAAACAGGACAGGAGCCATCATGGAATTTTTGCAAGTACATTGTGAAGCCAGATGGAACAGTAAAGTTCTTCAATTCGAAAGTTACTCCTCTGTCGAAGGAAATCACGGATGAGCTTTAAGCTTTATCTTATCGGTGGAGTACTTATTTCAACTATGGGATTAGCGGCATTTCTTTCAGGAAAACTAGCTTCAAAAGAACCGCAGGGTGCTGTGGCTGCTTCGATCTATGACTTTAAGATGAAGAGCCTGGATGGAAAAGAGATTGACTTTGCGCAATACAAAGGCAGGAAATTGCTCATCGTGAATACCGCTTCCAAATGTGGAAAGACCCCGCAGTATGAAGGACTTGAAAAACTGCATGAACAATTCAGAGATAAAATAACGGTGCTTGGATTTCCTGCCAATAATTTTTTTTGGCAGGAACCTGGCTCCAACGCGGATATTGCTGAGTTCTGCCAGCGAAACTATGGTGTGCAGTTTCAGATGTTTGAGAAAGTATCTGTAAAAGGCAAAGATCAACATCCGCTTTATCAATGGCTCCAATCAAAGACGGGAGAAAAACCGGATTGGAATTTTGCCAAGTACCTGGTAAGTGAAGACGGCACTAAAGTCACGTTCTTCAATTCCGATGTTCAGCCCATGGATAAAAAAATTATCGGGCAGATCAATCATTGATTCCTATGAAAAATTATTTATTTCATTACAAGCCGATAGCTACCGATATCGGCTTGTTGCTTTTAAGGGTTGGCTTTGCTTTGCTACTAATGCAATATGGCTGGCAAAAGTATTCTAACTATGCAGCATGGTCGAAGGATTTTCCGGATCCACTTCATGTTGGCCATGCGGTGTCTCTGGCACTATGCATTTTCGCTGAGTTGATTTGTGCTGCATTGGTCGGTATCGGATTGTTTACGCGACTTGCCTTGATTCCTTTACTGATCAACATGAGTGTGATCTTTTTAATCGTCCATCAGAACGATCCCTTCAAAGACAAAGAACATGGCTTATTTTTTCTGATTGTTTTTGCTGTGCTGATGCTTACCGGCCCAGGCAGATATTCCGCGGATGCGGCTATAAAAAAGTAAAGGCTGACGGAGTACGACAGCCTTTGTTGGTATAATGCAATTGGAGTGCTTTACGCTTTCACACCCAATCGTTCCATGGCGCGTTCGGCATTGCGCATAGCACCATCTATCTTTCTCTTTGTCCATGACTCTTTCGCTACCTTAGTCATGAATTTATCGGCCAGCAGGCGAAGTGTTACGTTCATGACACCATTGTATTTGTCACTGAAGCTATGCGCCATTTTGCGGTACGAAAGTGCATAGCCTCCATCGATGTATACATTGAAGTGCCAGTAAGCAGAAGGCATGAATAAACTATCGCCATCGTCCATTACAAATTCATATCCCTTCACGTATTTCATGGCCGGATATTTTTCATAATCGATCTTGTCAAAATCAACCAGTGAAAAAGTATTGTTGGGAATGCGATAGATCAGGTCATTGTATTCCGGAGAAATCAGGATCACTTTCTTGCGCCCTTTGATCTGTGTCATCAGCACATTGCTGTGATCAATATCAAAGTGCATGCGCACCGATGTGGAGTTGCCACCAAAGAACAGGAACCCGATGTTGGGAATGCCTTTAAAAATGGGAGGCTTAGGGAAATCCTTTCTCAACTCCGGCTTGTATTTAAAGCCGTTGAAAAGAAACATGCGCAATGTAGTGGGCTTGTTTTCTTTGATAATGTCGAGAAACTGCCCGAACTTCATTTTCAGGTCACCGCCAGTGAGGGCAGTGGTCTTGGCTTTTACCTTGGCGTTGTCATAAATGTCCACCTCCAGGTCGCCCATTTTGTTTTTGAAATAATCGGGAGTCCAGGCGCTGAAAGCGGTGGTCTTTTTGATAATTCCTCCTTTAATGAGCAAAGGCTTCTGCGGAATCAGGTAATTCTTATTGAAATCCTCTACGCTAATATCTTCTACGCTATCAATTTTAAGACTTAAGTCCACGATGGTTGATTTTTTGAATGTTTTACAAATAGACTGACTATTAACCAGATAAACGATTTAACGTCAAAATCATTCCGCAAATTTATCTATTTGTAGAGGAAAAATATGCCAGACTTCTTTTAAAAAATAACGTCAGTAACCTGATTTTGATCAGGAACAAAGGCTTATTCCTGTTTACCCCCTTGCTTCATGGCAGCTGGATAATACATCTCTCCCTTGGTGACCGGCTACAGCTCCTTCTTCTTCATCTGGCTCACTGCATAGTCAACAGCCCGTGCCGAAAACGCCATGTAAGTAAGCGATGGATTTTGAGTGGAGGTAGAAGTCATACTGGCACCATCCGTTACAAACACATTTTTGCAGGCGTGCAGTTGGTTCCATTTATTGAGCATGGAAGTTTTAGGATCGTTGCCCATGCGTGCTCCGCCCATTTCATGTATGTCGAGACCAGGTGCTGCTTTGCTATCTGCTGACTGAATGTTGGTAATGCCCGCCTTCTCAAACATCTCAGTCATTTGCTGGATGTAGTCGGCTACCATCTTCTCATCATTGTCATCGTAGGCCACGCTGATCTTGAGTTGAGGAATGCCCCACTCATCTTTTTGTGTCTTATCCAGCGCTACATAGTTAGTTTCTTTGGGAATGGTTTCGCCCATCATGTGTGAACTTACATACCAATTACCCCACTCTGATTTGAACAGGTTCTCTTTCAGCGATTCACCAAAGCCATCGGTGTTGGTATGATTGCCGCGTGAGCCATATAACCCTGCCGCGTAGCCCCGAAGGAAATCAGTCTCCTGTTTATATACGTTGCGGAAACGTGGTATGTATCCGCCATTTGGTCTGCGGCCTTCTGTCGTAAATTCTTTAAAGCCATCATACTCGCCCGACACACGTGCACGATAATTATGAAACGCCACATACTTGCCGAGTAACCCACTGTCATTCCCTAATCCATTAGGGAAACGATTGGAAGTTGAGTTTAATAAAATCAGGTTGGTGTTCAATGCTGCGGCATTCACAAAGATGATGTCTGCATAGTACTCCACCTCTTCTTTGGTAGTGGCATCAATCACCTTTACACCTGTTGCTTTTCCTTTGGCTTCATCATAAATGATTGAATGCACCACAGAGAAAGGACGAAGGGTAAGATTCCCTGTCTTCGCTGCCCATGGCAATGTAGATGAGTTACTACTGAAGTATCCGCCAAAGGGACAACCACGCTGGCATAAGCTGCGCTGCTGGCATTGTGCTCTCCCTTGTTGAATATGTATAGGTTGTGGCTCTGTGATATGCGCAGCACGACCAATGATAACGTGGCGATTTTTATAATTCTTTTTTATCTGCTCCCCGACATGTTTTTCAACGCAAGTCAGTTCCATCGGTGGAAGAAACTCACCATCAGGTAATTCAGCAAGACCGTCTTTATTGCCGCTGATGCCTGCAAATTTTTCTACATGGCTATACCACGGAGCAATGTCTTTATAGCGTATAGGCCAATCCGTAGCGAACCCATCGCGTGCAGGTCCTTCAAAATCGAAATCACTCCAGCGTTGTGTTTGTCTTGCCCATAGCAATGACTTACCACCTACCTGGTAGCCACGAATCCAATCAAACGGTTTTTCCTGTACGTAAGGATGCTCTTTATCCTTTACGAAAAAATGTTTGGCGTCTTCGCGGAAGGCGTAGCACTTGCTGATGACAGGGTTGTCTTTCTTTTCTTCGTCTGTAATATCGCCACGGTGTTTGAATTCCCAAGGCATCATGTTGGTGGTGGGGTAGTCAATATTATGTTTTACATCGCGCCCTCGTTCGAGGATTAATGTTTTCAAGCCACGCTCGGTGAGTTCTTTGGCAGACCATCCTCCGCTTATTCCTGATCCAATTACTATTGCATCAAAGGTTCTTTGTTCTTTACTGTCGATATTGAGATTTGCCATGATTTCTTTTGTTTTGCCACTAAGGCACCAGGACACTAATTTTCTTTTTCATGTTCAAACATAATTCATTAGTGCCTTCGTGTCTTTGTGGCAACTAATGCAAGCATAGTTAAGCAGCCTTTACTTCAACACAACCTTTGGATGGGCCAGGTACCAGCAGCCAAGGCTTCACTTCTGTCATGATGTATTCAGAAGCCATGTATCCACGCAAGGTTAATCCTTTGATCAATGGAAAGAACTCAGTGACCTCAGCAGGCACACCTTCTTTCTTGGTTGCGATATCACTGAATAGTTCGTTGCGCTGTGCAGATGTGATTTTAGTAAACGGATCACCAAAACGTTTTTCGGAAAGAGCATCAACGGCAATCAGCCCTTTTGAGAACTTTTCCTGCGTTTCCTTATCGAAGCAATCCATAGCCATCACATTGATGAACTCTTCTACCTTCAGGTCTTTTGCACCCGGTGTTGTGGTTTTCGGTATGATGGTTTCAGCAATCTCGGCAATCAGTTTGTTCTGATCTTCGGATATAAGGAAAGAACCATCGCTGGCGGCTTCTTTCTTTTCAAACACGCAGGAGGGCAGCAAAGCAGCGGCACCCGCACCCAGCATGAGTTGTTTAATCAATGTTCTACGCGTGATCGTCATCGGATAAGGTTTTGGAGTTGATCCTTAACAAAACAACAGCTTTTATCAGAGAAATTCAACCGGTTGAAATGTTTAATTGACCAGCGGTTAAAAACAAAAAGACCCCGATTGCCCGGGGTCTTTTCTAGTATCTCGTTTTTAAGAACGATTAATAACGATAGTATTCTGGTTTGAAAGGTCCTTTTACTTCCACACCAATGTACTTGGCTTGCTCAGGAGTAAGCGTTTCCAGTTCTACACCGATTTTCTTCAGGTGAAGCATGGCTACTTTCTCATCCAGATGCTTAGGTAACATGTACACTTTGTTTTCATACTTGTCAGTATTTACCCAAAGTTCCAACTGAGCTAATGTCTGGTTGGTGAATGAGTTTGACATTACAAATGAAGGGTGACCAGTGGCGCATCCTAAGTTTACCAGGCGGCCTTCAGCCAATAACAGGATCTGGTTGCCATTTTTCAAAGTATAAAGATCTACCTGTGGTTTGATCTCGTCCTTAGTAGCATTGTTGTTCAACCAGGCCACATCAATTTCTGTATCAAAGTGACCGATGTTACAAACAATCGCCTTGTCTTTCATTGCTTCGAAGTGCTTGCCTTGTACAATACCGAAGTTACCAGTAGTAGTAACAATGATATCAGCATCCTTCACTGCATTCTCCATTCTCTTTACAGCGAATCCGTCCATAGCAGCTTGCAATGCACAGATCGGATCGATTTCAGTAACGATAACACGGGCACCCGCTCCGCGCAAGGAAGCAGCAGAACCTTTACCCACATCTCCGTAACCAGCAACCACGGCAACTTTACCGGCCATCATCACATCAGTAGCTCTGCGGATTGCGTCTACCAATGATTCTTTACAGCCGTATTTGTTATCGAATTTTGATTTAGTAACCGAGTCGTTGATGTTGATTGCAGGCAATGGAAGTTTGCCATTGTGCATACGCTCGATCAAACGGTGAACACCGGTAGTAGTTTCTTCAGAGATACCTTTGATGTCTTTCACCAATTCAGGGTAACGATCCAATACCATGTTGGTCAGGTCACCACCATCGTCAAGGATCATGTTCAATGGCTTGCCATCTTTGAAGGCAAACAAAGTTTGTTCAATACACCAGTCGAATTCCTGTTCGTTCATCCCTTTCCAGGCATAAACAGGAGTGCCGGCAGCAGCAATAGCCGCAGCAGCATGATCTTGTGTAGAGAAAATATTGCAGGATGACCAGGATACTTCAGCGCCCAGTTCAATCAATGTTTCAATCAATACAGCAGTCTGGATAGTCATGTGAAGACATCCAGCGATGCGTGCACCCTTCAAAGGCTTTTGTTTCCCAAACTCCTCGCGGGTGGACATCAAACCTGGCATTTCTGCTTCTGCCAATTTGATTTCTTTACGACCCCAGGCGGCCAGGGAAATGTCTTTTACTTTGAATTTTTCTTTTTCTGCTACCATTGGTTTTATTGTTTTCGATCTTAGAACACAAAAGTAATAATAAGGTTTATAAAAGGGAAGGTATAGGGCTTAATAC
>NNBV01003152.1_pt1 | contig 11568 bp, 16 predicted proteins | sample 1173771 | NCBI WGS metagenome assembly NNBV01 (sample SAMN07173938, study PRJNA388173) | plant metagenome | isolation source: symbiotic tissue sample KVS11 | place: Norway: Troms, Kvaloya island
CTATGAAAGAAAGAGCATAACCTTAGAATGAGAAGGATCGATTCATTTTATTCAGTCAGGAACTGAAATCTAACTTCTTGTATTTTCTTTAATATAATTAGATGTCTGCCTTCAGAAATTGTTTAAGCAGAGAAGTAACTTCTTGCTTCATCCCGTCATACTCACTTGCTTTTTTTAAGAATTCATTGGCCCCCAGCTCCATAAACGTTTTCTTGTCTTCGCCATATATCGTAGTGGAGTACATGACAACAGGCACTTCATTCAGATTTTTAATTCTTCTGATTAAAAGAAGCGTTTCTTTCCCATTCATCACCGGCATGTTAATATCCAGGAAGATGATATCAGGTTTTGAAGTAGTCTGCTCTAAAAATTCTACCGCATTCTTAGAATCTGAAAATGATTCCAGGAGATAGGACGGGCTGATCTTGGTGATGACTTCCTGGAAGATGACGATGTCATCCAGGTCGTCATCAATATGTATAATGTTTTTCACTGATGCCAAAACTATGGATTATTAACTACTTTTTCTTCACTGCTTCACATTCAACTATGATGCCAGCCCGGGGAGAACAGAATGGCAAGGTGAATTCGTCCTGTCGGATCATCTTCCATTCAGTATAGGACGGCAGCGGATACTAAAGAGAATGATCGGCAAAAATCAATTTGAAATAGGTGTTCCTTCCTGGGTAAAGAAATACCACCCGGTATGCTCAGGAGTCTTTTTTGCGCTGATGTCGCGATTGTATTTCATGTTTGCTTCTTCAGGAGTGAGAGTCGGCAGCAGCAAGGCATACTCTTTCGTCTTCGTATCAAAATAAAGTGTTCCTTTTTCCCATCCTTGATAAGCTGATTCACTTAACGTTTTAGCCAACCCTTTAGAAATCGTATTCGGATCAACCTTCACCATATTTTTAGTTGGCTGTGATTTTTGCTCTAGGGGTACTCCTTTTGTTTTGTTGGCTTTTTTGTTCGTGGTGGAGTCGGTCTGCGCCTGCAAAGCAAAGCTGGCTATTAAAAAACCGGTAATGATAAATGATGCTTTCATGCTGTTTAAATTAAATGATTAGTAGTTCATTATTTTATCTCAAGGATGGACCTATGTTCAGTCTTTCGTGAGAGGTCAGTGCCATCGGATTTTTTTTTGAAAAATGATAAGCAGGATGCAATTGCTTTCAGATCGTGGGATACCCGCCTGTTACCTGTACGGTGGAAGCAGTCATATAACTGGAGTCGTTACAGGCAAGCAGCACAAAGGCGGCAGCTAACTCGGCGGGTTGTCCGGGTCTCTTCATAGGAACAGTTTCCCCGAACGATTTAATATGTTCAGCTCCCATCGTAGAAGTAATTAAAGGAGTCCATATCGGACCGGGTGCAACGCAGTTTACCCGTATTCCTTTATCTGCCCATAGTTGAGCAACACTCACGGTAAAATTCTGTATCGCCGCCTTCGTAGCAGAATAAGGAATAAGTTTGGCCGGTGCCTTATAGGCATTGACCGACGTTGTATTAATCACTGAGCTACCGGGTTGTAAATATTTTTCTGCAGCCTTGCATAAATAAAACAAGGGATAGATGTTAACCTTAAAAGTTTTGTCCCACTCTTCGGTGGAGATGTCTTGCAATGAATCCCTCTCCATTTGAAAAGCAGCATTGTTTACCAGCACATGAAAACCGCCAAATTTGTTGACGGTCATTTCAATAATATTTTTGCAATGATGTTCATCACTGATATCACCTGCAATCAGAAGTACCTCTTTTCCTGCTTCGCGCACATATTCGGCAGTATCAGCTGCATCGTCATGCTCATTTAAATAAGAGATAACAATGTTTGCACCTTCACGGGCAAACGCAATAGCTACTGCGCGCCCTATGCCTGAGTCTCCACCTGTAATGATGGCTGTCTTCCCGTTTAATTTACCTGATCCTTTGTAGGAGGTCTCGCCATGATCCGCTTTTGGATTCAGGTTCTTCTCATATCCCGGTATGGGTTGCGACTGTTCGGGAAACGGAGGTGCAGGATAGGAGGGCTTGCTCGTTGTGTTATTTTTTATGCTTTTCATAAGCATTATATGGTTCAGGATTTAGTGAGTAGCATTCATCTCTTTCAGCGGTGACGCTATCAGACTTTCCACCGCGCCTAATAAATGTTCCGTATCAAAAGGCTTAGGCAGAAAAAAATCAATACCCGCCTCCACGGCCTCTTTCGTATTCTGATCACCGGAAACCATCATGATCGGAATATCATTCCCTTCTGGTTTTGATTTCAAATAAGTAGTGAGAGTGATACCATCGTAGTATTCCATATCCTTATCCAGGATAAACAGATCCGGCCAGAAGAAATGTTCACCCATAATCATACTGCCGTCTTTCAACCCAAGAACTTCATATCCTTTATTCTGCAGAACAGTTAAAAGCATGAACAGCGTGTCGTCATCGTCCTCCACTACAATTATTTTCTTCTTCATATAGATCATATAAAAAATGATATGCCACTTCGCAGCTGGGATATTTTTATCCCGAATAATAATAACAGCTATGATTTATACTTTATCTCGTTTGTAATAAATAGCTAAGACAAGTGTAATCGCATTAATGAGGCACGCAATAGCGTTCGACACAATGATGATTGCATCTTTCTTTAAAAAGCCATAATAAATCCAAATACCAAGTCCACTGATTAAAACTGAAAGCATCACCACCGAAAGGTCTTTTGATTCTTTCTTCTTTATCAACTTGATGAGTTGTGGAATCAGGGAGAATGCAGTGAGGGCACTTGCAAAAAGACCGATGATCGTGGTGAATGACATAGTGAAGCTTTAATGATTTTTAACTTTTGGATTTTTTGCTGGTCGTTTTCATTGCCTTGTCCCACCAGGTAAAATTGAGTCCGAAATTGGTTTTAAATTCCAGGTGATGCAGATCGTGATGAGAAGCACCAATGAGATGTTTTATCACCATTCCTTTTCCATAAATTTCAATTCCGCTATGGTTAACCATCGCGCAAAAAGTGAGGATGGTAAACACGGTAGCTAAGGCATATAAGTGAAGGGGAATAAAAACAATCGCAAACGGAAAAAAAAGAAACTGGAGAAAGGCTTCTGATGGATGAAAGGAAAAAGCGGTAAACACAGTTGGCTCCAGGCTGTCATGATGGATTTTATGTATCCATCGGAATATAGTTGGCCGGTGCATCCACCGGTGGAGCCAGTAGTAGTAAGTTTCATAGGCAAGAAGCAGAATGAACGGGCTGAAATAAAAATACCACAGAGAATAATCGTCCGTCTTTTCATAAATTCTTGTCCATCCCATCTGATAGAAGAACAAACAAACTGCACATAGAACAGTAAATACCAGGGAGGAAAGCATAGACCATTTTATTTCTTTCCGCATCTGACTGCTTTTTTTCAGCCATGAATTCCTTTGGGTATGCGTCATTTTCTCCAACACCTTTTTGTAAGCGATAGATACCAGGGCATATCTTAAAAAGATGACGGAGCCCAGTGATACAACAAACAACAGGATCAATAAAGGGTGTTTCCAGAAATCAGGATTTAAGAAGTAAAACATAGTCATCGTAATTCAGATTCGGAATTCATTTATTGAACAATAAAAAAGTCAGGACTCGCCACCTGCTAACCTGAACCTGTTTCATGATCGCCTGCATCTACAGGTTTAGATTCCGGTGAACCGTGTTGACGCAGGAAAATGGACAGCACAACTATCGAGATGACAGCGACAAATTCACTTTGCCAGTTTTGAAACGATTCGAACCAAAACCTGGATTGAGTCATGAACGTGCCCATAGCTACGGTGGGCTTTCCTTTTAATAATTGTTCCTCATTGAAATTCTTTAAGCTCCCCATAGCATGCAGGCAATAGCTTAAAAGAAACAACAGTACGAAAGCAATGGACAGCGAATTGCTATAGAGTTTTAATATCAAACCACCTTTTTTTACGGGCCATGGTGCGGAAGTTTTTTCAGGATCAGGTAACCGGTCAACAGGTTCCTTGCCATCAAGCCCCTTTGACTCACTTGACCCTAACTGCCGAAGTCGCACAGTTAAGAGTACATACATACCCATCTGGAGAAATTCACTTTCCCAATTTTCAAAAGTGGTTTGAAGAAAATGCCCACTCGTGAAGTACTCAGAAAGCTGTTGTGCTCTTCTCCCGTGTTCCTGTAGCTCCTGGTTATGTTCGCTCAGGCCTGTCAGCACCTGTCCGATAAAGGAACCTGTAAACAGGAGTAGCAACACCAGTGTTAATCCGTTTCGGTAAAAGAAAGAAGGAGCCTGCTTCATGGTTTAACTTTATAAATTTAAATACAGGCAGTTGAGTCTTTAATGCTCATCGCGAATCAGTTCCTGCCACCGGACATCTCTCATCAACACATTAGAATGCCAGCGTATTTCATACTACCCCTTGTAGAATTAGATGCTCATCTATTGGGGGATACATCAACAAGAGTTGACCTATATTATCTCCAACTTACATGATACTTCTTGTTAGTGTTAATTCAAGAATATCGGATAAAAGAAGAAGGAGTGATGCTTTATTTAAGGAGAGGATTGTTTTTTTTGCTCTATGTAATTTCTATCCGTATAAATCCGTATAAAAAGAGAAGTGATGATCGCGGCCTGTTAATTCAATGTGGCATATAAGACTCACACTGACAATCGATATATCGTATTTAAACGTGCGGAATAATTCATGACTGCAGGTAAGAAATCAATACCATCACTATTGCTGGACTAAAGAAATACTTTCTCTTACTTACTTTTTAATAAGGCCTAATGAGAAAGCATAGGCAATCAGCTCTGCAGTATTTTTTACATTGCATTTCTCTACCATATTTTTCCGATGTGATTCCACCGTTCGTTCTCCAATAAAAAGCAGGTCAGCTATTTCACGTGATGACTTACCTTCGGCAATCAGGATGAGTACCTGGCGCTCGCGCACAGAAAAGATTTCGTTTGTAGCTTTTAGATTCTCCATCCCCATCAGAAATTCATTTAAGTTTTTCAAACGCATGGATGAATCTTTACAGATGTACCGATGACCAGCCACTACCGCTTTTACAGCTTTCACTAATTCATCTATTCCGGATTTTTTTGAAACGAATCCATTTCCTCCTGCCTTTAAAACCCGGGCGATACTATCCGCATCATCGTAAGCAGAGTGAATAATGATGAACATACCGGGATACATTTTTTTTACGGTTTCGCAAATTTCAAAACCATTGGACGCGTTGAGATCCTGCATGCGATCCAGGTAAATATCTAAAATCAATACATCGACTGGAGTAGTTAACAAGGCATGAAACAACTCAGGTCCCGTACCGGCTTCTCCTACCACTTTGATTGCCTGGTCTTGCTCGAGAAGCACTTTTACTCCGTCACGCATGATCTTATAATCCTCTACATGAAAAACGCTGATCTTATCCATGAGCAAGCATTAACCAGAATGATGCCACAGGTAATAATCGGGTGAAGTAAAAAATGGATCCGTGACCAACCTGGTAAACCTTAAAAGTTTCGTGTGAAATAGGATTTGCGGTCTGTATGCTACGTTTACCATAAGCCAGGTTATTAATCAGGTAAACAGATGTGGAATATGATGTACTGCTTTATTTATTTATACGTAACAAATGAAGTGAGAAGTAGCGTCTTTAGTTCTGGCCTTATATTTTATAATGTGCCGATAAAAAATAAATGACATTGTACCAGGAGTTACCCAAAGCTTCCATAGAGTCGCTTCTTAAAAGGAGATTTTCAGACAGCGAAATCGTATTAATAAAAGAAGAGATTACAGAACTTTTGTATTCCAGTTCTACCATGGGAGAATTGTATGCTCGTATTGGAAAAAGGGTCTATTCAAAATCCAATGTTCGTAACATGGGCGGTAGATAGGGCTTGGTTTACGGTAAAGCTTTACACAGAACAATTTATTTACTTACATTATTGAAAATCAAACTCTAAACTAAGCTGGAAGTTGGTCAAAACAGACTAACTTGCTGAGCTTCTCCTTTCGTTGAGCTTAATTCACTTTTAATTTCCTTTATAACCACACGATATGAAAAATGAGTCCATCAAAATTTTGTCAAAAAAGAAGAAACCTATTTTAGATGCCTGGATGAAGTTCCAGTTGACGGACGAAAGTTTGAGGGAAGATTTAATGAGTAATGAAGAGTTGAGAGCTCAATCAGAGGAACTGGTAAACGTACTCACTGAAAACATTAATGCAGAGAACTTAGATAAACCGGATAGCAAGGACTTTGAACCCGTGATTGATATTTTAAGTGGAATTTCCATATCGCGTGCAAAGCAGGGTTACACGTCACGCGAAACCGGAAATTTTGTATTTAGTTTGAAAGAGGCATTATTGTCTATCCTTCAGCAAGAGATACGCGATCCTCAGGAACTTTATGAATACACGCTCAAGGTAGGACGGTTAATTGACTATTTCGGAGTTACTACATTTGAAATGTTCATTAAGGGCAGAGAAGAAGTCATCTTACGTCAGACCGATGAGATAACCGAAATTTCTACTCCCGTTATTCAGGTATGGGATGGTATTCTGGCGCTGCCCATTATTGGTACGTTAGACAGCGCACGCACTCAGGTGGTGATGGAGAATCTACTTCAGAAAATTGTTGAGACCGGCAGCAGCATAGCCATACTGGATATATCTGGAGTGCCTGCTGTTGATTCTTTAGTAGCGCAACATCTTATCAAAACGGTCAGTGCTACCCGCCTGATGGGTGCGGAATGTATCATCAGCGGAATACGACCTGAAATTGCACAAACCGTAGTTCACCTTGGCATTGACCTCAGTGGAGTACTGACCAAATCATCGCTTGCGAGTGCGCTGAAAACAGCTTTTAGTATTCTGCAACTCCAGGTAATTAAAAAACAGAAATCCCAATCAGTATCAGAATAAGGCATGGAAAAAATTCCAATTTTAAAAATGGGTAAGCTTCTCCTGGTTACGATCCAGGTGGATTTGTATGACCGGCTGGCCGAAACATTGGAAGCAGACCTTGTTCAGATGATCAATAAAACAGGAGCACATGGTGTGCTGATAGACATATCTGCAGTAAGCATTATCGACTCCTTCATGGGACGAATCATCGGCAACATTGCTAACATGTCTAAAATTTTAGATGCCGAAACAGTTGTTGTAGGTATGCAACCTGCTGTCGCTATTACATTGATCGAACTAGGCCTACCCCTCCATGGTGTTTTAAGTGCATTGAATGTTGAGCGGGGCATGACTCTTTTACAAGATAAGATTTTGAAGAAAGAGAATGAATGGGGGGCCGGGGATGATGGTGAGTTTGAATAAAGAGACGATGTTCATCTTAAGGGAAATTGACGTTATCCCTTTTCGAAACCGCCTGAAAGAATCTGCGACAAAAATCGGTATGGGATTGGTTAATCAAACCAAACTCATTACAGCCGCCAGTGAGCTCGCCAGAAATATGCTCAAATATGCGAAAGGCGGCATCGGTACAATCGAAATCATTTCTAAAGGTCGTGATAACGGGATCAGGCTTACTTTTAAAGATGAGGGGCCAGGTATTCCTGACGTTAATCTTGCAATGAAAGATGGTTATTCCACAGGAAAAAGTCTTGGCTTAGGACTGCCTGGAACAAAACGCCTGGTGAGCGAATTTCATCTTGATACAACGGTGGGTAAGGGGACAACGGTGACAGTTATTAAATGGAAGAATGGCTAGTACGTTTAAAAGTTACCATATTCAGGAAAGAAGCTTTGTTTCATTTATCAAAAGAGAGATACATCAAGGTAACGTAAAGCAGCATTTTACAGAAAAGCAGGTTGCGGCAATAGATATCATTGTAGCCGAGATGACTTCGAACCTGATCAAGTATGCAGGAAGCGGTGACTTGTTGTACCGCACCTATACTATTGGGGATGTAGATTCCGTATTCGAAATCTTCTGCCTGGACAAAGGGCAGGGGATGGCAGATACTTTTAAAATGCGCAAGGACGGATTCTCTTCTTCCGGAACGCTGGGTCAGGGGTTGGGTGCCATCGAGCGGTTAAGCAGTTTCACCCAGTTATATTCCATACCCGGTTGGGGTACTGTTTTATACGCTTCTGTTTCTACCGAAGTGGCAAAGGAAGCAGTAACTGTGCAAAATCTGGAATTGTCGTTACGGGCATTACTGGTTGACAAGCCAAAAGAAATGGTATGTGGAGATGGCTATTTCGTGAAGGATACCCCCGATTATTATAAAATTCTTTTTGGTGATGGATTAGGTCATGGACCATTTGCTAAAGAAGCAGTTGATATGGCAGGAGAATGTTTTCTTGCCAGCACAGAGAACGATCCTGTTGCTATGATTAGAGTTTTGCATGACCGGGTGCGTAAATCACGCGGGCTGGTAGGTACCATTGCCATCTTAGATAAAAATCAAGGTCAATGGAAAATATGCGGTGTAGGAAATATTGCCACGCGAATCTATGGAGGCATTCAGTATAAAACCTATATGCCTTACAATGGAGCCATCGGTTTAAACATTCCGAATTCAATGAATAGTTCTCTTTTTCCGATAGAAAAACATCAGCACCTTATTATGTGCTCGGATGGAATTAATACACGGTGGGATCTTAATAAATATCCTGCCATTCTTCGCTATGATCCTGCTATGCTGGCTGCTTGTATATACAAAGATCATGTCAGAGGAACCGATGATGCGTCTGTACTGATAGCTAAAATTTCTTGAGATGAAAGAAATTGTAAGAGTAAGCCTGGAGAACGAAATGGATTTGATCCTGGCTCATAAAAAAGTAATGAAGTTAGGTGAGCTAACGGGTTTTTCACTGATGGCTCAAACCTCACTGGCTACAGCTGTTTCCGAAATCGCACGGTGTGCCATCGAGCATGGAGAAAAAGCGGTGCTGATCATGGGAATTGAATCATTCGTGTCGCGCAAGTTTATCAAAACCATTATTTCTGATTCTTCTGACTTTAGCGCCAAATGCGGAGATGCATTCAACTTTGCCAGGCGACTTATCGGTGATATTACAGTGACGAGGAATCCAAAAGAGTTCCAGGTAGCTATGCAGCAGCAGTTGAGCTTTCCGGGTACTTTCACCACGGCAAGAATTGATTCGTTTGTCGATTATTTTAAAACAGAACCTCCGCTTTCTGCTTACGATGAGATACGGAAAAAAAATCTTTTACTTCAGGACTTTGCCGACAAATTAAAAGAAAGTGAAGATGACTACAGAACATTGACCGACTCATTACCTCTGATGATGTTTGCCATTAACACACGTGGAATTATTTCCTATTCCAATAAATGGATTGAACAGTTTCTGGGTGTGATGCCAAGGGAAATCAACAGCGAAGGATGGCAAACGATTATTCATCCTGATGACGTTGGTACGTTTAAAAAAAACACCCTGGCTTCCCTTCAGAAAATCGTTCCATTTAAAGGCGAGTTTCGTTTGAAAGAGAAATCGACAGGAAACTTTATCTGGCACATGGTTTCCTTTTCCCCGTTAAAGAATGAGAAGGAAAAATTATTAAAGTGGATTGGCTTTATGGTGGATATCAATGCCAATAAGCTGGCGGAGAAAACACTGAAGGACAACAAAGAGTTAATTGAAATTCAGAATAAATTATTTCTTAATCAGGAAGAGCTGCAGGTAAAAATTGCAGAACTGAACAGGAGTAATTATGAGCTTGAGCAATTTGCTCATCTGGCAACGCATGATCTGCAGGAACCCTTGCGAAAGTTATTCTACTATTCCGATGCACTTCAGGTTAAGTTCCACGAGGCATTGGGTACTGGCGGTGTCAGCATGTTAAAAAACATGCGGGTCGCAGCAGGTAGAATGAAAGAACTCATCACTGACTTATTAAGCTATTCGCAGCTCAACAAGCAGCAGATTGAATTCACTCCCGTCAATCTGAATGAAATTTTGCAGGAAGTAGTTAAAGATTTAGAGGTTAATATCCAGGAGAAAAACGCGCTGATCGAAATTGGTGTGTTGCCTGATATTAATGGAAATGCACTGCGTTTGCGCCAGCTTTTCACTAACCTCATTGCCAACTCGCTCAAGTATTCGAGACCCGATCACCCACCGCGTGTTCAGATCATCAGCCGCGAGGAAGAGGGAGAATATGTTTTAAATGTAAAAGACAATGGTATCGGGTTCGAAGAAGAGTACAAAGAAAAAATCTTTGGTATGTTCGAACGCCTTCATACGAAGGATAAGTTTCCCGGCACAGGTATCGGTTTACCCATTTGCCGGAAGATTACCGAATTGCATGGGGGAAGTATATCAGCAGATTCGGTGATCGGTGAATCATCTATCTTTGAAATAAAATTTCCAGCCACCAGGAAAGGATGAAGGCACCTGCAAAAATTTTAATGGTAGACGATGATCTGGAAGATCATTTCATTTTAAGGGAATACTTTACTGATGCAGGACTTGCAGATCTGTTGGAGTTTACCCAAAATGGTAAAGAGGCTCTGGAGATGTTAGATAAACTGGAAGATGAGAATCTTCCAAAACTGGTATTGCTGGATCTGAATATGCCTATCATTAATGGAACACAGACCCTGCTGCAGATAAAACGCTCATCCCGGCTTAAACACTTGCAGGTGATTATCTACTCCACTTCTGAGAATGAAGATGAAAAACGAAAATGCCTCACTTTCGGAGCTGATAATTATATCGTAAAGCCTTCTACATTTAATGAAGGCACCGAGATTGTGAAATATCTTAATTCGCTTTTATGAAGTCCTTTCTGCAAGCTCCTCTTTGTTAGCGGCATCAGAAAACATCCATCTGATCAAAGCTGCCCAGTGTCAATTTCTGTGCGTAATAAATTCAATAACTCTCCATTAAGGCAACTTCCTACGTCTTTCGCAAGACATTTATAATATCCTGTGACACCCCAATAAGCGGACAAACTGCCCTGGCATGAGATTATATTATTTATGATAAACGCAGTCCGTTATAAAAATATGAAAGAATTGCTCGCTTTGAGGTTAGGACATCTTGGGATTAGTATACTCCTGGTTTGTTTTATTTTGTTTTCCGGTAAACTGCAGGCTCAAAATGATTTGTTTAACGGGTTGCCGGAAAAAGTATTGACAAGTTTCAGAGAACATCATCCTGAAGTGACAGGCGTGTCGTGGATTAAGGAGGAGAAAATGTTTGTTGCGGAATACGAATTACAAAAAACAAACCATCAGTTATGGATGTCTGACCAGGGAAAGATTTTAAAACATGTTGTTGGAATCAAAGATGAGCAACTGCCTTCTGCCATAAAGGTTCAGTTGTATAAAACATTTCCATCCTGCAAAATCCTTAGTGTTCATCAGGTGAACATGCAGAATAAAAACTTTTACCAGATAAGAATTAAAAACGCCCACGAAAAATCGGATTATTTTTTTAATGGCGATGGTACGAAGTTAAAGGAAGTGAATAGCATTTTATTTTAGAGGTTCAAATTTCTGTCTCCGGAAAATTTCAATCCTTTCTATTTTTAATATTTAGAGATGATATAAAACATGTAGTGCCAAG
>NNBV01000285.1_pt1 | contig 11567 bp, 8 predicted proteins | sample 1173771 | NCBI WGS metagenome assembly NNBV01 (sample SAMN07173938, study PRJNA388173) | plant metagenome | isolation source: symbiotic tissue sample KVS11 | place: Norway: Troms, Kvaloya island
GAAAACGGCGCTGGTATTAGCAGCTGCTTACGTATGTTTAGAAGCTAGTAACGAAAACAGTTCTGATGCACCCAAATTTGATGCGATTATTTTCACTTCAGCCAAACAACAGGAATTGATTCCCGATATGATTTTGCAACGGCAGCAAGGACAGCATAACCTGCGCGAGATTTTTCGCGTGATTGCCAATGCTTTAAGCGACTCTACTATTATTCAATCTCCTCCCAACGATCAATTTGACCGTGTACGCCAATGTCTTTCTAAACAGCGAACGCTTCTGATTGTGGACAATATGGAGACTATAGAAGACAGGGATAGGGATGAGGTTATAGAATTCCTATACAATTTGCCCATTTGCGTCAAAGTAGTAATTACTACCCGCGAACGAATTGCCCTGCTGCCAATCAGTCTGCGAAACTTGCCCCTGAATGATGGTTTGCAGTTGATTCAGCAACAAGCTGAAGAAAAAGGTATAACTATCCAAGATGAAGACTCTAGCTTGCTCTACGATCGCACTGGAGGAATCCCCCTCGCTATTGTCTACGCACTCGGTCAAGTCTCCAGTGGCTACTCTTTGAACTTCGTATTGGAGCAGTTAACCTCCGCTACAGGCGATGTGGCTCGTTTTTGCTTTGAGAAATCAGTGCAAGATACGAAGGGACAGCCACCCCACAAGTTACTAATGTCATTGGCGATTTTTCCTGACTCTCCTATCCAAGCTGCTGTGGCTGAAGTAGCTGGACTGACATCTGCTCCTGATTCCGTCAGTAAGGGCTTGGTACGTTTGCAGCAACTCTCGTTAGTGAATCTGAACCAAGAGACTAAGCGATACGAAATGCTCTCTCTGACTCGTGAGTATGCTTTAGCACAATTAGCTGCTTACCCAGATTTTGAGAAAGAAGCACGGAAACGGTGGGTGAAGTGGTATCTAAATTTTGCTTACAGATACGGCGGAGAAGATTGGGAAAAATGGATACATTACAACAGGTTAAAGGAAGAGGAAGGAAATCTCCGCGAAGTACTCTATTGGTGTAAAAACCAAGACCATTATGCAGAAGTTAGGGATTTATGGTTGCTTTTGAACCACTACGCCAATCTCTATGCTTATTGGGACGATCGCCTCGATTGGTTGCAATGGCTGATAGAACAATCAGAACGACGTGGTGAATGGTCATCTTTAGTAAAATTCATGATCCGCAAAACCTGGCTGCTAATTCGGGAGTGTTCACCCCAAAGTCTCACGCAAGCAGACGAAATATTGCGGCGGGCATGGGTTTTACGCGATCATGCAAATTCATACGTTCAAGCTGACTTAGCCGAAAGTATGGCTAGACTGCGAATCAGACAGAATAATTATACAGATGCGCGCCACTGGCTAATGGTAGAAGAAAAATTGGTGATTGATGCGAATCTAGAGGATCGACAGCACATCCGTTATTTTATTCCCGTTCTTTATCATCGGGCTGAAATCTTTTATTTAGAAGGTAAATATCTTTTAACCAGGCAACTCTTTCAACAGGTGATGACAAGTGCAGAACAAATTAGTTGGCATCGGGTGATTAATTCTGCTCAAAATTGGCTAGCTGACATTGCCATTGAACAAGGCGATCGCGATGAAGCTCAAAAGTTATTAATTAAAGGCTTAACTGTCGCCGAAAGTAGTAATAATAAACGGCGTCTGGCTCGTTATCAACGTTCTCTAGCCCGTTGGGAGAAAAAGTGGGGAAGTACAGAGAAAGCCCGCCAATTGTCAACTCAGGCTATTAATGGTTTTAAGCACTTGGGGATGACACTGGATGCACAGGAGATGCAAATTTTCCTTGATTCTCTGTAATTAGGTAGCTGGACAAAAACATTTACAGTCATTGCGAACGAAGTGAAGCAATCGCGGGGGTTGAGATTGCTTCATTTCGTTCGCAATGACATTGTGTAAATTTATAATTTATATGCAAACAAACTACCTCTAGTATGGCTGCTGGCTCAAGTGCGATCGCATATCCGCACCCAGTGGCAGCGATTCTAATATAAGTTAGCAAATATGGTGCGATGCCTACGGCGGGCTGCGCCTACGCTGTTACTTTTGGATCTTATTGCGGCGAAAGCGGCAATCTGCTACATATCAGGATGGTTTCATTCCAAATTGTCCACCCAAAGACAGTAGATGAAGTTTTGTCGGAATCACTATAAGGGATGAAATAGCTCTGCTTTCCAAAAAATGAAAAAGGAACAGATTTTTATGACATTTGATTACGACCTGTTTGTCATTGGTGCTGGGCCTGGGGGATTGGCAGCAGCTAAAAAAGCAGCTAGTTACGGTGTACGTGTCGCCATTGCTGAACAAGAATCCATTGGTGGAACCTGTGTAAATCGCGGCTGCGTTCCTAAAAAACTTATTGTCTACGCTGCGGACTTCGCCCTGCAAAATCAAATAGCGCACAGTTATGGGTGGAGTGACTGTCAAACATACTTTGACTGGACAGTATTTATTAAGTCAGTGCATCAGCATATTGACAAAATTAACCAATCTTATTTTCAGCAATTGCGCGAAGCTGGAATTGAGTTAATTTCTCAACATAGCACTTTCATTGATGCCCACACTATTGATATTGATGGACGCAAAGTTACAGCAGACAAAATTTTAATTGCTGTGGGAGGGCGACCCCTCAAGCCCAACATCCCAGGTATAGAATACGCCATCACATCCCGTGAGATGTTTCAGCTACCTTATTTGCCGAAACGTTTAGCAATTATTGGCGGCGGCTACATTGGCGTCGAATTTTCCAGCATGATGCGCGCTTTCGGGTGCGAGGTAACGGTAATCGAAAAAGATAAGATGATTTTATCGGGGTTCGATGATGACATTCGCTCTGCTGTACAAGAAGGTTTGAGTCAACGCAAAATAAAGTTGTTCACCAACAGCACCGTTCAAAAAATCAAATACTCAGATGAGAGTTTGTTGTTAACTATTACTGGTGAGAAGCGAGAAATAATTACAGCAGATACCATCCTAGTTGCCACAGGTTACATCCCAAATACCAAAAATCTTGGTTTAGAAAATGCCCATGTTGAACTTGGTGAAAATGGTGCAATTAAAGTAGATGAATATAGCCGCACCAGTCAAAAAAATATTTTTGCGGTCGGTGACTGCACCAGTCGCATCCAATTGACTCCAGTGGCTCAAGCAGAAGGTATTGCCTTTGCCGATACAGTTTTTGGCAACAAGCCACAAAAACTGAATTATGATTATGTGCCCTCTGCTGTTTTTTGTCGTCCAGAAGCGGCTAGTGTGGGAATGACAGAGGCGAAGGCGCGGGAAAAATTTGGTGAATCTGTAAAATGCTACTACACCCAATTTCAACCACTCTTGTATCAGCTAATCGAACAAAATAAGCCAACCACTATGAAGTTAGTGCTAAATGCTGATTCTGGGCAAGTTTTGGGTGCTCACATGGTGGGTGAACACGCAGCAGATATCATTCAAAGCCTCGGCGTAGCAATTCGCAAAGGCATTACTAAGCAAGACTTTGATGAAACTATAGGTATTCATCCGACCACAGGAGAAGAATTTCTGTCGTTAAATTGAAATCAAATGTAGGACTCCTTGAAAAGATGCAAAGACTCTTCCTTGCGTCCTTTTCAAGGAGTTTCTCCGGATGGTTCTGAGCAAGATTTTGTCGGAGCGCCTAATTCATCTAAAGTATTCATTAATGAGTCATCTTGTGGTGCTGGGTGTCTGCTTTGAGAATTTACCGAATCATCAAGAGCTTCAAGATATTCAAGATCCTCAAGAGCCTCTGATGCAGACTGATATCGCTGTTTGAAGTCATCCAATACCATTTTACTCAGAATCTTAGCTAGAGAGTCACTTACCTGACAGCGTAGTTTACCGTCGTAGGCATCGATCCATCTAATCTCACCGTTATCATCTCTATCTAAATCACGGGGTGCTACACCAGTCAAGGCTTTAATCCCAACCATGCCGACTGCATAGATATCACTACTGTAGTGGGGACGCCCAAAACATTGTTCACTTGGGGCATAACCCTGAGTCCCAATGCCAATGGTGAAAGGCGTTGGTTCTTGATAATCAAGCTGTTTTACGGTGACTTCCTTGACGGCCCCAAAGTCAATCAATACCAGTTTCCCATCAGAGTGTCGCCTAATGATATTACTGGGTTTAATATCCCGGTGAATCACATTGTTTTCATGGACAAATGTTAATGTTTGCAATAAGTCTCTAACAATTTTGATAACTGCAATTTCCTCAATTGCTCTACCTGTTAAGAGTTCCTGATTCAAAGGATGACCAATTATTTGTTCTTGTACTAAATAAAATTCTTCATCTTCTTCAAAATATGCTAAAAGTTGAGGGATTTGATCGTGGGTTCCCAATTTTTCTAGTGTTTGGGCTTCTGAGTGAAATAAACGTCTGGCAAGTTGCAATCCTTCTGGTTTGGTGCTGGCTGGTTTTAGTTGTTTGACAACACATTGCGGATTCCCAGGACGTTGAGTATCTTCGGCAATATAGGTTTCACTAAATCCACCGGAACCGAGAACTTTGATAATTTTGTAGCGTCGAGCTAATACTTTCCCTGATAAAGCTAAATCTCGTTGCTGGATTAAGTCTTGCAAGTCATCTTGTTGGCTGATAATCTCTTGGACAACGGGGGAAGTTTTATACTTTTGAAAAATGTCTACTAATTGGCGTTTTCTGATGCTTTCTCTCACTATTGAGGTTCCCAAGTAGCAAAGTCCGATCATTGCGATCGCAATCATTGGTACAGTAATGGGAAAAATTAACTGACTGTAGACAAATAACCCATAGCTAATTCCTACCCAAGCGCCAGAAAGGGCGAGGCTATACAGAAATCTATTGATACTACGCTTGCGTCTGCTAATCATCAAGGCTGTACTGCCAACTAGAATTAGCACAAACAAACCGCGTAATGGTAGGATGGTGATTCCTTGGGCGATGGCTTTGTCTGACATCAAAGTTGCGATCGCATTGGCATGAATTTCCACGCCCGACATGGGTTCATTACCTTTGCTACCAGCTACTGGATAATAATCATTGTGTAACTTATCTGTTGCACCAATCAGCACGATCTTGTTTTTAAATACCTTTCCCTGCTGCAAATAGGTATTCCAGTTTTCCGGGTCGAGGATGTGCCAAAAGGGTATTTGCTCAAATGTACCCGCAGGCCCCCAAAAATAAATGCGATCGCCCTTTGGTCGCGGATAATTTACTTGTGCTGCTCTCAGCGCCGCTTCATCAAAGGAGAGGAGCTTTTTTGTAAATAAATTATCTTCACCTAATAGTTTGGGAAACTCACTCGCTAATCGATGAACTTTTCCATCCACTTCTAAGGGAAAATTAACTGAGCCAATGGATACTGACCCAGTACGAAACATTTGCTGCGGGTCTGTCAGTTGCATAAAAGACCCCTGGTGCGTCTGGGAATTTTCGTAGATGGCTGCTAAGGTAACTTTGCTGCCATATTTTTGCAATGCTGCTTGGAATTGGCGATCGTCAGTAGTTCCATAACTGCTTGGGGTGTCAAATACAACGTCTATGGCTACAGAGCGGGCCCCTGCCTTGACTAATTTTGTGACTACCTGTGCATAAGCAGCACGTTGATAAGGATGAGATTTCAGTGTTTCTAGGTAGGCATACTGTTTCGGATCTGTTTTATAGTACTGTTCGGGAACTGATATTGACTGATCGTCTATTGCTAAAATGACAATGTCTTCTGGAGGCACAATTGGCCCACGCAGTTGAAAAAAGCCAGAAAGTGCCTGATTTTCGATCAATTGAACCAATTCCCAACCAGAAGCACTCAGCAGTGCTGCCCCCATTACCCAAGTGCCAGCTAGGAGATGACCTAAGCGAACCATCCACCTAGACTGGCGAGCCGATGCTGTCGAAGTTACTTTTGTCGGTTTACTTGACAGTCTATTGGCAGCAGAGACATAGTTTTTAGTTAAGGTAGATGTAGTTTCTTCTGCCATGTCGTGTTACTGATTGATTTAAGTCCAACACTTTTATTTATTCAGACCACGTTTTAGTGTAAGCACATTGAAATAATACTTAAATGACAATCTTATACATTTGTAAAGTATCTTCTATTTATCAACAAACTTTTATTGGCAGAGCTAGCCCCCAAAAGATTCATAGCTCTTGCACTACCTAATTTATTCTTTTTCTGTTGAATGAGTTACAACTAGTGATTGTCTCACAGATCAGAGCCGGATATACTCTGCCGATGCATTTGGTTGCGGCGAGATTTTACCCTAACCTAACCAACAAGTAAGCTTCTAAGTGGATGCTCTACCCAAAGTTGTCCTAAGTCCGGATACTGTCTCTGGCGGAATATTGTTAATCCCCACAAAGCTTGTCCTGATACTGAAAGGTTTACCTATAGATAGGGATTAACTCATATTCTACCCTCAGCAGATGCCATACCTCTTTAGAAGTAAACTTTAGTGTTATGCAGCTATGAATGCTGTTACTGGGTCAATTTTATTGGTAGATTTTGATCACAGGGTGGCTCTTGCAGTGTCGGAGGTGAATAAGGTTAGCACCCAGGATATCAACTCTAATGTTGCATCCGTTTTTATGCCTTGAAAGAGGTAGGATAAAAGCTATAGATAAAGAACTACTTTATAGATATTAGCAAACAAGGCATTTGAAAATTGCTATAATCTATTGTTCCATCTAAATTCATATATATTATTAGGTGTAAATTTGTATGGGTTCTCCAATGAATCGTCTGTCTATTTTTGTAGACGGAAACAATATGTTCTATGCTCAACAAAAAAATGGCTGGTTTTTTGACCCACGGCGTGTATTAGAATATTTCAAACATGAACAGTCAGAAACAACATTAATTAATGCCTTCTGGTACACTGGCTTAAAAGACCCGCAAGATCAGCGAGGTTTTAGAGATGCTCTCATTAGTCTAGGATATACAGTCCGCACTAAAATTCTTAAAGAATATTATGATGATACGTCCGGTCGTTACTCGCAAAAAGCGAATTTAGATATTGAAATTGTTGTAGATATGTTTAATACAGTAGACCAGTATGACCGAGTAGTACTATTTAGTGGCGATGGTGATTTTGAAAGAGCAATCGAACTATTACGCTCAAAAAATACACATATTACGGTAGTATCAACTGAAGGAATGATTGCTAGAGAGCTACGCAATGCTACTGATAGATATATAGATTTAAATGATATCAGAGATCAAATAGAAAAAACCGAAGGTTAGTAGCCTTAGCAATTATTTACAAAGGTAAGAGTAAAAGAAAAACTAAGGTTGAAGATATATTGAGCTACACGTAAACACTAAACAAGAAACGGCAAATGACAAACAAAACAGATAGAATCATCATTTTTGATACGACATTGCGAGATGGAGAGCAATGTCCGGGAGCGACTTTGAATATAGACGAAAAGCTAGTTATTGCCAAGCAATTAGCGCGTCTGGGTGTAGATGTAATTGAGGCAGGCTTTGCCTTTGCCAGTCCTGGAGATTTTGAAGCAGTCAAAAAGATTGCTCAAATTGTCGGCACAGAAAATGGCCCGGTAGTTTGCAGTTTGGCAAGAGCCATTAAAGCAGATATAGAAGCGGCTGCTGAAGCATTAAAACCAGCAGTTAACGCCAGAATTCACACATTTATTTCGACTTCTGATATTCATTTAGAGTATCAGTTGCGGAAGTCACGGGCAGAAGTACTAGCGATCGCAGAAGAAATGGTAGCCTATGCCAAGTCCTTCATGACAGATGTGGAATTTTCGCCGATGGATGCGGCCCGTACCGATCCAGAATTTCTGTACCAAGTATTAGAGCGAGCGATCGCAGCAGGTGCAACAACAGTTAACATTCCCGATACCGTAGGTTACACAACTCCTAGCGAATTTGGAGCGATGATTAAGGGCATTATCGAAAATGTCCCCAACATCGACCAAGCGATTATTTCTGTTCACGGTCATAATGATTTAGGCTTGGCAGTTGCTAACTTCTTAGAAGCCGTCAAAAATGGCGCAAGGCAACTAGAATGTACCATCAATGGCATTGGTGAACGGGCCGGAAATGCATCACTAGAAGAATTGGTAATGGCGCTGCATGTGCGGCGGCAATATTTTAACCCTTATCTCGGCAGACCAGAAGATTCTCAAGAATCCCTGACAAATATCGACACCCGACAAATTTACAAAACCTCACGCTTAGTTTCTAATTTGACGGGAATGTTGGTACAACCAAATAAAGCGATCGTTGGGGCGAATGCCTTTGCCCATGAGTCTGGAATTCACCAAGATGGGGTGTTAAAAAACAAACTCACTTACGAAATTATGGATGCCCAATTGATTGGCTTAACAGACAATCAAATAGTTTTGGGCAAACATTCCGGTAGAAATGCCTTCCGCACTCGATTGAAAGAATTGGGCTTTGAACTGTCAGATACCGAGTTAAATAAAGCCTTCGTTAGATTCAAAGAAGTAGCAGATAAAAAGAAAGAAATTTCTGATTGGGATTTGGAAGCGATCGTTAACGATGAAATCCAACAAGCACCCGATTTGTTCCGGGTAGAGTTGGTGCAAGTTTCCTGCGGTAGCAACGCCCGTCCTACTGCTACAGTTACCCTGCGTACCCCAGAAGGTGAAGAATTAACCGATGCTGCGATCGGTACTGGGCCAGTGGATGCAGTTTACAAAGCCATCAATCGGGTGGTGAATGTGCCCAACGAGTTGATTGAGTTTTCTGTGCAGTCAGTAACAGCCGGTATTGATGCTATTGGCGAAGTGACGATTCGTTTACGTTATGAATCTAAAGTGTTTTCTGGTCATGCAGCGAACACAGATATCATCGTGGCATCAGCGCAAGCTTATGTAAATGCGTTGAATAGGTTGTATGCATCTTTGCAAACTCAACAAAAGCCAGAGGAAGTAACTGCACAGAAAGTCTGAAATCGGATCTGTGAAACTGCCAGTTTTTAGCTGATGCTAACAAACTCCTCTCCAACTTTGGGGAGGAGTTATTTGTGATTTCCAAAAATTTGTTAGAAATTATGCTGACAGAAAAACATATCACTATCAGAGAAGCTACTACCAAAGAAGACTTATTGATTGCACAACACTTTTATCAAATGTGGCTAGATATTGGTGTTGATGAGAGTAATATTATTCTGGAGTGGCAGAATATTACCCTCAAATTTATAGAAGAAGCGCGTCGAGATTTGTTTTATAAGGCTTTTATTGCAGAGATTGATAATACAGTTGTGGGTTCTGTAAGTTGTCAACTGTTTGCAGGTTTATACCCGAATGTTTTTAAAGATGAATACCGCAAATTTGGATATATTTGGGGCGTTTATGTTGAACAATCTTACCGCAGACAAGGAATTGCCAAATCTCTAACTAATAGAGCAATTGAATATTTAAAAGCGATCGGTTGCACGCGAGTAGTTTTTAACGCCTCGCCATCAGGTAAACCAGTTTACTCCAGCCTCGGTTTTGCTGAAGGGAATATAATGCAATTAGATTTGATTTAACAAAACAGAATTCAGAATTGAATTCTGTGTAACTAGCGGATGAATAAACCTAAATCCGATAGGATAAGTTTCTCGCTCAAGAAGCATCCGTATTTGCTCATTATGAATATTGTTTACTTTTTTAGATTTTTCGATTGACTTGTATGCATAAAACTTTATTCTGAGAAGCGATGTTTATAATCAGTCAGCTTGTATGAGTAGCGAAAAAACAACAGAATTGCCACTCTGGGTACAAGATAGAGATATAGTCATTGCTCATGATGAAGAAGTACAGTGGCGGGAAGGAAAACGCCCCGATTATTCATATACCAATGAATTTCTTCATCAAGAGAGTAAATTTCAGCATCCAGAAGGTTCTTTAGAAGCGATCGCTCAAAACTTAGTCCGCACTTTTGAGATGGAAGCTTCTAATAAATCTAACCCTCAACAGTGGCTTTCGATTGTTACCGATAAGTTTAAAATGAATACCAATGGCGGACAACAATTCACTGCTCAGGATGTTGCAAATGAAGGTACTTATAACCTGTTTTTGGGTAAAACTGAGCAATATGACTCTGAAACAGAAACTTTTGAATCTTCATTTCAAGTTTTTCATACAGCCTTTCCTAATGGCTTCCTTTGGGAATTAACAGAAGTCCTTTCGGGGCCGCCTAATGTTACCTTTAAGTGGCGACATTGGGGAACATTTAATGGCTCCTATAAGGACTATGCACCCACAGGTGAAACAATAGAAATCATAGGAGTTAGTATTGCTCGCGTCACTGATGATTTGAAGATTGAGTCTTTAGAGCATTATTTTGATAATAATGTCTTTCTTCAGAAATTAACCGTAGGTGGTTGCCCTTTCCATTCCTAAAATCAGTAGATATAGTGTGTGTTACGCCGTAGGCTAATACCATTTCACTATAACCCTGATACATATAGATTTCGCGTAGGGGCACAATATGTTGTGCCCCTACCAACGTATTTGTATCATAATTCAAGAACGCACCTTGAATTGTTGACAGTGCGTTGCAGCAATCTGATTCGCCTAACTCACGATCGCTGCGATCGCCCACTCATCCAGTGTTATCCTAAAGAATATTAGGAATTAATTACCAAGGCAGATGACTATTACTGTCAATCTGACTTAAGCAATTGCCAAAACGTTACGACATTAGTCACCAACATTACGATATTAGTGAGTAATATTACGACATTAGTCATCAAACATTACGATATTAGTCACCAACATTACAATATTAGTCATCAACATTACGATATTACTGAGTAATATTACGACATTAGTCATCAAACATTACGGCATCAGTCAGCAACATTACAATATTAGTCATCAACATGAAAGCGATCGTGAATAAACTGAAGCTTGTATAAAGTTCAAATATATGATCTCTATCAAAATCAGCATCTAGTTCTTGACTTCAGCAAAACCACTGGAATTGCCTACAAATATTATTAGAAAAAATATAATGATTTGCGAGTTTTTCTGATACAGAATACAGCTTAATTGAGGCAAGCTAGTTCTATAAATATCTTCAAGGAGTACATTCATGCCTCGTACAAAGCGGACATCGCGGGTTCTAGAAAAAGCTGAATTGAGAACGTCTGGATTCAAAGCAGTTGATTCAAAGATGGATTTTGGTAATAGTTGCGATTTGGAAAATCTGACTCAATCAATTGATGAGTTTCGCACTATGCTTGATACTTATAACAACGCTTTAGCTGTGGTTGACTCTACTAAAACTAAAATCGATGAAATGGAAAAAAAGTTGAGTAAACTTTCAGATAAGATGCTGAAGGGAGTTGGTTTCAAGTATGGCACAGACAGCAGCGAATATGAAGTAGCAGGTGGCGTTCGTGACAGCGAACGTATACGCAAAAGCAGGTTGAGTCGCTTGAAAGGTAGTGCAGGGCAGACATCAGACGAAAATAAGAAATCTGCTTAGTTTCCGCATAGGTAAGCTATAGAAAAAATAGTTAATCACAGATAAATTTACAGCAGATTGCAACAGGCG
>NNBV01002598.1_pt1 | contig 11559 bp, 10 predicted proteins | sample 1173771 | NCBI WGS metagenome assembly NNBV01 (sample SAMN07173938, study PRJNA388173) | plant metagenome | isolation source: symbiotic tissue sample KVS11 | place: Norway: Troms, Kvaloya island
CTGAAGAGCAATTTCCCGGAAGGTGGCTGCCCGGTATTGAATACATCAGTGGATTCCGATGATACCCATCCGGAATTAAGAAAAAGAGCAAATGCGGCTGTCATCGCCTGGAAGAACCGGATCGTTGGTTTGATTGAAAAAGGAATGCAAGACAAAGAGTTCGTTGCCCATGTGCAGGCTGAAGAAGTTGCCCTGGGGATGATCGCCACCATTGAAGGAGCCATTATGATTGGCAAGGTGACCGGTAAACCAGGTTATCTAAAGGCCGCACTCAAAACAGTAGAACATACTATTGAAAGCCTGAGAAGATAAAAGACTAACGATAAAAGATTAACATTAACCAGTAATACAAAAATGAAAACAACAAAGAACACCGTACTGATAACAGGCGGCAGCGCAGGTATCGGATTTGAAATTGCAAAACAGTTATCTGCAAAAGGAAATCACGTGATTATCACAGGAAGAGATGAACAACGTTTGCAAAAGGCGGCAGCACAATTGTCGAATACCACTGCTATAAAAAGTGATGTGAGCAATGCCGCGGATGTAAAAGCATTGGTTAACAAGCTGCAAGCTGATTTCCCTGCATTGAATGTAGTGATTAATAATGCGGGCAGAGCGCATCTGCATGATCTGGCCAATGGTACCGGAGCATTTGAGAAAGCAAACGATGAGTTCCTTACCAATTATTTTTCTGTTGTGCGCTTGAATGAAGAGTTGCTTCCGTTGCTGAAGAAGCAACCCGAAGCAGCCATTGTCAATGTATCTTCTATTGTTTCTTTTGTACCTAACCATCGTCTCGCCAGCTATGGTGCAAGCAAGGCAGCGTTACATTCCTACTCACAATCATTACGCATTGCGTTGTCGAAAGAGACCAATATAAAAGTGTATGAGCTCATGCCTCCCCTGGTGAATACGGAATTCTCTACGGAAATTGGTGGCGAGAAAGGGATTCCGCCATCGCAAGTGGCTGATGATCTTATAAAAGCATTGGAAGAAAATATTTTTGAGATACATGTAGGGCAGACTGCTTACATTTATGACCTGAGCCGGACTTCTCCCGCCGAAGCACTGCTGGCGATGAACCCGGCCTGATGTAATAGAGACAATAATAAACTTGTTATGAATAACTCTCCCCGGAAAGTAGCTGTAATCGGATACAACCGTATTCCTTTTGCCCGTCACAATACCAATTATGCCAACGCCAGTAATCAGGATATGATGATTGCAGCGCTGAACGGATTGATCGACCGCTATCAATTACAGGGGCAGCGCCTGGGTGAAGTGGCAGGAGGGGCGGTGATTAAACACAGCCGTGAGTTTAACCTGATGCGCGAAAGTGTGATGGATACTTCACTGGATCAATCGACACCTGCGTGTGATATACAACAGGCGTGTGATACCGGCATCGAAGCAGCCATCTACATCGCAAACAAAATTGCATTGGGTCAGATAGAAGTGGGCATAGCAGGTGGTGTAGACTCGACCAGCAATGTTCCGGTAGTGATTACGGAATCACTGCGCAAAATTTTATTGGAAGCACGAAGAGCAAAGACAACCGGAGCAAAGCTAAAACAGTTTCTGAAAATCCGTTTTAAAGATTTGGCCCCTTTAGCACCGGGTATTGATGAACCGCGCACGAAATTGTCTATGGGAGGGCATACCGAAATCACCGCGAAGCATTATGGCATCTCACGTGAAGATCAGGATCAGCTGGCGTTGCAGAGTCATCTGAAAATGGCTAAGGCACAGGAAGAAGGTTTCTTTAAAGATATGGTCACTCCTTATCTTGGATTGGACCGTGATAACAACGTGAGGAAAGATACCAGCATTGAAAAGCTGGCTAAGCTGAAACCGGCTTTTGATAAAGTGAATGGAACATTAACGGCTGGGAACTCAACGCCCTTCACCGATGGTGCTTCCTGTGTACTATTAGCAAGTGAGGAATGGGCACGTGAACATCAGTTGCCAGTGCTGGCTTACATCTCTTTCGCAGAAGTGGCCGCTATCGAATATGTTCAGAATAAACATAATCTGTTGCTGGCACCCGTATACGCTACAGCACGCATGTTGAAAAAGGCGAACCTGAGTTTGCAGGATTTTGACTTCTATGAAATTCACGAAGCGTTTGCAGCACAGGTACTCACTACTTTAAAAATATGGGAGAGCGATGAACTCATGAAGCAGTTTGGTTTTGATAAGGCATTGGGAAGTATAGACAGGAATAAATTAAACGTGAAAGGAAGCAGCCTTGCTGCTGCGCATCCCTTTGCGGCAACAGGTGGTCGCATTATAGCTACGATGGCAAAATTATTAAATGAGAAAGGCTCCGGCCGCGGGTTTATTTCGATCTGCGCGGCAGGTGGACAAGGTGTAACGATGATCATGGAGAAATAGAAGTAATGAAGACAGAAACAAAACAACGAATTGCCTTTGCATTGCTCATGGGCATTGTTACTACAGGCATAATATCATTTACTCTGATCAGTATCAATATAGGTTATGGGGATCAGTTCATGGCCATCTGGCTAAGATCATGGGCAATGGCGTATGCAGTGGTCATTCCTGCAATTCTGTTTATTGGCCCGATGATTCAGGCAGCGGTTCATCGCTTTATTAAGCAATAGCATTTGCTACGAGAGTAAGTCTTTTAGAAATAGCTGATTACTTGCTCATCATCTCTTTTCAGCAGAAAATAAGGCGTCCATTTTTGCTTTAGTAGGGTGTTTTTCTCACAGGTGAAAACAGTGCGATGAGCGCAGAAGGGAAATGCATCACGTTGATGAAGTTGGCAGGCTCGCATAAAGGGAACATTGCCAGATAAGATCGCCAGCGATCTTATCTGGCAATGTTTCTGAAAATTGAATGTTTGAGCAAACGCCAGCGTTTGCCCAAACATTCAATTTTATAACGGGCGCCTGTAGACGGAGAGGCAAGGTGTTTTCCATCGTTGAGCGCATTGTCATTGCTGTCTTTTAGTTCCATTGAGTTTATCCGATGCAAGATCGTGAAAGGACTACTTCATTATTCTGTTCGAAGAATCTGATTTGTAAGAGCAGCTTATGGTAAGAAGGTGTATAAAAGTGCCGACTGGGTAATTCGGTGCCCATCTGCCAACAAAAGAATCATCCCTTTTTCTAACTACATATATCATCTTTAAACAATAGCGGACCGGTATTAAACCTTTTGATATTCATCTGGTCTAAGTTCTAAATAACGGATAGGATGAAATTCAAAAACATTTTCTGTTTTAGTATCATAGCGGGTAGTTTCTTTCTCTCTGCTTATACAGGGACTACCTCAAGGAGTGGGATTTCCTTTCAGTTTCCGTATAAAGAGTCAGGCCTCACTGACAGGGAAGCGGCTGCGCATTTATTAAGTCGCTTTACGTATGGTGCCACACCTGGCCAGGTCGATGCAGTGGTTGCTATGGGATTGGAAAACTGGTTTCAGCAGCAGCTGGAGGCAAAGCAGGCGGACGATGTGCTGGATAAGAGATTAAGTGAATACGACGCGCTTACGTTGAGCAATGCAGAGATCGTAGGTAGGTACCAGAAAAATGCGCAGGTACTCCGTCAGGCTATAAAAGAAGGTGCAATAGAGAAAGAATCCATCAACAAGGAAGATAAGAAAGCGTATCGCGCACAACTGCTGGCATACATGCAACAGAAAGGAATCAAGCCGGAGAGGGAGTTGATTCGTCAGTTTATCAATCAAAAAATAGTGCGTGCTGCATACACCAATAATCAGCTGCAGGAAGTGATGACCGAATTCTGGTTCAATCACTTTAATGTGTCGTTCACAAAAAATATATGCGGACAATTTATTCCCGGCTATGAGCGTGATGTCATTCGCCCTAATGCATTGGGCAGCTTTGAAGAGTTGTTAATGGCCACTGCAAAGTCTCCTGCTATGCTTTTATACCTCGATAATTTTAGCAGTGTGGGCGTCAATGAGAATGTCCCCGCTCCACGCAATGCAAAGCAGAATGCAAATAAGAAGAGGAAGGGCGGTCTGAACGAGAACTATGCACGTGAAGTGATGGAGCTGCATACGTTAGGTGTGGATGGCGGCTATACGCAAAAAGATGTGACTGAAGCTGCACGCGTGCTCACCGGCTGGACGATCTATCCCATGGGCAACGAAGCATATGGTAACGGATATAAAAAATTACTGGATCAGGCAGGTGAAGATAAACTGCGGGCGCGTGGCTTTGTACATGAAGGTGATTTTCTGTTCACTGCCAATCGTCACGATAGTGGAGATAAGTCGGTATTAGGAAAAAAGTTCAACGGTCAGGGATACCAGGAAGGAGTGCAACTGTTGCATCTGCTGGCTACTCATGAGTCTACCTCAAAGTTCATATCAAAAAAAATAGCCACTCGTTTTGTGAATGACACGCCATCGGCTACGCTGATCGATGCCATGTCAAAGACATTTGAAAGTAAAAAGGGAAACATTAAGCAAGTGTTGATCACCATGGTTTCCTCACCGGAGTTCTGGAGTAATGCTGCCCTTCGTAATAAAACCAAATCACCATTTGAGCTGGCCCTGAGTACTGTCCGTGCTTTGAATGCAGAGATTAAACAACCGTATCAGATTTATACCTGGATCACCCGCATGGGCGAACAAAAGTATTTCTACCAGGCACCTACCGGTTTTCCTGACAAAGGACAATATTGGATCAACACCGGTTCGCTGTTGAACAGAATGAATTTCGGTTTGGCTTTGGCCGATGGGCGGGTACCCGGTGTAAAGTTTGATTTGCTTGCGTTGAATAAAAATCACGAACCCGAAAGCGCAGAGAATGCATTGCAGGTGTACAGCCAATTGATCATGCCCGGTCGAAGCACCGATGAAACTATACAACGGTTAACGCCTCTGCTTAACGATCCGGAACTGCAAATGAAAATAGATAATGCAGCAGCAGGCACAGGCATGCAAAGTAAAATGACAGCTGCCGATTCGCTAAACGAAGAAACAGAGAATACAAAGAACAACGAAGTAATGAAGAAGGAGATGCAGGATACATACCGGCTTTCGCAAGTAGTAGGTATTCTCATCGGATCACCTGAGTTTCAGAGACGATGAAAGTGAAGTAACAATTGACAAATAAGAATAAAGATAACGGGAATAGGTATGACGACACGAAGAGGATTTTTGAAGGCCGGAGGATTGGCGTTGTTTGGTATTGGTGCAGGTATCCCTTCCTTTATGGCAAGGGCTGCGGGTAGTTCCGGAATAGTTGCTCCTTATAAAAAGAATAAAATACTCATCTGCATTTTTCAGCGCGGTGCTATGGATGGACTGATGGCCGTCACTCCCTTCACGGATGATTATCTCAAAGCAGCACGCCCCGATCTATTTATGTCGGCCGTCAAGGGAAGTGGCCCATCGCTGATAGATCTGGATGGTCAGTTTGGATTACATCCTTCTATGAGTGTATTAGAGCCGTTGTTTCGCGAGAAGCGCCTGGCGATTGTGCACGGTATGGGTTCACCTAACACTACGCGTTCGCATTTCGATGCACAGGATTATATGGAGTCGGGCACACCATTCAACAAAGGCACAGCAAGTGGCTGGTTAAATCGTGCTACCGGTTTATTAGGGCATGAAGCCACACCGTTTCGTGCTGTGAGTCTCACGTCCTCCATGCCACGCTCTTTTTATGGCGATGAACCCGCTATCGCCATTCGTGATCTCAAAGACTTTGCCCTGCAGATGAAAGGCAACCCTTCCGGTGCATCTATGGCTGCTAAAAGTTTTGAAGAGCTCTATGATCAGACTTCTTCAAACCTATTGAAAGAAACAGGCAAAGAAAGTTTTGATGCCGTGAAGATGTTGCAAAAGACCGATGTGAGTAAGTATGTGCCTGCCAGCAATGCAGCATATCCCGTAAGTCTGTTGGGTAATGCACTGAAGCAAATCGCGCAGCTCATTAAAATGGATGTAGGTCTGGAAGTAGCTTTCGCTGAATCAGGTGGATGGGATACCCACTTTAACCAGGGAACTGGCAACGGAATCTTCGCGCGCAATGTCAATGACCTGAGTAAGAGCATCACTGCTTTCTGGACTGACCTTGGTGCTTACCAGGAGGAGGTTACACTTATGACCATGACCGAGTTTGGCCGTACAGTAAAGCAAAATGGTACGCGCGGCACTGATCACGGCCGTGCTTCCTGCGCATTTATTTTAGGCAATGATGTAAACGGAGGTAGGGTACATGGTAACATCCAACCATTGGCTGTAGAAAATCTTGAAGATGGTCGTGACCTTGCTGTGACTACTGACTTCCGAAGTGTCTTTAGTGAAATAGCCAGCACGCATCTGAATATCAACAGCGATAAAATACTTTTTCCCGATTGGAATGGGAAAGGTATAGGCGTGATGCGCAAAGTGTAAGAAGCAGAACCGCTCCGATTAGCACTTCACCCGTTGCAATATGATTTTACAAGGTACTTGTGAGGTCACTCTTACATGATGATCCACATATAAAGGGATCGATAAATAATCTCCTGCCCGCAATGCATGCACGGTTGTTTCAATCGTGATGTCGCACGTGCCTTCTACGATCAAAAACTTTTCATATTCGTTCTCGTGTGTTTCCGGTAGAGCACCCGACTTTAACCATACAATGGCCGTCATCTTATCCTGCTCTTGCGAAATAATAGAAACCTGTGCTTCATTAAAATCCGGATTCAACTGCATGTCTTCGCGCTCCAGCCACTCATTAAAATAGTCAACTCTTGTGTTTTCATTTAATACAGGAAGCTGTGCGGGCACTTCTCCTTTCTTTAACCGCTCGATATAATGAACTGTGCCCATCAGCAATGCTTTCACCGTTGGGTTAGGTGTTACGGCATGTGCCTGCGCAAACAGGAAGATCGCATCTTCCACCTGGTCGAGTTCATTTTTTAAAGCAGGATCGGTTTCCAATGCATTGCTTACCATATCCAGCTCAGCGCCTTCAAGCGTACCGAGCGCATACAATTCCAACAGACCGGATTCAACTATTTCTTTGCTATTCATCTCCATTAAAATTGAATGAGTGGTGAAGTGATGACCGTAGCACCCAAAACGTTTTGACTTCCATTTATTTTACGATGTATATGAGCCAGTCCACTTCTAAGTTGTGTCTTTACTTTATCGGCAGATATAGCAAGTGTTTGTGAGGTGTGTGTAAGCGAGTGCCCTTCCAGGTAAAGGTGCCGTACTACCTCTCCGCATTGATATTCCATTCCTTCCATTAATTCCGTATAGCTAACAGCATTGATCTGATCATCCGGGTGGGTGCTGATCTCCCTGTTGTTCAATGTATTGAGCAGCACATTCTCACAAGCGCTGGCACGTGCTATTCCGTGCATCGTAGTGAAAAGCACAGCGCTGTTGGTAAGCTGATCAATGTCTTCGATAGTCCTCAGGAAAGTATGTTCGAGTATCTGTTCAGCGGCAGTGTGTGATTTCACTATTCTGAAAATAGAACCATAAAGTGCGGGTGCATAACAATCGTATAACTGAGAGATCGTGCCCGGTTCCCTGGTTTTCAGTATCTCAATAAAATTCCTTCCCGTTGAATTCATTTCGGCCATAATTACCTTTTAACGATTAAATATCCAAGCATAATAAGCTTCATCAGGTGCTTATCTTTAATATACGTAAAATATCCCTCACTCAGTTTTAATGAAACAAGGCCAGGATTCGCTGTAGCCTGTTTTCTTCTGATCATCATTTCCTTCCAGCGATGTAATTCTTATCTTTCTTTGTGACTATTCTTTACTAAATTAATCTTTATCACGCTAAGCGTTTCCTGTTTCCTACCAGACTTCGGATGAGTAAACAGAAAAGGAACTTAGTAAAGCAGATGCCTGTTGCATGCCATACCAATACATAAATCGTGCATTATGAAATACAATCTCTTAGCAAATACAGGCCTCAAAGTTTCTGAGTTGTGCCTGGGTACAATGACCTTTGGAGGCAAAGGTGGAATATGGACTGCCATTGGCGACCTCGGTCAGAAGCCAGTCGATGAACTGATGAAGACGGCCATCGATGCAGGAATTAATTTCATCGATACTGCCAACGTGTATTCCGAAGGCCTGTCGGAAGAACTTACGGGCCAGTCGATAAAGAATCTTGGCCTGAAGCGCGATGATCTTATTGTAGCCACCAAGGTAAGAGGTAAGATGGGCAGCGGCCCCAATGATATTGGATTGTCGCGCAAGCATATTCTTTCGCAGGTGGAACTAAGTCTTAAGCGTTTGGGCACTGATTATATCGACCTCTACCAGATACACGGATACGATGCGCTGACACCCATTGAAGAAACCATTGATGTACTCGATGAACTGGTGAAGAGTGGCAAAGTGCGCTATATCGGTTGTAGTAATTTAAGTGCCTGGCACCTCATGAAAGGTCTTAGTTATTCACAGTACAACCAACGTTCGAAGTTTGTGTCGTTGCAGGCGTACTATACCATAGCAGGCCGTGATCTTGAACGTGAGCTTGTACCGTTATTACTAGATCAAAAAGTAGGGTTGATGGTATGGAGCCCGCTGGCAGGAGGTTTCCTCAGCGGAAAGTTTACGCGCAATGGAGAAGCACAGGCAGGTGCACGCAGAGTTGCTTTTGATTTCCCTCCGGTGAATAAGGAAAAAGCATTTGATATCATCGATGTACTGCAACCCATGGCCAAAGAAAAGAATGCATCTGTAGCACAGCTGGCGTTGGCATGGTTACTCCATCAGAAAGTAGTGACTACCGTAATCATCGGAGCAAAGAACGCTGATCAGTTGCACGATAACCTCAAGGCCGTAGATGTAAAATTCACCAGCGAAGAATTACAAAAACTGGATGAAGCAAGCAAACTCACACCCGAATACCCCGGCTGGATGCTCGAGCGCCAGGGCGGTGATCGTAAAGCATAAAATGTGTTTCCCCGGATAACGCAGAAAAACTTCCTGAATTACCTCTGCGAACATCTGCGTTATCCGCGGGACATACCATTTTGATTCCCTCTGGTCAGATGTTGTCATTATCATTTCATAATAACACCCCTTAACCGTTCTTCATTGCGATCACCCCATTGGTGTTGGACTTTTTATTTAAAGCTTTGCCAGGAAGAGGTATGATTCTTCTATGAGCTCAGATTGTTTTTTACTTTTTAGCTTTATCAATACTTTTCTTCCAGGCAGAAAGTAAATCTTCCGGCTTTCTGCGAAGTAAACTATCGTTTACCTGGAATTTGATAATGCCGTCCGGATTCATTCCTCCTATGCCAATATTAAAATCCTGGTAAAGGGCTTGCCCAAGTTTCTTTACATCGATGTTCGTGTCCACTTTTAAGTTGAAGATATTCGTTCCGTGTTCGATGGGAGTGATGCTGATCCCTTTTATCTTATTCAATTCACTAATGAGTTGCCCTGCTGACTGAGCAACCTGCCTCCATCGTTCTTCGATTCCATTCAGATAATGTAAGGCCATTGCAGACGAGCCCCAGGTTTGATAAGTTGTTCCGCCAAAGATCTTGATCTGGTGACTCATCTGGTCGATAACGCTGGCTGGTCCGCATAGAATAGCTCCGTTCATCGCATTCAGGTATTTATACAGAGAGATGTAGACGGTGTCAAACTGCGCAGCGTATTCAGCAACACTCACTCCGGTGAATGCAGATGCAATGTGAATGCGTGCTCCATCCAGATGTGTTTTGTATCCTTTCTCTTTACTGTATGCTGTGATCTCTTTCATTACGTCCAACGGCATGGCTGCTCCATCCGCTCTGCGCACCGGACTTTCAATCACCACTGTACCGAGACCACTCTTAAATACTTCGCCAGTATCATAGTAAGCAATGGTGTCTTTTAGATCCTGTAAAGAAAAATAAGCTTTTCCTTGTCCCGCAGCAATGAGCCTTTTGCTGTGCACACTTTGTGCTGCATCGGCTTCGTCTCTGTAGATGTGACTGTTTTCCGGAACAACGATTTTGGTGTTATCTCCATTCAGTATTTTTATTGCCAGCTGGTTGGCCATGGTGCCGGTAGGAAAAAAGACAGCCTTCTCTTTACCGGTAAGTTTGGCAAATGCTTCTTCCAGTTCTTTTGTAGCGCCACCATTTCCATAGCGATCTCCTTTTATAGTTGATAGCGTATTAATTCCATCCAGTTTCTTGATGTATTCTGCAGGAGAAAAATATAATCCATCACTGACAAAGTTGATGAACTCATTCTCCTTAACGGGATCAGAGGAATTGCCCCCGGAAGCAAATCCTGTGGATGGCAAAAGAACAGGAAGTGAAGAGAGTCCTATTGATTTAAGAAAGCTTCTTCTGTCTGTGGATTTTAATAAGCTCATGAGTTGGTTGTTAAATGCAGCTGCTAAATGTATTCATTCCCTCTACTATTAAATAGTGCTTTTATGAAATCTTATTGTAACAAGACAATCAAATCTCTATAGGGACGTAACATATTTCGTACCTACGGCACTTAACTTTAATATGAAAACAACTCTCTACTCATATTTCGCCTCTAACGAGGCGTAAGTTAACGACTATGGTTTTTCACTGGCAGGGTAATCGCTCTCTTATCATGATCAAAATTCTAACCCTGAATTGCGTGATGGTAATTCGTTTCCTATCTTGCTAATAGCGATTATTCATAGGAGTGATATGAAAACATTCAAAGAATTTCAGTTTTGCTGGTGGATGCTAATTGTTATTGCACCGGTCATGGTGGCGATGAACATCGGTGTATTCAATGATTCGTTGCAAGGAGTCGGAGGAATACCTCATCTTATATTTAATATAACCTGCGTGGTGATTTTTGCTCTCTTCTACGCCATGACTACAAGGGTAGAAGGCGATAAAGTGATCGTTATTTTCGGCATCGGACTTATTCGTAAGACAATCAATGTGAGCACGGTGAAGAACATTGACCTGGTTCAGAATCCTTTCATCTACGGCTGGGGTATTCGCATGATTCCCAACGGCTGGCTTTATAACATCAGCGGATCGGATGGTATTGAGCTACAGTTTGCTGATCGTGAAAGTATTGTTCGCATTGGCAGTAAAAACGCTGCCCTGCTGCGTAAACAGATCCTCACTCAGGCAAATTTGATTCTCTGAAGTAGGTTGTCATGCTCACCGTTCAAAAACGATTTATCGTTTGTCTGCGGGAGTCTTCATGCCACACCAGATTGAATGAACAGGCCGCGGGTTTCATCTCTGTTTTTATTACGATCGCCAGCGATCATAATAAAAACAGAGGCTCTTTCGATCAAAGCCATAAAAAAATACCCTAAAGGTTTTTAAAACCTTTAGGGTATTTTTTTATGGCTTTGATTTCTTCAGGCGCGACTACATCCTTTCTACAAGATGCTCTCAGTACARCGCGCAAGGAACAATGAATTTTATAAAGTAGTGGGGTCATCACTTCTTTTTATAACTACAATAATGGAATGAAATTTTTGTTGAGGTTTAAAAAAAATACCCTTGCTTACACGATGTCCTGCATCAGCCTAAGCAATAGTATAAAGTAGTATAATGGATTACCCCATCACTTCTTGAAG
>NNBV01003558.1_pt1 | contig 11555 bp, 12 predicted proteins | sample 1173771 | NCBI WGS metagenome assembly NNBV01 (sample SAMN07173938, study PRJNA388173) | plant metagenome | isolation source: symbiotic tissue sample KVS11 | place: Norway: Troms, Kvaloya island
GCATTATCTGTTACAAAGGTATAGCCAGGCAGCTAGTGCGAATGGTGAAGAATCAAGTCTTTTGAAATTATCCCTTAATCATCCTCGATTTATCCAGAAGAAAGGCAGCGCAACTACGATATTGACAATTTTAAAGGCATTCAAGGCGCGCATCAGGATCAAATCAACCACTGCCATTATTTCCGTTTTACACATTTCGGGATGATTTTTGAATAAACCGGTAGAACTAAATGAACCTGGAAAACATCATTCATTCCTATTCGTTTTAGTTTATGAACGCAGAAAAATATATGAAGACACTTCAAACAATTGTGATTGCATTTATAGCCGGTCTTGCTGGAGCTTACGCCTTTCACGCCTATCAACAAGAGAAAGACAGCAGAAGCACACAACAAAATCAATATACCCCCATTACGGATTATTCTCCTGCGGGTGACTACCACCCTACGGTGACTGAACCTTTAGCCAACAGCAGCCTGGAAAAAGTAGACTTTAGTGAAGCCGCTGCAAAGGCAACACCAAGCGTGGTATTTATCAACAGTATATCGCAAGGCCAGACTTACACTACCTGGGACTGGTTCTTTGGCGGTGGCGGCGGGCCGCAAACCCGGGTGAGCTCCGGTTCAGGTGTCATCTTTACTTCTGATGGATACATTGTCACCAATAATCACGTGGTGGAAGGAGCTGAAACACTGGAGGTGATTTACAATAAAAATGTTTATGAAGCAGAGCTCATCGGCACTGATCCCTCCACTGATCTGGCGGTGTTAAAAATTAAAGAAACCAATCTTCCCGCGATCTCTATTGGTAGTTCAAAAAATCTCGCGGTAGGCGAATGGGTGGTCGCTGTAGGTAATCCCTTCTCATTATCATCAACCGTAACAGCAGGTATAGTAAGTGCCAAAGGAAGAAGAATCAATATTGTTGAAGACAAGTTTCCGATTGAGTCATTCATCCAAACCGATGCGGCCATTAACCCGGGTAACTCAGGTGGAGCATTGGTAAATAAAAGTGGTGAGCTGGTGGGTATCAATACTGCTATCTTATCTCGCACGGGTTCTTATACCGGCTATGCCTTTGCCGTGCCTGTGGATATTGCCAAGAAAGTGGTTGAAGACCTGATCAAATACGGCATCTCACAAAAAGCATTGCTTGGTGCTAACATCATTGAGTTCGATTATCAGAATGCCAAGAAGATGGGACTTGATGTAAGCTCAAAAAACTTTAAAGGAGTGTTGGTAGAAAGTGTAGACAATGAAGGTGCTGCACACTCTGCCGGCCTGCGACCTGGTGATATCATCACCAAGCTGGGCAACATTGATATCAACAGCGAAAGTGCATTTGAAGAAGAACTCAGCTATCGCTTTCCGGGTGATAAAATCAGTATTACCTATCTGCATGGTGGCAAAGCAAGCACAGCCGACATCACCCTACTGAACAAGTATGGCGACACTAACCTGGTGCGAAGAAAAATCCTTAGTGATGTAACGGTTGGCGCTAACCTGGAAGCCGTTGATTATGGCGTGAAAGTATTTAAGATCAAAGACGGTATGTTTAAAAAGATCGGTTTGCCCGAAGGCTACACCATCATCCAGATCAACCGCAGACAAGTAAAAGATCCGAAGGACGTAATCGAATTCTTCACTAACTACAAAGGCCGCGTATTGCTTTACGGTATCACTGGCTCGAAGCAAGAGATGCCGCTGCAGTTTTATCTTCAGTAATTGTTACAGGCTTTAAGCTACTGGCCACAAGCTAATAGCTTAAAGCCTGAAACTTAATTCAATTCCGGTTTCACTCTTGGTGTAGCGCGCTTGGTGCCATCGTACAATTCATACTCCAGCAACCGGCAGTCAATTTTTGCAGAGTAGAACTCAATTCTGCGTGCGGCCTTCAAACCTATCTTTTTTGCAAGGTCAAGATTGCCGGTGTAGATGTAGCCCATGTAGCCTTTGCATTTCTTCTTCATGAAATCACCGATGCGTGCATAGGTGCCTTCCAGTTCAATTTCATCACCCAAACGTTCTCCGTATTCGGGATTGAAGAAGATGACACCGCCTGTTTCCGGTATGGGCGTAGTTTCAAAGTCGCCTCCGCCAAATTGAATCAGGTTTTCAACGCCTGCCATGCGTGCATTTACTTTCGATATTTCAATCGCATCTTCACTAAGATCGGTAGCGATCACTTTCAATGGAAGCTCTTTTACCTTGCTGCGGAGTTCCTGCAATTCTTTTTTATAAACCGCCTCATCGTATCCCAGCACGTGCATAAAGGCATAGTTCTCGCGATATAAGCCGGGTCTTCTGTCGGTAGCCAATAGTGTTGCTTCTATAGCAAGTGTAGAAGAGCCACACATCGGGTTAACGAAGGCTGATTTACGATCCCACTTCGAAGCCATGATGGTAGCACAGGCAAGCGCTTCGAGCATCGGTGCCTTACCGGGAATTTTACGATAGCCGTGTTTGGATATCGTTTGGCCTGATGTATCAACAAACACTTCGGCCCGGTTCTCTTTCCAATACAAATTGATTACCGCACGGTTCAGATCCGAGCCTGAATCGGGACGGCTCATGGTCTCCCTGCGCATACGATCAACGATGGCATCTTTCACTTTCACGTTGGCAAACATGCTGTTGTTCACAAACAGGTTATCAACATGATTAGTCACTGAAAAGTATCCGTCTTTGGGTAAGATCTCTTCCCATTTGCAAAACAGCAGTTCATGATATAACTCTTCCGGATGTTCTGCTTTAAATTCCCGTATCGCGTAAAGTACCTGGCTGGCACAGCGAAGATTGAGATTCAGTTTGATGCAATCATTGAGTGTTCCTTGTAACTCGATGCCGGTAGAAAAAACACGTGTGGGCTCAAAACCCAGCTCACGCACTTCCTGCTCTACATAAGGAGCCAGACGTTTCATACAGCTGATGATAATGCGTGAGGGCTTACTAAAATCCATTGTTATCTAATATTAAAAAAAACCAAAAAGTACCATTCACATCTATAAAAGAAAAAGGATCAGAAACTAACCCCACTGCTGACTACTAACCAGCATCCAGTATCAAGCATCTAGTATCCAGCCTCCACCCTCACCTCACATAAATCACCTCTTTCACGTCAAAGGTACGCACACCTTCCCTGCTTTCAATTTGCAGCAGTCCCATTTCATTGGTGCCTTTTATTTCACCTTCAAATTCTTCACCGTGGGCAGAGAAGACATGGGTTTCATTACGCCAATACATGCGCTGGAGGTAATCGGCTTTTAACTGTTCTTCTTTATGCTGCTTCAGTTGTAAATAGCGTGCTTCCAGCTGCTCCAGTAATTTTTCCAGTTCTTCCACCAGCTCAAATTCCTTTCCACTTTGCAATGCCATGGAGGTAGCCGTAGGCAGAGCAAATCCCTTTTGATTTACATTCAGGCCAATGCCTACTACCGATTGAGATAAGAATGCTCCGCTCAGTTGGTTTTCAATCAGGATGCCACACAGCTTCTTTCCTTTTACCAGTATATCGTTGGGCCACTTAATCTTCAGGTCGTCAGTGAAATAGGTTTGCAGGTAGTCGGTAATGCCCAGCGCTACAACACGCTGCAGGTAAAACTGATCTTTCACAGCAAGAAACCGTGGCTGCAGCAGAAATGAAAAGGTAAAATTCAAACCAATAGCAGCTTGCCACGTATTACCTCTTTGACCGCGCCCCGCAGTCTGATGGTCGGTGATCACCAAAGTACCTTCCATAGCCGCCGCCTTTTGAACGAGATCGGCAATGAGCGTGTTCGTAGAATGACACTCTGGCACATAAACCAGGTTTTTCCCGAGGAAAAGCGTATTGGCAGGGATTTTATACAATATAAATTTGGTTAGCTTTGCAGGTTACCGGTAAATTAAAACCCAAAAATAGTTAATGGCGAAAAGAAAAAAGGACTCGACAGCCGATTCGGAAACACTCAGCCAGGTCATTGTAAAAGGAATGCAGGAAAAAAAGGCAACCGACATTGTGGTCCTTGATCTTCGTAAAGTTAAAAATGCAGTAGCCGACTTCTTCGTCATCTGCTCCGGCAATTCCGATAAACAACTGGATGCTATCTCCGATGGCATCGATGATGAGGTGTACAAAACACTGAAAGAAAATCCGTGGCATTCTGAAGGCAAAAACAATAAAGAGTGGATGTTACTCGACTATATCACTGTAGTCGCTCATGTTTTCAAAAAAGATCGCAGAACAGCGTTCGCTTTGGAAAAACTTTGGGGCGATGCAGTAATCACTGAAATTGAAGATTAAAGAACTTAAATTACTGGCAGACGTTATTCATTTTGAAATCTAGAAATAATGGCAGATAAAGAAAGAGAAAACAAGGTATTACCTCCAAAAGTACCAAGACCTAACTACCAGATGTGGATCATTCTTGCATTGGTAGCGGTAATACTTGCCGTCACTTACTTCACACGCGGTGGCGAGCTGATCGAGATTCAATCCGGTCAGTTCAAGCAAATGGTGGAAAGTAATGATGTGAGCAAAGTAGTGCTTTACACTAAAGAGCAACTCGTTGAGGTCACACTGAAATCAGACGCAGTACAAAACGCGAAATACAAATCACAGTTAGAGAAAACCAACTCGCTTGTTGGTGGTGCGCACTCCAGCGGCCCGCACTTCAAACTGAAGGTAGGTTCCATCGAGAAGTTTCAGACTACCTATGATGAACTGAGAAAGAAAAACAGCCAGGCTCCCGACATTCAGTTCGAGCCGGAAGAACGTACCGACCTGAAAAGCGTGCTGATCAACTGGGGCTTCTTATTCCTGCTCTTGTTTGGTTTCTGGATGCTCATGCGCAGAATGACAGGTGGCGGTGGCCCAGGTGGGCAGATCTTCAACATCGGCAAGTCAAAAGCGGCTTTGTTTGATGCGGAGAATAAAGTAAAGATCACCTTCCAGGATGTGGCAGGTTTGGATGAAGCCAAAGAGGAAGTAAAAGAGATTGTAGACTTTTTAAAGACCCCCGGCAAGTTTACCAAGCTGGGCGGTAAAATTCCTAAAGGGGCATTGCTGGTTGGACCTCCGGGGACCGGCAAAACTCTGCTTGCTAAAGCTGTAGCCGGAGAAGCTGGTGTGCCCTTTTTCTCCTTGTCAGGATCTGACTTCGTGGAAATGTTTGTGGGAGTAGGTGCAGCACGTGTGCGCGACTTATTCAAGCAGGCAAAAGAGAAGGCTCCCTGTATTGTATTCATCGATGAGATTGATGCCATTGGCCGCTCACGCGGACGTGGTGCCATGCCCGGTGCCAATGATGAACGTGAGAACACATTGAACTCGTTGCTGGTGGAGATGGATGGATTTGCTACCGACAGTGGTGTAATCATCCTGGCTGCTACCAACCGTCCTGATGTATTGGATTCTGCTTTGATGCGCCCGGGTCGTTTCGATCGCCAGGTGAGCATCGATAAGCCGGATATTGTGGGTCGTGAAGCCATCTTCAAAGTACACTTAAAGCCAATCAAGCTTTCGAAAGAAGTGGACGTGAAGAAACTGGCGGGACAAACTCCAGGATTTGCCGGAGCTGAAATTGCCAACGTATGTAACGAAGCGGCATTGATTGCTGCCCGCAAGGATAAGAAAGAAGTAGAGATGCAGGATTTCCATGATGCTATTGATCGTGTGATTGGAGGTCTTGAAAAGAAAACCAAGATCATCTCTCCGGAAGAAAAGAAGATTGTGGCCTACCACGAAGCAGGTCACGCAGTAGCAGGCTGGTTCCTGGAGCACGCCGATCCGTTGGTGAAAGTAAGTATTGTGCCACGTGGTGTAGCTGCGCTGGGCTATGCACAATACCTGCCTAAAGAACAGTTCCTCTATCAGACCGAACAACTGAATGATGAAATGTGTATGACCTTTGGCGGACGTGCTTCCGAAGAAATTGTATTCGGTAAAATATCTACCGGTGCACTGAGCGACCTTGAGCGCATCACCAAGCTGGCATACAGTATGGTTACCGTGTACGGTATGAATAAAGAGATTGGTAACATGTCGTTCTACGATTCCAAGCAATCCGAATATTCATTCAACAAACCGTATTCAGATAACACCGCACAGCGCATCGATGAAGAAGTGAAGAAGATCATTGATATCTCTTACCAGAGAACAGTAGCCCTTCTTACACAACACAGAGATAAACTGGAAATCATTGCCAACGTGTTGCTGGAAAAAGAAATTATCTTCCAATCTGATTTGGAAAGACTGATCGGTAAGCGACCATTTGCAGCGCAGACTACTTACGAGAAGTTTACTAACCGTAAGCCTGACGAGAAATCCGAAGAAGAAAAGAAAGAAGAAGAGAATCCGCTTCCGCATGCCGATGCGCAGTTGCCCACTCCTCAGAATTGAGAAAGAAGCATAACAGAACTTAAGTGATATGAAATCAGGTACAGCAATGTGCCTGATTTTTTTATTTATAAATCGTTTAGTGATTGGTATGGTTAGAATTTCGATGCAAGTTGTTCTGTGTTTGACAGTGTGCATATTTCCGCGCCAAGGAATACTCAGTGCTTTCTATTTCTATAGCAGTGGATTAAACCACTTCATTTTCCATGTTATTTTTCAGGCCTCGTAGGCCTGAAAAATAACATGGAAAACAGGCATGGCGCGCCTACGCGTGTGCAGGTAAAGATGAGTTTCACAGCGCGCCACTGCAACGAACTTAATTGACACAGCAACACATGTGCAGCATAACGATTCTATTAACAGTTGTTTAACTTTTAGGTAGTAAATTGCAACCAATTAACAATTGATGACACTGCCCGAAAACAAAAAGATCTACTTTGCCTCTGACTTCCACCTGGGTGTGCCCGACTCTGCCACCAGCCTGAAAAGAGAGAAACTTATTGTAGCCTGGCTGGATAAGATCAAAGACGATGCACATTCCATTTACCTCGTGGGTGACATCTTCGACTTCTGGTTTGAATACAAGCACTCCATACCCAAAGGATTCATCCGCTTTCAGGGCAAGCTGGCTGAGCTCAGAGACAAAGGTATACCCATCTACTTCTTCACCGGTAATCATGATATGTGGATGTTCGATTACTTTGAGAAAGAGCTGGACATTCGCATTCATCGCGAACCCCAGTTACTCGAAGTAGGAAATCAGAAACTATTGATCGGCCATGGTGACGGACTTGGCCCCGGTGACCAAGTATATAAAATACAGAAGAAGTTTTTCAACAGTGCTTTTTGTCAATGGCTCTTTGCACGCATCCATCCCAATCTCGGCATGGGCATTGCACAATACTGGAGCAAACAGAGCCGTATCAGCAACATGAAGCGTGACGAAGAGAAGTTTCAAAGCGAAGACAAGGAGTTCCTGCTCACGTATTGCAAAGAGCTGGAGAAGACCGAGCATCACGATTACTATATCTTCGGCCACCGTCACCTGCCGCTGGATTTAAAAGTAGGTGAACACAGCCGCTACATCAACCTGGGCGAGTGGGTACACTTCACCACCTATGCCGTATACGATGGTAAGCACGTGGAACTAAAGAGCTTTAAATAATGAAGAAGCTCAACCTGGTCATTACGGTATTGATGTTGTTGCCCTTGCTGGCCATCAGTCAATCCAAAAAGATAAAATCATTCAAAGCCGATAACGATGTTACTGCTACTGCCATTGACCGTGCGGGAGATTTCTATATAGTATTAAAGACCGGGGAGATTCAAAAGTTTGACAAAGACGGAGTAAAGATCGCATCCTTCAAAGGAGCGCCTAACCTTACTACGTTCGACCCTACTAACGCCATACGTTTACTGGCCTTCTACCAGGCCGATAAGAAATACACGTGGCTCTCCCCTTCCCTGGAAGATCCCGGCTTCCAGAAGATCGATGCTTCATGGGCTATTGATCCTTTGTTGATGTGTCCATCCGGAGATCATCATCTGTGGATACTCGATGCTGCCGACTGGAGCTTAAAGAGAATACATCCTGCTACTTCACAAGTGCTGGCCGACTTTGTCATCAGCAAAGCCATACCCCATCCCGAAATAGCCCGTATGCGCGAGTACCTCAATTTTGTTTTCTTGTTAGATGTAGAGCGTGGTTTCTTCATCTTCAACGCTATGGGCAAGCTCATTCACAAGATCGAAGCCAAAGACATCAGCAGCTTTAACTTCCTGGGCGAAGAACTCTATTACCAAAAAGACAACACCATTTACTTCTTTGATTTATACACCGCAGAAAAAAGAAGTATCCAGCTACCTGCCAAAGACTATCACTGGGTCATTTTCACTGACGAGCGCATGTTCACCGTACAGGAAGAGAATGAAGTGGACATCTTTGAATACAAACCTTAAAAAAGTTACCGGTTACCAGTAACTGGTAACCAGACATCCATAACGATTATCCCCATGCACCTAAACGCACTTACCCAACCGTTCTCATTTCTTCTCATTGCACTCACCTTGCTCGCGTGCGGCTCCAAACAAAAGCAAAGCGAAGAGCAGATTATTGTGCAGAACGAAACTTCCGCGAAGCTGCCCGATTCATTGCTCGTCAACACGGTGCAGGTGAATCGTTCACTTGATCAACTGATGACCCGGCCACATACCGTAGTGCTTACCGGCATGGCGCGGCACCGCCTGGTTACGATATATAAAAACACGGCCTTGCGTGCTTCTGAAAACAGCGACAGCTATTCACGCATGTACAAAGACGAGTATCCTTCGGTGAGCAGTGAATACCAGGAACATTATATGCCGGGCATCGACCTGCTGTATGGATACAACCTGCTGGGCATTGGCCATTATGATATGACAGCAGAGAAGCTCAACTTTCTCTTCGACCATCCTGTACTGGTGAAGTCGTTATACTATCCGTCTTTCGTGCAGGATTCGCTTTATAAAAAACCGATCAATCGGAATTACTTTCTGGTATCGGTGTACGATCAGGATACCAATGGTGACACGCTCATCAACCGTCATGACCTGCGCAGGTTCTATCATTTCAATGAAGGTGGCACCGAGCGCGTGCAACTTATACCTTCCGGCTATTCCGTATCGCATTCCGAATATGACCCGATGAACGATGCCATGTTCATCTACGCCATTCATGATGCAAACAAAAACGGCAAAGCCGACAAGAAAGAACCCATCCACATTTTCTGGATCAGCCTCGCTCAACCCGGTCCGGCTAAAAGAGTGTATTAAATTTAATCTGAAGATAAATCAATTTGGAAATCTGATGATCGATTACTGCACACTAACACTTCAATCCATGAGCAGTCAACCTTCCCTCCTCTAACGTCAAATTTCGAACATCAAACATCAAGTCTCCAATCAACGCATCTTCCAATTTCATATTCACCATTTCCCATGAATTTATCTCTCAGTGACCCCCGAACAGGCGGCAACCTTACTCTCTACAAAGGAGAAGCAACCATTGAAAGTCCTTTCTATAAAAGAGATCACGATAATAAATACTTCACCATCGCGTGGAATACCGGCAAGCAACAGAACGTATCGCTAGATGGTACTGACCATTCTTTCAAGTCGCACACCTTGCTGCCCATCATGTTTAACCAGGCGTTTCAGTTCGAGCGTCCCAAGGACATCATTGCGTGGCAGTTCAACCGCGAGTTTTATTGCATCATCGACCACGATGTGGAGGTTAGCTGCGTGGGTTTTGTGTTCGGCTTGCACAATCATTTCATCACGCTCACTAAAGAAGAGCAACAAAAGTTTGACCTGCTGCTTAGCATGTTCATTGGGGAAATGAATACCTCTGACCAGATTCAGCAAGAGATGTTGCTGGTATTATTAAAGCGCCTCATTGTGAACGTGACACGCATGGCCCGCAGGAACAGCTTCACCGAACAGGTAACCGAAGACAAATACAATCTCATACGCAAATTCAATTTACTGGTAGAGGCGCACTTCCGTGCAGAGCATGCGGTGTCGTATTATGCTGAGCGACTGAATAAATCACCGAAGACATTGTCGAATCTTTTTGCGCTGTACAATGCCCAGTCACCTTCGCAGATCATCCAGGAGCGCATACTTATTGAAGCCAAACGACTATTAAGCTATACCGATAAGTCGGCAAAGGAAATTACCTACGAGCTGGGTTTTGATGATGCCGCTTATTTTTCCGCCTACTTCAAAAAGCATACGAATCAATCTCCCCTGGAATTCAGAAACGAAATCGCCAAACCGAAGAAAGGGAAATAATCACAATCTTTCGGGAAGTATCATTATTCTCTGGCGTGGTCTGCCTGCGCACCTTTGTATCGTTGATTGTAACAAAAACGACAACGAAAAACGAAGATGAAAACAAGTAGCAAAAATCAGTTAGGAAGTCGCTTAAAGAAAAGTGTAATTGCCCTCACCCTTGCACTGGTCACTGCGTTTGGTGTGCAGGCACAAACGCAGCCCGTTAAAAATGTTGTATTGGTACATGGTGCCTTCGCAGATGGCTCTGGCTACAAAGCATTGTATGCTACATTAACTAAAAAGGGATACCATGTTACAGTAGTACAGAATCCGCTTACCTCACTGGAAGACGATGTAGCCGCCACCAACGCAGTGCTTGATAAGCAGGACGGCCCTGTGATCCTGGCCGGTCATTCATGGGGTGGCACTGTCATCACCGAAGCAGGCAATCATCCTAAAGTAGCTGCACTGGTTTACATCGCAGCTTTGCAGCCGGCAGAAGGCGAAACCTCACTGCAATGGCTGCAGAGTGCACCACCTGCTGCAGAAAATGGCGCACTGCCTCCTGATGAGAAAGGCATTGTGTATTACGACAAGGCAAAATTTCATGCCGGCTTTTGTGCCGACCTCTCTAAAGAACAGGCCGACTTCATGTATGCATCGCAGGGCGCATTTCATGTAAAAGGATTTGTTACCCCCATTCAAAAGGCAGCGTGGAAAAGCAAACCTGCTTATGGTATTGTAGCTACCGAAGATAAAAGCATTGCTCCTGAAATAGAACGTGCCATGTACAAACGCTCCAACACGAAGATCACTGAAATCAAGGCAAGCCACGTGGTATTTATATCACAACCCGAAGCTGTAGCCAAAGTAATCATCGAAGCAGCAACTACGACATCTAAAAACAATTAAGTAATCGAGCATCTAACTATTTAAATTTTTAACATCTAATATCCAATCATTATGAAAAGAACAGCAAACGCACACTGGAACGGCAACCTGAAAGAAGGAAAAGGTACTATCTCCACACAGAGCACTACGCTCAACAAGACACAGTATTCATTCAACACCCGCTTCGCTGAAGGTGTGGGTACCAACCCGGAAGAGCTGCTGGGAGCAGCACACGCAGGCTGCTTCACCATGGCACTAAGCGCCACACTGGAGCAGGCCGGCTTCGTTGCCAATGACCTCGACACCAAAGCCACCGTTGAACTGAATCCATCCACACTCAGCATCACCGCCATCACGCTTGACTTAACTGCTGCAGCTATCACCGGCCTGAGTGCCGAACAGTTCAACACCTTTGCCAAGGCCGCAAAAGAAAACTGTCCCCTCTCCAAAGCACTCGCTTCAGTAGCCATCACTTT
>NNBV01002844.1_pt1 | contig 11535 bp, 6 predicted proteins | sample 1173771 | NCBI WGS metagenome assembly NNBV01 (sample SAMN07173938, study PRJNA388173) | plant metagenome | isolation source: symbiotic tissue sample KVS11 | place: Norway: Troms, Kvaloya island
ATTCATAATAGGTATTTGCAAGATAGTGAATGGAATCATCGAGTAGTATTTCGATATTTCCTCCATCATAGCCGGATACGTCAATACCATGTTTGTCAAATAAAGTAGCAACCAATTGAGTGCTGGTACCTACTGCGCCCCCCTCCCTGTATGTGGTATCACCCAAAAATAGCTCGATATCGGGACCTCTGGAATCACTATCCGTTATTAACTCACTGTCACCAACTTTAAAATTAGTGCTGGCACCGAAAGCCTGATCAGAGAAAGCATTACTATAGGCATAAACGCTTAACTTACCATTGCCTACTTCGGTTGTGGCTGCTTTCGGAATGATGCCTGTGATCTCAAAAACTCCATTGCTCACCGATGATTTACCTTGAAACAAAATATGATCCCAGGTCTTAAATGTAAACACTGGATTTTCGTCACCTAAGGTCTTTACTGAGCTGGCTTTATCATAAAGTGTTGTTTGAATTGTGCCAGAGAAATCTGCTGATAAGCTGCCCGCACTTTGAATTTCCCCCTGTATAACAATACTTGATGATGCTTTAAGAGTATCGGAATCATTAGCGGTTGTTATTCGGGTAATGACGACTTCCTTTTCAGGGATTGCTAAATGCATAGATGGATCACCCAACAATGAAAAATTCCGATTAGCTACACCACTAAGGCTTTGGTTTTTGGTGTCGCGGAATACGGTACCTAAATCTTTGTAGCGTCCGTCTTTCTTTTCGAAGAGTGCATTATAGAATGCTTTATTCAAAACAAAATTGGTGCTCGAGTTTACTGGCCTTGCAGTGGTCACCAATCCAATAGCCCCGGCATTCTTTTTAATAAGAATTAATTCTGCCGTAGAAATATTTAATGGATCATCATGCCGGCCAAACTCACATGTAGCAGTAACAAATAACGGAAGCTGGTTTTTGTTTTTCCAATCTTTGATTGTTATGGAATCAAGAATTCGTTCCTGCACCCAAACCTGCTCAGAACCATGACCTGTAAAATTGACAATAAGACTTCCTTTATTCACGGCTCGGTTAAGTGCCTGCGTTGCCTCGGGTGAGGATTGTCCGCTCGGGCGAGTCAATTGTTTGTAAGAATCGAGGTATAATTTTGTGGTGTTGAATTGAGGGTTATTCAATTCGATATCGTTTGCCATTTGTTCTGCCTGGCTTTGATGGATATTGAAATCACCATCATCGGCCACGAATAATATATCCTTGCGCCACTTACCGAAAGCATTTTTGTTGAGATCATAAGCAATTAATTTATCCACCACATTTTTAGCTTCGTTTATTTTCTTTAATGACAGGCGACCCACACCAATTTTCATCGCATGGTTTATGGCAGGGCTTTCATTCCATTCACCTTCGTTCAAATCAAAAAATCCGAAGTAATCATCGGAAGAATAGGTCTCCAGTGGGCTTAATGAGTTTCTTGATTGATAAGTGGGAACAAAATTGGTGTTGCTGATCACCCTGTTTTTATAATCATAAGAGCAACGACCGAAGAGCAATAGGTTTTTAAGAACTCCGCTTTGAATATAGAGTGAGCGGGCATAATCCCGGATAGCAGTTACATCCTGTTTACCACCGGAGTATTCATTGTAAATTTCTTCAGTAGTAACCACGTGTACGGAAAGGCCATCGTGTTGTGTACGATGAGCAGCAAGTCGCAATGCTTCTGTTTTAAAATCAGGATGTGTGACGATGATTAATTCTGAATCCAGCCCCGCATTGGTATCCTGGTTGGTAACGATGTTTTCGAAACCAGGAGAGGGAAGTGTTTGGTTAGTAAAGGCTGCGAATTTTTTAAGGCTAGTGGTGGCTGATGAGAAAGCGACTTTGTCGGAAGAGGTAATCAATGTGTTTTCACTTGTATTAAAAGGATCAGTCACTTCCCAGATGCGGCCACCTGCAGGTAGTGCGTTAACACTGAAAGTAGAGATTGGATTTTGCAAACTTGCTGCAGACACAAAAGAGAACTGGTTTCCATTCCAGGCCAATACTCTTTTTGTGGTGATGGTGACCAAATCAAGATAACCTACTGAACGCATCGTTCCTGTTTTTGTGTATTGATATTTGATTTCAAATGAAGTTTGTGCAGCCGCATTAACAGTAGTGGAATTGAACTTCAATGTGTCCATTGCTTTTCTGCCTTTGATGCCATACTGTGTATTGGGAATAGGCGCAATCTTCTGTTGACCTACTTCTATATTGTTAAAAAAAACTTTAAAAGAAGATTCTTCATAGGCCTGGCTCATTACATGAGAAACTAATTTGATGTCAGAATTTTCAACGATGCCGGGAGTATCAAACCTTATCCTGATTTCTGGTGAACTGTCAAACTGTTCTCCAAACCATTCGCGACCCGAGCTTAATATGTTATACTTATCCGTTTCATAATAATTCACATCATCGAACTGATTGATGACAGGATAATTTCCTGTTATGTTTTCATTAGTGGTAATTCGTTTGCCGTTCTGAGCTGAAACGGTGAGGAAATAATAATTTTTATCGCTGTAGATATTGTTTTGATAACCGAATATATTCTTTGCTGTATTAAATGCCACCCCATCCGGCCCCTGACCGTAAAAAATGATTGCATCTTCTTTATTGAATTTTCCATCCTGCTCACCGGTGACCGAGATTGCCAGTTCTGCGAGATCATTAATTCGGGAAGCGCTATTTGCCTGGGGCAGTAGGGTATTTAAACCAGTGTATATCCTTATTTTTTTAGGATCAATCTGATCCGGATTAATGCCCGCTTGTTTTAACAGGTTGTAATCAATCTTAAACATTCCGTCATTGCTCACGGAAAACTTATACCATTGGCCGGTTTTAAGCACAGAAGGAGCTCTTTGTGCTGATGAATCAGACAAGATCAACATCAGGATAAAAATACCTGCTATTTTAAGATTCACCGGCAAAGAAGTTAATAGATTAGCCAACCCACTTTAAAGTCTTACTCACTAACGAGAACAGGATGTAAAATAGTATAACGAAGGGTAACGCTGCTTTGCCCATGAGAACGAGTAGTAATACGGCTATGGGCAGAAAAGTAAACCGCGCCTTGTTATTCTTCCACGAAAAATCCTTGAATTTGAAGGCGATGATGTCAATACGGGATACCATCAGCAATGAGAAAACCAGGGTAATAATGACTAATACAATCTCCTGATTGATCCAAGTGAAAACAGGTTCTGGCAGAAATATCAACGAAGTGATGAAAATCGTGTTTGCCGGAGTGTTTAACCCTTTGAAGGAATCGTGTTGTGTTTCATCCACATTAAAAATGGCAAGTCGCAGTGCTGAGCAAACCGCTATCAGAAAAGCAAAATAAGGCAGCCATTCATTGTCAGTTACGGCTCCGATCATCTTATACATGACAAAGGAGGGGAGGATACCAAAACTTACTACATCCGCTAAGGAGTCCAGTTCTTTCCCGATAGGCGATGATACTTTCAACGCGCGGGCAGCAAAACCATCAAAGAAATCAAAAACGCCAGACGCTAAAACAAAATAAGCAGCGGGCACATTTCTGCCTTCAAGGCAAAAGACAATACCCAGGCAGCCACATAAAAGATTGCAACACGTGAGAAAATTAGGAAGGTGACGAATCATATTTCAGGAGCGTAGTGAAAGTGCGCAAAACGGATTGGATGTTTTTTCTTCTTTTATAGTAGTAGGATCTCCGTGCCCGGGATAAACAACTACCTCATCGGGCAAAGTGAAAAACTTTTCATGAATGCTTTTGATCAGTGTTTCAAAATTACCTCCCGGTAAATCGGTACGGCCTATACTTCGGTGAAACAAAACATCTCCGCCCACCACTATTTTTTTTGATGCATGATAAAAAGCAATATGACCGGGTGCATGCCCGGGAACGAAAAGAACAGACAGCTCGGTGTTGCCAAACTTTACTACATCGTGTTCTTTAAGAAATGCATCGGGAAGTACTTCCTGGTATTTTGGAAAGCCATAGTTGGATGCATAACTTTTTACAGCCTGAAGAACAGGCAGCTCCAGCTCATGCACAAGAAACGGAACTTTATACTTATGTTTCACATAATCGTTGCCAAGCACATGATCAATGTGACAGTGCGTGTTGAGCAGGTACTTTACCGTTAATTTTTTTGATGCAATAAACTGGTCCAATGCATTGGTCTCCTCTGTTTCAGAACAGCCCGGATCAATAATTACCGCTTCACCCGTTTCATCATAAAGAATGATGGTGTTTTCCTGAAAGGGATTGAACTCAAAAATCTGAATAGAAAGCATTGCCAAAAATACGAATAGTTTAATTCACGTTGGAATCAACTTATTTATGATTACTGAATAGTATTTTCAATTTTTGCCACGGTGTTAACAGAGACAAAAATTGATTTTATCATTGTTGGGCAGGGGCTTGCCGGTTCAGTGCTTGCTCTTGAGCTGTTAAAAAGAAAAAAGAAAATCATTGTATTTGATGAGCCGGAAAAAAACAGGGCTTCGGCAATAGCGGCAGGATTGTTCAATCCCGTTACCGGAAAACTGATGACACGCACCTGGAAGGCAGCTGAATTATTCTCTTCACTCACTTCCTTTTATTCAGAGGCAGAGCTACTTATCAAAAAGAAATGCTTTTACCCGATGCCACTTTATCGTCCGTTTATCTCTGTTGAAGAACAGAATGAGTGGATGGGCAAAAGTGCTGAGCCGGGTATGTTGGAATACATCAGTAAGGTGCATGCACATTCCGCTTTTGGCAATGAAGTAAACGATCCTTTTGGAGGGCTGCTGCTGAAAAATTGTGGCTATGTAGATACAACGGCCTTTCTATCAGGAGTAAGGGAAATGCTGACCGGATCGAATAGTTTCCGAGCAGAGCATTTTGATGAAGCGAATGTTGATTTATCTAATGATGAAATAAGGTATGAATACATCCGGGCAGGTAAAATCATTTACGCCAACGGGCTTGGAGCTTTGCAAAGCCGGTTCTTTAATCAGCTGCCATTGAGAGCATTGAAAGGAGAAACACTTTTGATAAAAACGACATCTTCCTTTGAGCGCATTTATAACCGGGGAGTATATATTGTGCCTTCCGGAGAAAATGGAGTTTATAAAGTGGGGGCCACCTACAACACCAAAGATAAAACGGAGGGTATTTCGCCAGAGGGAAAATCGGAATTGGTTGAAAAACTGAATGGTTTGATAAAGGTATCTTACGAAGTTGCAGGTCAGAACTGGGGTTTTCGCCCTACCACACCTGATCGAAGACCTCTTTTGGGTGCACATCCCAGTCACCCCAATTTGGTGATATTTAATGGTTTGGGTACGAAAGGAGTTAGCCTTGCTCCTTATTTCGCAGCACAATTGACCCAATGGCTGTGTGGAGAAGGTGAAATTGAGGTGGCGGTAAGGGCGAGTCGTTTTTATTAATGATTTACAGCAATTTGCTGTTCCAATTCCCCGTTTTGAATCATTATATTTGAATGAATGACCTCAGGGAAAAATTTAATTATCTGTTGGCGTGATAGAACGGAGTGTATGAGATTAAGAACAATTGGTTTACTGCTTTTTATTTTTGCCACCAGTGCCACCTATGCGCAGCAAGCCCTGCAGACATTTGGTAAAAACCGAATTCAATACAAAGAGTTTAACTGGCAATACCTTAGTGCTGAAAATTTTGACATCTACTATTATGACAATCGCAGAAAGGTAGCTACCGATGCGCTTCAGTATTTAGAGTCAGAGTTTGATCGCGTTACCGACCTTATCGGATATCCTCCGTACTTAAAAACCAAGATTTTTCTTTACAACTCCATAACCGATTTACAACAAAGTAATATCGGGCTTAATCATACCCAGTTCAACGTGGGTGGAGAAACCGAATTCATTAAACCGTATGTAGAGATTGCTCACCCCGGCAACATTGACGACTTCAAAGAAGAGTTGATTTATAAAGTATCCGACCTGATGATCAATGAGATGATGTTTGGCGGAAGCTTGAAAGACATGTTTCAGAATGCGGTGCTTCTCAATCTGCCCAATTGGTTTGTTGATGGAGCTACCAACTATGTATCGCGCGGATGGAGCGCAGAGATGGATGACTATGTACGTCAGTTAGTGCGGTCTAAGAAATTCCACAAGGCACTAAAGCAGGATGGAAAGGATGCCGCACTGGTCGGCCAGTCTCTTTGGAACTACATCGTGGAGAAATATGGAAAGAGCAGTATCTCCAATATACTCAACTATACACGCGTTATCCGCAATGAACAAAAAAGTGTATTGATCACATTAGGTATAAGTTTCAAACAATTACTGATTGATTGGGAACAATACTACAGTGGAATGGAACAGAAAATCAGCCAGAGCTACACCGGTATTAATGATTCTGTCCGCTTTACACCGAAACATCATAAGGGAATTGTTTATCCAACGGTGCGCATAAGCCCTGATGGAAAAAACGTAGCCTATGCAGAGAATGACCGCGGTAAATTCTGGATTAAAGTAAAATCACTTGAGAACGGAAAAGAGACTACTATCCTCACCGGGGGAAACAGGGTAATCAAACAAGATGTCGATTATAAGATTCCATTGATAAGCTGGGCCGATGCCAATACACTTGGTGTAATTGGTGTGCGCAGAGGCGAGTATGTGTTTTGGTTGTATGACCTTAGCACCAAGAGCAAGCTGCCCCGTGAACTGGATAAGTTCAGTAATATCCGGAACTTTGATTTTTCGGGTAACGGAAGGCTGGCCATCGTCAGTGCTGATTCAGAAGGACAAAATGATTTGTTCTTGATCAGTAGCCGCAGAGATCGCACACGCAGATTGACGAATGATATTTACGATGATTTTGATCCGACATTCATTCCCAATACCAACACCGTTATCTTCAGTTCAAATCGCACAACGGATACGGTGAATACTTCCGCGAAGGGATATGATAAGATTAATAAGAATTATAACCTTTTTGCTTTTGATCTGGATTCAACTACCAATGTGGTAAAGCGAATCACCAATACGTTAGGTAAAGATACCCGCCCGCTTGCCCTGAATAATAATGAGATCTTTTACCTGAGTGATCAGCGTGGAATAGTAAACCTGTTCAAATTCAATCGTCAAAATGGCATCTATTCCCAGATCACCAATTTCAATTCGGGTATAAAAAATTACGATCTTGATTTTGTGAATCGTTCACTGGCACTGGTTATTAATCAACGACTGGCGGAAAATATTTTCCTGATCAAAGGTTTTAATTACGAGCGCCAGGTGTTTACTCCTGCTACACGCAGAAAAGAAGTGCAGCAAGCCAAAGCAATTACGGAAAGACGTAAGCAGGAAAGCAGTAATCCGACCAAATCTATGTCGATCAAAGATCTGATCAACTCACGCTTGCGCGAAAAGAAAGACTCCACGTCAACCCAGACTAACGAGAAGACCCCCGAGTTGCCAAAGACAACGAAAGTCAATAAGGACTCCATCAATACGAATGATTATACTTTCGATGATGAGCCCGTTAAATCGAAGCGCGATACGATTGTTGTTCCTGAACAAAAAGATAAGCCCATCAATACAGAGGATTACGTTTTTGAAGAAGAAGCATCCAAAACAAAACAGCCAAGCGAAACATTCCTAACCCGCTACCTGAAAGCGCGTGAAAATACCCGCATCATGGGCCCGTTTACTTACGATCCTAAATTCAGTTATGAAAATCTGATCACCAACTTTGTAGTCGATCCGTTACGTGGTGTGAGTGTACGTTTGGAAACACAGATGAACGATATGCTGGAGAACTATCGCTTCTTTGGAGGAATTCAAACGGCATTCGATCTGAAGAGTGGAGATGTTTACGGTGAAATTCAATACCTGCCACATCGTGTTGACTTTAGTGCACGTTTTGATCGTAAGGTTATTTTCTGGGAACAAAGTGATGTGCTTCAGAAATACTCCTGGCAGAAAATTGAAGTGGGAGCATCTTATCCTCTTTCAGTGCGAACACGGATTACAGTTAAGCCATTTGTTGGCTTCACCCGCTTTGTGGACAGAGGCAATGACTTTGTTCCAACAACACCTCCTACTTTTAAATCAGCGGAACAACAATTTTATTCCGGAGTCAAGTCAGAATTGGTTTATGATAATAGTTTGACAACAGGGCTAAACATTATTGAAGGTACACGTGGAAAGCTGAGCTTTATACACTATGAAGGAATAGGCAATAGCCAGGCAAGTTTCTCACAAGTTTCTATTGATGTGCGTCACTACCAGAAAATTTATAAAGAGATAGTGTTTGCTGTGCGCGGTTATGCCGGTTCGTTCTTTGGTAATGCACCTAAGCAATATGTGCTGGGTGGTATGGATAACTGGGTTGGTAATAAAACTAACCGGGAAGGTGTAGGCAACCCGTTGGTAAATGGTACGGGCTATAATTCAAACCTGTTGTTTGTGGAGTTTGCCACGAGCTTGCGTGGATTTGATTATGCTACGCTGTATGGTAATAATGTTTTGCTTGGAAATGCAGAGCTACGATTGCCGATTGTACGCGCTTTGGCTGGCGGACCTATTGCCTCCAATTTCTTCCGCAATATGCAGCTTACTGCTTTCTATGATATTGGTACGAGCTGGACAGGCCCCGCGCCTTTCAATGCAGAGAAGAGTGTTCGTAATCGCATAGTAGAACAAGGGCCAATCAAGGTAGAGGTAAACGAGTATTTGAATCCGTGGTTGTATAGCTATGGTTGTGGTTTCCGTACACTGATGTTGGGCTATTACATTAAACTTGATGTAGCATGGCCGGTTGAAAACTATGCTGTAAAAGACCCCCGCTTCCATTTTACACTCGGATTTGATTTCTGACCTCTCCGGGTTGGGCAAATCCTATTAGTTCCTTTGGTTTTTTTTGTAAAACTTTGCCATTCAAATTTATTCTGAATGATCAAATCCATGACCGGCTTCGGCCAGGCAGTTCTTAATTCAGGTGATATGCAAATCACTGTTGAAGTTAAAAGCCTTAATTCAAAATTTCTTGATCTGAGTCTGCGACTGCCCCGCCTCTTTTCTGAAAAAGAAATAGAGATACGCAATGTGGTGGCTGATAAACTGGAGCGTGGAAAAGTTACATTCAACATCGAGTATCAAAAAACAGGTAAGCAGGAAGTAAAGCAGAAATACAATAAAGAATTATTTGTTGCTTACTATGAAGAATTGAAGAAGCTGGCTGACCAGGTAGCAGCTCCTTATGATCAGTTGTTTGCCATGGCACTTAACTCGCCTGATGTAGTAGAAGGCGGTAGCAAAGAAGAGCTGGATGCTGCCCTCTGGCAAGGTGTACAGAAACTGGTGAACGAAGCGATTGACGGTTGTGATCAATTCAGAAAGACCGAAGGGAAAACACTGGAAGACAAACTTGTTCAGTATGCACAAAGTATTCTGGAGGGATTGAAAGAAGTAGAAGTGATTGATCCGAAGCGCGTGGAAAAAGTGCGTGCTAAAATAAAGGGATCTATAACAGAGTTCTTTGGCAATGAAGGCTTCGATCCGAACCGACTGGAGCAGGAAATTATTTTCTACATCGAGAAGCTGGATATACACGAAGAGCGTGTTCGCCTGAGAACGCACGTGGATTATTTCATTAATCTACTTGCTGCACCACAATCGAATGGAAAGAAGCTTGGGTTTCTTGCCCAGGAGATCGGTCGCGAAATCAATACCATCGGATCAAAAGCCAATGATGCCGAAATGCAAAAGCACGTGGTGATGATGAAGGAAGAACTGGAGAAGATTAAAGAACAATTGAATAACGTTCTTTAATCTTATGATTTATTCATAACCCATTAATGGGCCAGGCAAGTCGTAGATGAATGCCATTATCATTTCCGGAATAGTTCTTACTGTATTATTGCTAAGTATACTGCTTGGCAAGAAACATAAGTTATATGCGGATCGGTTTCTTATAAGCTACCTGGTATTTTCTTTAATTAACTACAGCTGGCTCTACCTGGAGTCCATCGGATATTTTCAGCAAGGCAATTGGATACTTTTAGGTAAGGTTGCCTATCTGCTCAATGCTCCTTTGTTTTTCTTTTATGTGCATGCACTTACTTCGGAGAAACCGCTGCTGTTCAGGTACTATCTGCTGATGTTATTGGCCCCTTTGGGTTATATCATTCATTTCATCTATTATAATGGATGGGGCTTCGCAGTAAATGAAGTGTTCATTGAAAACGGACTGTTGTACATCAATCAGCAATTGTCGCTGAGCTGGGCTTTCTTTGTGTGCCTGTTCCTGATAAGTGACCCCGTTTATTTAGTGCTCTTTTATATTCGGTTGACGAAATACAAAAAGAGATTGTTGCAATCAGCTTCTTACATCGATCATATTAATCTGAACTGGATCACTTTATTGTTCTACACCTGGTTTGTACCTGCTATCGTGTTGATTCCAGCAGCGGTGTTTAGTCTGGGAAGTAATCGAGTATCAATCGAACTACTGCTTTTACTTTTAGCTGCCGCGAATGTGTTGTCTACTTTTATCATTGGCTATTATGGCTTTAAACAAACTACGGTTTTTTCTGACTTGAGTTTTGTAACTCCTGAAGCAGATACGCAACAAGAACTGACACTGCCTTCGCACGAAAGTAAATCTGCCAGTTATGAGCGATCTGGTTTAAGTAAAGACCAGGCGCAGGTTCATCACCGGCAATTACTTGCTTTGATGAAAGAGAAGAAACCTTACCTGGATGGAGAACTCAACGCCCCCCAACTGGCCTTCCTGCTGGGTGTTTCCGTCAACCATCTTTCGCAGATTCTCAACCAGGAGCAGCGACAGAATTTCTTTGATTTTGTAAATCATTACCGGGTAGAAGAGGTGAAGGAGAAAATGAAATTGGCACAGTACCGCAATCTTACCTTACTGGCGATTGCTTTAGAATCCGGATTTAATTCAAAGACCTCTTTTAATACGCTTTTCAAGAAGTTCACCGGTCAGACTCCCTCTCACTATTATAAATTACTTCCTAAAGAGTAAGAGCTGCTTTTTAAGTCATAAAACAGGTTCGAACCACTACGTCCGAACGATTCGTTGCCTGCGCATTCAGAATTTTGCTACTGAATTATGGCATCAACTCTACTCACGGTTTTGGCAAGCATCTACCTGGCTGCCGGAATCATTTTCTTTGGCAGAAAAAGAAAAACCCACAGCCACTTCCGGCACACGATCAGTGAATTGGGAGAATCGGGCTCTCATTACGAAAGAATGGTCAGCTTTGGTTTATTTCTTCCCGTTGGACTGGCTTTGGTTTTTATTTCGTTTTTGAATACCCCGAATGAAGCATTTCACGGACTTTCGCTTTGCATCGGTGCTGGTTATTTAGTCGCAGCTTTTTTTCCATGTGATGAAGGTTCTCCATTAGAAGGTAGCTGGAGGCAGCAGGTTCATAACCTTGGTGGATTTATTGAATATGGTGGTGGCGCTTACTTTATCTACCACTCTTCATTTGAAGGAATATTCGCTTTTATTAGCGCCAGCCTCATAGCAGTTGTTGTTGTGGTG
>NNBV01000168.1_pt1 | contig 11505 bp, 8 predicted proteins | sample 1173771 | NCBI WGS metagenome assembly NNBV01 (sample SAMN07173938, study PRJNA388173) | plant metagenome | isolation source: symbiotic tissue sample KVS11 | place: Norway: Troms, Kvaloya island
AGCTACCACCGTTCCAAAGAAATTAGAGGTTTCTTGGACTCTGTTAATCAAAGCTTACCAACCGAGCAATGGAAAATCCACTGTGTCCGTTTCGCCCCTAATTGCCCAGTACAAAATCCGATAGAGGATATTTGGTTACAAGCCAAAACATGGGTTAGACGTTTTTGTGCTTTAGTTCCTTCATTTTCACATTTAAAGTGGATATTTGAGTGGTTTATTAGACACACTACCTTTGATTTTGACACTCTACAGATGTACGGAGCTTATTCAAAAATCAAATAGGATTCCTATATTGTAAGTAATTAGACGGACATGATATAAGTCCTGCTTCAAAATACTGGCTGTTCAAACAGGAGTAGAGAGAGGAAAAAATCCATGATAAAAATTGATACCCAACTAGTAACAACTGCTTTTGTTGCAGATTCGCCTACTTCTTTTGCTCCGCCTCTAGTAGTTAACCCCCAACTACAGCCAATGACAGCAACTAGCACTCCAAAAACAAACCCTTTTAGTAAAATGATAAACAAATCTGATGGCTCTAAAAAATTTCTGACTGATTCTAAAAATATTTCAGGAAGAATTTGGTAAAATTCTGATGCGGCAAAAACTCCGCCGATGATGCCTGTGACTAAAGCTAAAATCGTCATTAAAGGCACCATCAAACAACAAGCAATTACTCTAGGAAGTACTAGATAATCAATTGGATCGGTTTTGAGCATATAAAGCGCATCAATTTGCTCGGTGACTCGCATTGCACCTATTTCTGCTGCAAAAGCAGAACCTACTTGTCCCGCCATAATACTAGCGGTTAAAATTGGAGCCAATTCTCTACAAAAAGCTAAGGCAAAAGCACCTCCCACTGCATCGACAGCACCAAATCGCACTAATTCTCTCGCCGTCTGAATAGTAAAAATCATTCCAGCAAAACCGCTTACAAGGAGAACTGGAGAGATAGAATTTGGCCCAGCAGTCACGAGATGTTGCATAACCTTGCGGTAGCACGTTTTTCCTTGGAGTAGATGCAGCCACACTTGACCGAAAAGCAGTACTGCTGCAAAACAGCGTACAGTTAAAGATTGCTCAAACTTTGTTTTTGGTTGCAATTTTATCGTCCTTACGACTGACTTTTTTTGCACATCATTTGTTATATCAATTCTCCAAAATAAGACTACAGGTACAAATGGTGGGAACCCAGCCAGATGTAATCTGACTTTCTCAATTATGTAGATACACTTAGTGCGTCTAACGGCAGGATATTACGAATTGGTATTAGGGTATGGTACATGAACAGACGCACTAGATGTTTACCCTCAAATACTATAGGGTTTATCAGTAAGAGCAAGCCGACAAGTGTACCAGAAAAACAGCGTATGCTTCCAATTGGTTAAAAACGCAGAGAATTGGGCATTGTTCGGTTAAGGCAAGAGACGCGATGAATCGCATCTTTGCAAACTATAATTTTAATCAAAAAACCTTAACCGAACCGTATTGCCACGCAGTCCGTAAATCACTCATTGAAAATTTAGCTAAAAAATTTTATTGTGCAGAGCGCGAGAGAAATAAGAGAAAAAGCGAAGAGGGCAAAAGCACAAGAGTGTAAAGGGATACTAAGTCCTGAGGGGAGCAGCAACCACAACCCGAAAACCTACGTTGCTGCTCCCAAAGGTATATGCGTTCCCGTTGCGATTTGCCGAACGGCAGTGCCTCGGATCGTAGAGCCATGAACCACCACGCAGCAGCCGATTTTCCTTATCACTCATCCAAGCGTTGCCGTCTATTGGCGCTCCGTTATAATTTTCGTGCCAAGCATCCTGACACCACTCGTATACATTACCATGCATATCAAATAAACCAAAGGGATTTGGTGGAAATTTTCCGACATCTGTTGTTTGCTTACGATATTCACCCTTTGACCCAGCACCATAAGTATAGTTACCGTTATAATTCGCTAAATCAGTCGTAATCCTCTCACCAAAATAAAATGGGGTAGTAGTTCCTGCACGGCAAGCGTATTCCCACTCTGCCTCACTAGGCAAGCGATAGGTTTTTCCCGTTTTGTTAGATAACCTGGCACAAAATTCAATTGCATCATCCCAAGATACTCGTTCAACAGGTCGATTAGCACCTTTGAAGTGCGAGGGGTCGGGATTTAAATCAATATTTACCTTTTTCAGCGCCGCTACAATAGCCCATTGGCTTTGTGTAACTGGATATTTGCCTATGAAAAAGGGTTGAATGCTAACAAGGTGCTGTGGACTTTCAGAATTCCTTCGTTCTGGCTCATTGTCTGGGGAACCCATCAAGAATTTTCCACCAGGAATTGGAACTATTTCCAGAACTACGCCATTGCCTAATTTTTCTGTAAAAAGCTCTGCTTCTTGTGCTTTCCTTAGGCGAACTACATCTTCATTCTTAAGCTTATAGTGTTGTTGAAATTCCTTTAATTCAGTTTCAGCATTTTCATCCAATGGATATCCTTGTTCATCTAGAAAATTGATCAAGGATAACCTGTATATCTCTATCTTTTCCTTATATATCCTGTAAGACTCTAATGCTTTCTTTCGGATTGCAATGGCTTCTGAATCTGTTAATCCTAAGTTTTTCTGTAAATCGTTTAATATATCCAATTCCAGATGAGAAATCTTGCCATCAGATGTAAAATATTCAGCCCTATGGCGATACTGAGCTATGGCGGCTTCTATCTTTAACTGTTTTTGCTGACGTTCCTCAATTAGTTTATTAGCAGCAGACCTAATTCCCTGAGCTACATTTTTGAATGCATCGTCTTGATTATTCCAAGACCTCACAGGTGGGGCATTTTTAGGTAGAGGTTGTAGTTGAGCAAATGGCGCGTCATCCCAATCAACGCTTCGCAGAATAATTGGAATGACGCAAGCCTCTTTAGCTTCGTGGCGTTCTATTGCTCTGGTAACTTCAACACTCCAGCAGTATTCAGAACGTATAAAGTCTGAACTTACCAGCAATAAAATAATATCGCCTGTGTTCAAATTCTCATTAATCTGCCGATCCCATTCTCCTCCAGGTGGTATCTCGCGAGCGTCCCAGGTTGAAATTATACCTTGTCGTATCGACGTAGTGAGGTGGTTAACTAGTTCATTCTTTAGGGATTCGTCGGCGGGAGAGTAGGAGATGAATACTTTGAGCGACACCAACGATACCTCTTGCGTCTTTAGGAGTGGGATAAATTACGCTTTTCACAAATTATAGTATGTTTGCGTACTACACCGGACGACTGGAAGTAGTGATACGGTACACCCGTAGGGGCACGGCATGCCGTGCCCCTACACCTTGCAATATGCTGTATAACAGCATCTGAATGGGAACCGTTATAGCTAACTTACGATCGCACCCAACGCCCCATTCATAGATCCATTTACAGAAGGAGGTTCAACAAAATCGCCTGCTAAAGAATTGGTGACTTTGGAATTGCTTACTACGCTTCGCTTCTTCTTAGTATTACCTCGTCTAGCACCACCCGCCATCTCGTATTCCTGGCTGATTTTACCGTAACGGCTGGCAACTCCTAGTAACATTTTTTCTGACATTGCGATTACAGCCTGTTCTGCGTTATTCACGTCATCTGTGAGTTTGTCAATGGTAGATAACGCAGTGTTGTAGGCAGCAAGCTTAGACCGGAGATCGTTAATTGTCATAGTATAAGCTTGGATAGTCAATCCTTCGCCAAAGTTAAGTTCTACGCTGATAGATTGTAAACTTTCAATTCGGCGATCGGCTCGTTCTAAAACGCTGGAATTTCTTTTACGACGTGCCATAATGCATCTCTGCTACTAGGGTTGTAGTACTGTTTTATACTAAATCTCTTTGAATTGTCATGGGAAAATATAGCAAATCAGTTGCGATCATACTTCTAAAGCTTTAGTTAATTTCACTTAGGGACTTCCAAATAAAAAAATATACAACTATTTATTGTGGGGTGGGCGTCTCGCCCGCCCGTAGTCAAAGGCGGGCAAGATGCCCACCCCACAAGATTGAATAATTTATTTCTTGGAAGTCCCTTAGACAAAGTTTAGTTTTAGGTAGTAAATAGATTTATAAGTTCATTACAACAAATGCTGCAATGATTTAAGCCTTTCTTATACATGGAAGAGTATTTGTTGCAAAGTATTAAACAATTGCTGCAACGACTTATACATTTGCAAGAAATACTTAAGCCTTTCTTATACATAGAAGAACATTTGTTGCAAAGTATTAAACAATTGTTGCAACGACTTATACATTTGCAAGAAATACTTAAGCCTTTCTTATACATGGAAGAACATTTGTTGCAAACGTTTAAACTTTTACAGTTTGAACCGTAGAAGCGTAGGCGTAGCCCGTCGTAGACATCGCTTTTGCTTACTCTGTGAGAAAGCAACAGGAGTTATGACCTATTATTCTACGATTTTGATAGATACAGGTTTGTTGGTTGCTTTTTATGACTCAGCAGCGATCGCATACTAAACATAAGGATGTTAGGATATCTTTCACTAGCTGCATCTGACTTATGAAATTAGTTTGCTCCCAAAGCGATCTCAGTACAAACCTCTCACTTGTTAGTCGTGCAGTCCCTTCACGACCAACTCATCCAGTACTTGCCAATGTGCTGCTCCAAGCGGATGCTGAAACTAACCAGGTAAGCTTAACAGCCTTCGATCTCAGCTTGGGAATCCGCACCAGCTTTAACGCAGAGGTATGGCAAAGTGGTGCGATCGCACTTCCTGCTAAGTTACTTGTAGATATCACCTCTCGGCTTCCAGAAGGCGAAATCACTCTAGACGATGAATCAGCCCTCACAGGTGCAACACCCGGTGGAGAAGGTTTAATAGTTACACTCACACCCAAAAGTGGACATTATCAAGTCCGAGCAATGGGGCCGGAAGAATTTCCCGAACTACCAGTAATTGAAAATACAGAAGTAATTTATCTCACTACCGCCGCATTAGTTGAGGGATTACGGGGTTCATTATTTGCTACTAGTGGTGATGAAACTAAGCAAGTACTGACCGGAGTGCATTTAACAGTTAAACAAGATACCCTAGAATTTGCAGCTACCGACGGACATCGCCTTGCAGTAGTAGAAACAAGCAACGAGCGTCCTTTAGGTGGAACTAGTCAACTAGAAGTGACAGTACCAGCTAGAGCATTACGCGAACTGCAACGGATGCTAGCTCATAGCGCTTCATCAGATGAACCCGTAGCTTTATATTTCGATCAAGGTCAAGTTGTGTTTGCATGGCAAAATCAACGCTTAACTAGTCGCACATTAGAAGGGCAATATCCCGCTTATCGACAATTAATCCCGCGCCAATTTGAGCGACAAGTCACAATTGAGCGGCGACAATTTGTCAGCACTTTGGAACGCATTGCTGTATTAGCCGATCAGAAAAATAATATTGTCAAGGTCAGTATTGACAGCGACGCCCAAGAAATTACCTTATCATGCGAAGCTCAAGACGTGGGCAGTGGTAGAGAGTCAATGTCTGCACAGATTTCTGGAGAGAATATAGAGATTGCCTTTAACATTAAATATTTGATGGAAGGTTTGAAAGAATTACCATCTACTGAAATTCAAATGCATTTGAATCAAAGTCTAACTCCAGTGATTTTTACACCACTGGGTGGTTTGAAAATGACTTATTTAGCTATGCCTGTGCAACTTAGAAGTTAAAAATAATTGTAGTTGGCAATCTGTAGGGGCGCAAGGTCTTGCATTGGTGTTAACTTAAGCTCAAACGCTTATTCCACAGGTGTTTTACCCCCCTTAGTCCCCCCTTATAAAGGGGGGAAACAAGAAAATCCAGTTCCCTCCCCTTTATAAGGGGAGGGTTAGGGTGGGGTAACGCAGTGAGTGATGGGAAGCGCGTTTTGACAAGGGTTTCACGTTAAGTTGACACCAATGGGTCTTGCGCCCCTACAGATGTGGTTCAAATACATGAAAACTGCTGTAAGCTGCACTATGCAAGTTGATTTTTTTCTATGATTTGGTGATTTGTTTAATCGGAATTTCAATCCAAAATTCTGTACCTAACCCCGGCTGAGAATCACATTTAAACACACCACCGTGTTTATCTACGACAATTTGATAACTAATTGATAACCCTAAGCCAGTGCCTTTTCCCACTGGCTTAGTAGTAAAAAAGGGGTCGCAGATTCTTGCCTTCAGGGCTTCGGGTATTCCTAAGCCATTGTCTGCAATGCGAATTACTACGCTTTTGATATTGCCTTCAAGCTCTCCAAGAGCAGTACGGATGGTAATTTGACTGCTATGAGGATTTGATTGAGTTTCCCTATAATCTTCTAGGGCATCGATCGCATTGCTTAAAACGTTCATGAATACCTGATTCAATGGCCCGGCATAGCATTCTACTAAGGGAAGGTCACTGTATTCTTTAATTAATGTAATCGCCGGACTTTCTGGTTTTGCTTTCAAGCGATGCTGCAAAATTAGTAAGGTGCTATCAATACCCTCGTGAATATCAACTGGCTTTTTTTCTGCCTGATCTAGGCGGGAGAAATTCCTTAAACCCAAGACAATTTGCCGGATACGATCAATGCCAACTTTCATGGAAGATAAAGTTTTGGGCAAATCCTCCATAAGAAATTCTAAGTCTATTTCAAAGGCGCGATCGCGAATCTCAGGGCTGGGGTTGGGGGTATTTTGCAAATATAGGTCTAGTATGCTGAGTAAATCTTGGGTGTAATTGTTGACATGATTGATGTTGCCATAAATGAAGTTTACGGGATTATTAATTTCGTGAGCAACACCAGCGACTAGTTGACCGAGTGAGGACATTTTCTCGGTTTGGATCAGTTGGGTTTGAGTTTGCTTTAAATCACGCAAAGCTTGAGCCAGCTTTTGGGTCTGCTCTTTGGTTTGATTATGCAATTGGGCTTGTTGGAGTGCAACCCCAAGCTGATTAGCAATTTGAGTAATAAACTTGATTTCCGAGGCTTCCCAATGGCGGGGTGCAGCATTCTGATAAGCTGCTAATAGTCCCCATAGTTGCTGCCCGATAAATATGGGTGCGATCGCATAAGCCTTTGCCTGAATTTGCTCTAGAACTGCAACGTGGCATTGAGTGTGACCAGCTTCATAGATGTTATCAACTGCAAAGGTTTCATTATGACGATATCGCCCACCTTGGGTTTCTTGCAAATAGCTATCTTGCCAAACTGTCTTGGTATCAGCAGATACTAGCTTTAACCAGCGATCGCCCACAAACTCGGCGATATATTCACCACTCCAATCAGCTTGGAAGCGGTAGACTGCAACCCGATCTGCTTGTAGTGATTTGCAAATTTCTTGGGTGGTTGTCTGAAAAATCGCATCTAGATCAAGAGATTCTCTAACTTTCGCCACAACTTCAAACAATACCCGTTGTTGTTCTGCTGCTTGTTGCAAATTTAACGCTTGCTGTCGTGTCTGAGTTAGTAAATCAGCTTGCTGGAGTGCTACCCCCATTTGGGCCGCAATCTGACTGAGAAAGTTAACTTCCGAGGCTTTCCATTGGCGGGGCCCGGTGTGTTGATAAGTTGCCAGTAAACCCCAAAGTTTTTGCCCAACAAAAATCGGCGCAAGCACAAAAGCATGAATTTGAAACTGCTCTAAATTGTCGATATGACATTGAGTAAACCCCATATTGTAGATGTCATCGACTGCAAATGTTTCATTGTTGCGGTAACGTCCTCCCTCTGTATCTTGTAAGTAGGTGTCATTCCAAATTGTATTAATACCTAGTTCGGATTCATTCGACCAGTATGGACTAGCAGCCTCGAAATCCCCGACAAACTCACCACCCCAAGTAGAATCGAAACGATAAACAGAAACGCGATCGGCTTTGATTAATTGACAAACCTCTTTAGTAGTGGTTTGAAAAATAGTATTTGTGTCCAGAGATTCCCGAATCTCTGCAATAACTTTAAACACAGCCTGTTCTTGTTCAGATGTCCGTTGTAACTCAACCGTGCGTTTTTTAACTTGTTTTTCTAAATTTTCATTGAAGACTTGTACTTGTTGCTGTAGTTCATACTGCTGAACTGCGGAAGCAAAATGTTTACCGAGGTTTCTAGCCAGTTCAATCTCTTGAGTCGTCCATTTTTGAGCTTGTGCTTTTTTAGATTCGCGCCAAACCTCAAAGGATCGCCGGGGGTATAGTTGTCTGCGATCGCTGTCATACTGCCCCGCCCATAGAGTTTCTGTATCTACTTCGTTGCGGAAAATACTTAAGTAGCCCAGCAACTGCTGACGATATTGGAGGGGGATCATCAATATGCTACGAATTTTAGTTGGTTGAAAAGCAACTTGCAAACTTCGCAAGTCTGGAGCGCTGTATATATCTGAAATCGCCCAAACATCGTAGTTACTTAATTTATAGTGTTCCTGCCAGATGTTATACTGCTCTATAAGTGGATATATAGTTTGTTCTGGCATCACAGGTTGCTGACCACAGATATAAAGCTTGATACAAGTATTTCCTGGTATTAAGCATTCTGTTAAGCTGGTCACGTTGCCATTGTGGAAATCAAAAGCTTCATTTCTAATGCAAAGCCTGCCCCCAACTCCATTAAAAGCAGCAACAGCTGCTTCTAAGGCTGGTTGTAATACAATCGTTGGGAGTGAATGTAGTAGAGTCGCAATGCGGTTAATGATCGCTTCGTGTTCGGCTGCTTTGCGAACTTGAGTAAGTAGGGTACTTTGAGCGATCGCCACTGACAACTGATCCACTACCATTTGTACTGCTTCTAGTTCATATTCTGAAATCAAACGCGCTTGGGAATGATGAGAAACTAGTAGCCCCCAGAGTTCATCTTGATAGAGAATAGGCGCTACTACAGAAGACTTTACCCCCATAGCCGTCAAATATTCAATATGGCAGGAGTCTACAGGGCGGTAACGAATTTCCTCTGATATAGTTTCTCCATTTTCCAAGTCACGTAGATGAATTTGACCAATCTCTTGAGTATCAACATTTACAACAGAACATACCCGTGATTTGATAAATAGTTCACGGGCGCTGAGTGGAATATCGTCAGCAGGGAAATTCAGCCCTAGTAGTGATGGCAAACGATTGTTGTAAATTGACTCAGCAACCACTTGACCGCTATCATCGTCATGAAATTTGTAAATCATCACTCGGTCAGTTTTTAGTAGCGATCGCACCTCTGCCGTTGTGACTGTAATAATTTCTTCCAATTCTAAGCTTCGTCGGATACGGTTTGTAATGCGGCGTAGTAAACTTTCTTCATGGCGATATAAGGGTAAATCTTGTTCAGGGTTGGAGGTCATTGCTTATAATATATTCAATTAATAATTTGTAAACCGGAGATGATTAAATCTAATAATATTTTGAATTTTCTTTCACAATTTTGCCTTCAGTAAAACTACGGCAAATTACTAACAAAAACATTTATTTGCTTTTTATAATAGTTCCCAATAAATTACAAAAACAGACGCTAATAAAATTGCGTCTGCATTGGTACAAGAAAATATTCTTGTTATTTATTTGTAATTTTTTGTTTGCAGAAAAACGTTCAACAAAATTAAACTCTTGTGTTGTCAGCAAAGCGGATTTTTAGATAGTCATCTTCCATCTTTGCTCCTGCTGGTTGCAGTGCTGCTAAGGCTTGCGGCAAAACTAAGTTACGACGATGGTTGCCAATCGTAATGTTTAATTCGTCTCCAGTTTTACTCAATTGAACTTGGTCTTTAGGAATACCAGGTAAGTAAAGTTCTAAGCTGTATTGGTTTTCCTCTTGCACAACTCTTAGAGTTGTTTCTTTGTAATAAACCTGAGTTGGGTCTTCATCTTTATAAAGAGTTTCTTTCAGGCGTTCTAATGAAGCCAATCCGCACATTTCTTCAGAAAATAGGGGAACTTCTTTCACAGGTAGAGGGTGAAAATTATCATGAATTTCCTGGCGATATTGCTCTTGACTTTCTTTCCAACGTTGGAAAAATGGGTCTTGGACTTCGCGGGGAATAATCCGATTAGCCACTACTAAATCTGTTGCAACATTATACAAACTCAAATAAGCATGGGCGCGGAGTGACTCTTTAATCACCATCTTTTCGGGATTTGTTACCAGACGGACTGAGGTTTGAGTATTATCTGTTAATACTTTTTCCAGAGATTCAATCTGTTCATAAAATTCATAAGGTGCATCCATCACCTCTTTGTCAGGTAGCGAAAAACCAGCAATTGGTCTAAAAAAGGGTTCAACCAGAGGGCGAAGTGCTACCGAGATATTTTGAAATGGTTTGTAAAAACGGCGCATATACCAGCCACCGACTTCAGGTAAACTCAGTAAGCGCAGTGCAGTGCCCGTGGGGGCTGAGTCGATAATTAAGACATCAAACTCACCTTCATCGTAATGGCGTTTCATCCTTACCAAGCCAAAAATCTCATCCATGCCTGGTAAAATTGCCAATTCTTCCGCCTGTATGCCGTCTAAACCCCTTGCCTGTAAAACTTGGGTAATGTAACGTTTCACAGCACCCCAGTTTCCTTCCAGTTCTTGCAGCGCATCTAGTTCAGCACCCCACAGATTTGGGCGAATTTTTCGGGGTACGTGTCCCATTTCAATGTCAAAACTGTCTGCGAGAGAGTGAGCGGGATCTGTACTTAAAACCAATGTCTGATAGCCTAGTTCCGCACAACGGAGTCCAGTTGCAGCAGCGACGGAAGTTTTGCCCACGCCGCCTTTACCGGTCATCAAAATTACACGCATAGATGCTTCTGTCCTGCCTGAGGATTTTTTACATTTATTTACATTATCGACTGTTTAAGGAAAATAAATGTTGTTTCGACACGTCTAGGCATTATTATGAGTATTTATCCTAATTCATCTGTTGTGTTTTGCTGCAATAGCTGATCGAGCTTAGTTTCCAGTGCTGAGAGTTTTTTGAGAATTGTGGGGCGATCGCCATCTAGAGAAACTAGTAAATTGGTTATCTTCTCTTGGATGTTCGTTAATTGTGCTACTGCACTCTGGATTTGGAGCATTCCTTCTCGGAGTTCTTGGCGTTCCTGACGTGCTTCCGCCATTTCATCTAACATAGCTTGGACTGTTTTAGCATTACTCTCAATTAAATGTTTGAGTTCTTTATCAGTCATTGCGATCGCACTTTGGAATTGAGTTTATTATTCACTCTAAAGTATTGAGGGATTTTGTTTCAATCCCAGCTAGGGCAGCGCAGTTATGCTATATTCCCTGCACTATGGTTTAATTTCCTGAAAATTGCTATAAGAGCTGTTTACTGCCTCAACATTGCAAAAGCTTACTAAACAAGCATTTTAGCCTTGTGCAAATTCAACAGTTTTTCCTATAGAACCAGCCCCAATACGCTTGGGTTAAAGCCAAAAACCTTAAACTGCGTAGGTTGGGTTGAGGAACGAAACCCAACATTTATCGGGCTTTGTTGGGTTTCACTTCCCTACGGGACGCTGTTCGCGTTCGTTCAACCCAAGCGTATTGGAACCAGCC
>NNBV01003279.1_pt1 | contig 11498 bp, 12 predicted proteins | sample 1173771 | NCBI WGS metagenome assembly NNBV01 (sample SAMN07173938, study PRJNA388173) | plant metagenome | isolation source: symbiotic tissue sample KVS11 | place: Norway: Troms, Kvaloya island
ATTCCAGTTCTTACCCGGCAATGGTAAAAATCATTATCGAAAACCTGATTGAAAATTCGATTGACTTTTGTGGAGTAGCCGATCAGTACATCGAGGTAAACGCCTTCATGCGACAGGGCGAATTGGTAATTGAAGTAAAAGACAATGGCCAGGGCATAAAAGAAGAATATTTCAGCCGAATTTTTGATATGTATTTCAGGGCCAGCCAGAATTCCAAAGGCAATGGATTAGGCCTTTATATCGTTAAAAAATCGGTTGAAAAATTAAATGGCCAAATTCACTTCAGCAGTGTAGCCGCACAGGGCTCTTCTTTTGAAGTAGTATTACCTTCCTCGCAGGCGATGCACATGGTTTGATTTAATATCTTTGTTAGCAAATTGTGAAGTTGGCTAATTGATCATGAGGTTAATCGTTACATTATTTTTGGTTGCTGTTCTGACAACCATTCATTGCACTGCCCAGGAAAGCAAGATGGATAGCCTGGTGGGGATAGTGAAAAAAACGAAAGACAACCCATCAAAAATCAAACTGCTTCATCAGATTGTTTCCATCTCATGGGATTATGATTTTGAAAAAGCGCGGGCCTATGCAGAGCAGGAATATACCCTTGCCAAAAAAGAAGCGGATCCGGAAAGCCTGACCATCGCACTTACCGATAGGGGCATGTACTTCTACTTTATTGGCAACCTTCAGGAAGCAGCAAATAATTATAAGCAAGCAATCGATGCGGCCGAAGGAAAAAATTTCGGAGAATATCCGGCTTACACCCTCACGCGGATAGGTAATCTTTATAAGGTGCAAGGCATCTATGATTCTGCTGCGATCTATTATGAACGAACAATAGAACTTTTGAGAGGGATGCCTCAGGGGCGCGCATCAGGATCGGTGTATTTTCATTACGGATGGATGTACCAGGAGTTATCTGAATTTGATAAATCACTTAGTTACCTCTATCGGGCACGCGATGCCCGCTATAAGGTAGGCGACAGCTTGCTCATAGCCGAGTGCTGGCGGGTAATGGCATCCGCCCATTTCGGATTGAATCATGTTGATTCTGCCATGTACTACATCCATAAAACAATGGGCATTGCAACGCGCTATAAAGACGATGAACTCCTCATCTTCAGTAACATTAATCTTGGAGATATTTATTCTGCCAGGGGCCAATCCATTGAAGCGATAAAGGCCTATGATGTCGCTTTGAATTCACTGGGCGTACATGAATTTAAAAGATATAAAGCATTGGCTTTGTTTCATGTGGGCAGAGTTTTTGACAGCAGGGGAGAATACTTGAAAGCACTGGAGTATTATTTCAATGCACTGAAGCTCGATGAAGAATTGAAATCCAGGCATGAGATGGCGCGTATCTATGCGTGGATTGGCTGGTCGTATTATAATCTTAAGAATTATGTTCCCGCTGAGGAGTATGGCCGCAAATCACTTTCTCAGATGAAGCAGATCAAAGACAAAGCAGGCGAAGGTTTTGCGCATAATCTTTTGGGCAATATTAAATTTGATCAGAGAGAGTATGAAGGAGCGTTGGCATATTATGATTCTTCGCTGGTATTCAGAAGAGCACTGCAATTAAATATGCAGGTGGCCAATACATTGTTTAACATCGCTCGTGTGTACCGTGCGCAGCAAAGATACGATGAGGCATTGAAGTATCTTTTTGAAGATCTGGCGTTTGCCAAATCGTTAAACAACACCCGCATTGTTGCTGCCACCAACACCACAATAGGAATGGTCTATTCCGACAAGCATGACTTTGTGAAAGCAGAAAAGTATTTAACTGACGGACTTGTCATTTTAAAACAGAATGGATTGCCGGTAGACAGACGAGATAACTATCTCGGTTTTGCGCGTATGTATCGCCTTGCGGGAAAACAAACCGATGCTACCGCCTACTATGAAAGATACATTGTCTTGAATGACAGTATTATCAACCGTGAGAATTCCATGGCCGCCATACAAAGGGATGCGCTCTATCGGTTAGATAAAAAAGAGCGCGAGATTGAGGCGCTGCACGAACAGAATAAGCTGAAGGAAGTTCAGATTGATACGCAAGGTTCGCGCATCCGCTTTCAGAATATGATGATTGGGTTAATTGCACTGGCGCTTGTTCTGATTTCACTGATCACCTATGTCTTGTTCCGGTATTATAAAACAAAGACCATTGCCAACAACGAACTATCCAAACTGAATAAGGAGATCCGCGAGCAGAAAGAGGAAATACAGGCACAGTCGGAGGAACTGATAGAGGCGAGTGAGACCATACAGGAAATAAACAAAGGGCTGGAGAGTGCTGTGGAAGAGCGTACGCTGCAATTGAAGCAAGCCTATCAGGAACTGGATATGTTCATCTATCGCTCTTCGCACGACTTCCGTAGGCCGCTCACTACATTCATGGGGCTGGCTGAAGTAGCCAAGATCAGTGTGAAAGATAGTGCTGCCATTGAGTTATTTGGCAAAGTGAACGAGACCGCGCATAACCTGGATCGGATGTTGGGCAAGCTGCAATCGGTAAGCCAGATATCATCTTCTGATTTAACAGCGCGTGAAGTGGTATTTGACAACGAATTGAATTTTGTGCTGGACCTGCAGCGCAAAGCCATCATCGAAAAACGTATTCGCGTAGATCGGAAAATAAATGTTGCCCACCCGTTTCATTCGTACCCGCTTATCGTCCGTATCATTCTTGAAAACCTGATTGAGAATGCGATTCATTTTTCGTCACCCATCAACCCATTTATTCAAATCAATATTGAACAGGTGGAGGGAGGAATTAATATAAACGTGGCTGATAATGGGGAAGGGATTGCAGAGGAGTTTCACAACAGGTTGTTCGAAATGTATTTCCGTGCCAACGAGCGATCAAAAGGAAATGGGCTGGGACTGTACCTGGTGAAGAAAGCGGTAGAGAAACTGGAAGGTAAAATATCTTTTGAAGGCAAGCTGGGAGAAGGTTCCTCTTTTACTGTCTTTTTACCTTACTTTGAAAGGTAAAAAGAGAGCAACATGTTTTTATACAATCGGAATGAACAAAACCTGGCCATTGATTTAGGTAACAGCAATACGCTGCTTACCGATCAAAACAATGTGCTGTTGTCACAGCCTACCTGCCTGGTGATTAATCAAAACAACAACAGGATAGAAGCGGTGGGGGATGAAGCGTTTGATATGTTTGAAAAAACACATTCCGATTTAAAGTCAGTAAAGCCACTTAAGGGAGGCGTGATTGCCGATGGCGAATCGACAAGGAAGATGCTTAACGCAATGGTGAAGAGTGTTCAGAAGAAGAGTTTTTTCTCCAGCGGATATCATTACCTGATTTCAGGAATTCCATATGATACGACCGAGGTAGAGAAGCGTGCTTTGCGCGATGCGCTGGATCAGTTCCGCTCACGAAATACACGCCTGGTTTACGAGCCGCTGGCTGCGGCATTGGGCATGAACCTGAATATACAGGAGCCCGATGGCAAACTGATTGTAGACATAGGCGGAGGCATCACCGAAATAGTGGTGATCAGCTTAAGTGGCATTGCCACCTTCCGTTCTATAAAAGTGGCAGGCGATACGTTCGATGAAGATATCCAGGATCACTTCCGGAAAAATTATAATATGGCCATCGGTCTCAAAACGGCTGAGCAGATAAAGATTCATGCAGGAGCAGTTATCGATGAGCTCGATCTGAAAGGGGAGGCCGAACCCGTTACCAAAGTGAAAGGTAAGAACCTCATGGAGGGAATTCCCGCCAGCCGTCTGATCGGTCATCGGGAGGTTTCTTCTATCCTGAACAAATCCTTCTCTCTGATTGAAAGCGGTATTCAGCAAACCCTGGAGAGCTGTCCTCCTGAACTGGCGGCAGATATTTATAAAAGTGGAATTCACGTGACGGGTGGCAATGCATTGCTGCGCGGTATAAAGGAGCGCCTCACCCGAAAATTCAAATTGCCTGTGCATATCGATGATCACGCGTTGCTTTCTGTAAGCAGAGGCACGGCAGCCATTATCAAGAACCCGGGGAAATACAGCTCGGTATTATTTCAATAGATCTGCGTTGTCATAGAACGAGTGCAAGGCAGCTTGCAGAAAATTTCTTTGCGTCATGGCGAAACGCCACCGGGCTATACGTTCCAAGTCCGTCCCATGCACAATCCCCTGCGCTTCGGGCTTTCCACTTCTATCCCTTGCCGGAGTTCATTTCTTTGTAGAAGTGTCATTCACTTTCATAAAACAGAAAAGCCAGCGGAGAGCTGGCTTTTCTGTTTATTGGGACTAGTAACAAATTAGTTAGAAGTAGATTCAGAAGGAGTACTTCCGAAGCTGTTTTTCACTTCTTCTACTTTTGTTTCGATTGCTTCTTTTACTTCGGCTGCCTTATCAGCTACCGCTTCTTTCACCTGAACGGCTTTCGCTTCTACTGCCTTTACTACTGCTTTCGCCTTAGTAGCTACAGCTTTTCTAACCGCTTTCGCTCTGCTTACTACTGTTTTCTTTACAGCAGAAGCTTTCTTAGCTACTGCTTTCTGAGCAGGCTTAGCTTTCGCCTTTACCTTCTTCACTATTTTCTTGGCAGCCTTCTTTACTGCTTTCTTAGTGACAATTTTCTTTTTAGCTGCTTTTTTCACAACCTTCTTAGCCGATTTCTTGGCTGCTTTTTTGGTTGCTTTCTTAACTACTTTTTTCGCTGTTTTCTTTGCCATAGCGTGAATAAAATTTAGTGGTTATTCTTTGATTTTGTTTACTCACTTTCAAATGAGGGTATGAAAGCTGCAATAAATTTAAGCGAAGCAATCATTATACAATGCAAATGAGGATAGTTTTTTTTAGATTATTTTAAAACGGGCTACATCGGCTATGCATTTGTCAATCCTGATTCATGTGAATTAGTGCAACATGAACACAGCATGAAGCAGCTCGTGCCGCTGCTAAACATACTCCCGTTAGAACTAAATGGTAACACCTTGCATCGTAAGTTCAGCGGAGTCGTTCACCGGTTTATAGCCCATGATCATCCCGTATTTGCTGACCCTTAAACCCCTGGCACCATGCTTCACAATTACCTTCTCATTGCGCTGCGAAACATCCGTAAGCATAAGTTCTACGCGGTTTTGAATATATCCGGTCTTGCTTTTGGTCTCACCGCCTGCTTCCTCATTGGCCTGTATATCTATGATGAACTCACCTTTGATACGTTTCACAAGGACCATGAGAACATCTATCACGTAGGTCTGCACATCAACTTCGGCGGGCAGGAATTTAAGATGGCATCCAGTTGCCCGCCTCTGGCTGCAGCCATGCTTCATGATATTCCGGGTGTAGAGCAGGCCACACGCATCAATCCCTGGTCATTGAAGAACCTGGTGGTGAGAAGTGACGACAAAGCTTTTGTAGAGACCAAAGCCTTCTATGCTGATTCCAACTTCTTCAGGTTCTTCAGCTTCAGACTTCTGGAAGGCGATAGTAAAACCGCTTTGAAGGAACCTAATTCCGTTGTGCTAACCTCCGAGCTGGCCACGCGGTATTTCGGCAAAGAACCGGCCGTTGGTAAAACCCTCACCATAGGTAACGACAACAAGGTGTTTAAAGTAACAGGTGTGGCAGAGCAGGCACCCGCCAATACACATATTCAATACGATCTGCTGCTCTCAGGCACATCAGATAAAACGATGACGAAAGGAGGGTGGGGGGATATGGACGGCACCTATATTTATTTCAGGAAAAACCCGATGGTGAAGCCGGAGATCATAGAACGTAAACTGAAAGACATTGTAACCAGGCATGTGGCTCCGGAAATAGAAGACTATTTTGGCGTGAGCATGCAGGAGTTTCTGAAGCAGGGTGGCATTTATACCTTCTTCACTTACCCTCTTTCAAGCAATCATTTGTACCATCCTGAAATTGACGGACTCGCGCCTGCTGGCGATATCAAATACGTTTACATCATGGCTGTGATTGGGCTATTCATTCTGCTCATTGCATGTATCAACTTCATGAACCTCGCTACGGCCCGCTCTGCCAGTCGTGCCAAAGAAGTGGGCTTACGTAAAACGCTGGGTTCAGCCCGCTCAAAGCTGATCACTCAGTTTTTATCCGAATCATTTCTCTATGTCTTTGCTGCCATGTCAGTTGCCATCATCGCCATGTACCTGCTCATTCCTTCCTTCAACCTGCTTTCAGGAAAAGAACTTGAGTTTCACACCTTACTCCACCCGGCATTGCTTGGGAGTATTGCCCTTGTCTTTGTTGTGGTGGCATTGCTGGCAGGAAGCTACCCGGCTTTCTATCTCACCTCATTCAATCCCATCGATGTATTGAAGGGCAACATGAAGGCGGGAATGAAGAGTAACGGCATACGGAGTTCACTCGTGGTAGTGCAGTTTGCGATCTCCATAGCACTCATCATTTGCACGATCGTGGTCTACCATCAGCTCAGCTACCTGAAGGAAAGAAACATCGGACTTGATAAGAAAAATGTGCTGATACTTAAAAACACAGTGCTACTAAAGAATAGTCAGCAGGCTTTCCTGAATGCGTTAAATAATCACGCAGGGATAGTAAAGGCCAGTTATACCACCAATGTGTTTCCGGGTATGGACATGATCGGTCTTTACAGGGCGGTAGGAACTAAAAAGGATATGGCTTTCCCCAGTTACTACACCGATCAGTATCATACCGATGTTCTTAAAATAGAATTGTCGCAGGGACGATTTTTTTCAAAAGACCTGGCCTCCGATTCCACCGCCTGCGTGCTCAATGAAGCAGCAGTCAAAGAACTTGGATGGACGAACCCACTCAATGAAAGATTAACAGGTGAAGGAAGTGCAGGGGGACCGGGTATGACGGTAATTGGGATAGTGAAAGACTTCAACTTCGAATCGTTTAAGTCGAAGATAAAACCCCTTGTTATTCTACCATTGCGCACAAACTCCACCAATATGCTCATTCGGTATAATGGCAATTCAAAAGAGGTGATTGCCTCCATAAAAAAAATCTGGAAACAGTTTGCCCCCAATGAGCCTTACGATTATGCCTTTCTTGATCAGAATTTTGACGAACTGTTCCGCGAGGAGCAACGGCTGGGACAACTCTTTACTGTGATGAGCAGCATTGCCATATTCATTGCCTGTCTTGGTTTGCTGAGTCTTGCTTCGTTTACTGCCGAGCAGCGTACTAAAGAGATTGGTATCCGTAAAGTGATGGGCGCTTCCGTTGCCTCCGTGAATCTAATGCTCTCCAAAGAGTTTATGCTGCTGGTAGGTATCTCGTTTGTTATTGCATCGGCACTGGCATGGTATGCCATGAAAGAATGGCTGAGCACATTTGCCTATCGCATTGAGTTAAGCCCGGTGGTGTTTCTGTTTGGAGGAATAGTGGCAGCAGGCATTGCCTGGCTCACTGTGAGCTTTCACTTTATTAAAGCGGCACGTTCCAATCCGGTGGAGGCATTGAGGTGTGATTAATCCCAATCATCTATTGTACGATTACTTTTTGGAATTAATCGTCTGTATCACATAAGCAATCGCAGCCGATACAGCTGTTGCAGTTACCAATAGAGCAGAAACGGTAGTCAGCCATTCTATCATTGATGCAGGGTTATCTTTAATGACAAGTTAAACCTTATATTCTAAAATATTTCATTGGTAAGAACAAAGCAGAGATCAATGAGGAATACTAATCATTGCTAAACCTATGTTCCATGGTTACACCATCATAGCCATAGGCATCCGCCTTTACTTCTTCGATGTGGATATAGCTTGCCGGATTCACCCCGTTTAGAAGTAGTGCCATGCTTTGATAAATGAATCTGATGTATGCTCCTTTTTGAGTTTTTATGTTAGTGGAATCCGTAATTTTTATATTCAAGAAGAAACTTCTCTGACTCCAGGATTTTAAAGCACGTCCTCCAATAAACCAGAGTGTATCGGGAACGAATGTTATCGTAACAGCAGTGACTTCAGGCTTTTTGTTCAGCTGTTCCCGAGTAATTTTGGTAATGCTGTCAGCCATCGATTGGGCGAGTGGAAGGTCTTCCGGGCCACTTATTTTTACATTAATGATCGGCATATTCAAGAGGTTAATACGCGTAAATCTCCCTATTGAAATACTGGTATTTCTTGATGTATGTTAAGACTTTAGAATAGAAAAGAATCGGTCGGGTAGGAGGTTATCTGGCAGAAACCTTAATACGACTTAAAGATTCAGGCTTTATTCCTAAATAAGAGGCGATATGATATTGCGAAATTTTTTGTTCGATTCCAGGGTATATTGATAAGGTACTTTCAAGCCTGCCTGAAGCTGAGTTTTTTAAAAACGAAGTTTCCCGTTTGCATTTCCTAATAAAAAATGTTTCTGAAATGAACTTACCTAGTTTAAACCATGCGTTGTCCTGTTGAAGAAATTGATTGTACTGTTCATAGGTGATATACATGACATGAGCATCGGTAAGCGCCTGGATATTGCAATTGGTCGGGGCTTGTGTTAAAAAACTGGTGTATGCGCTTACGAAGCTCTGATCGAAATAAAAATCATTGTTAAATTCTTCTTCATCGGTTCTCACAAATGATCGAAACGTGCCATGGATAACGATACCAATGAAATTACAAACAGTACCTTGTTCGATAAGATAGCTTTTCTTAGTGAGGATTTTAGTATGAGCTACTTTTTTAAAGTTGTTCAAATAGTCGTCATTCAATCCAAGCTGGTCGTTGAATAGCGTACTGAGGAATGAAGTATCGTTGATTAAAAAGTTATTTTTTGTGCTCATCTTGTGAATTGACTATAAGTTATGTTCAAAGATGTCTTCGGACAAATGTAATAAAGATATTTGCCAGTAAAACACCCCCAAGGCAAACGCAATCAGTAGCAAGACAAAAGGTGTATTTACCTCAAACCGGGGAAGCAATTTATAATCAAACGGACATAGATGTTTTTTTGAATCGTGACCAGGTATTTCCATCAGTAAATATGTTTATTACTTCTCAAGGGTAAATCGCAGCGATATCGAAATCATTTAATTTAATTTCATTTCGGGAAATGCTTCGTATGCCATGCCAGGAGATTTCGCCGAGTGAGATCACTTGTTTTCATGTTAAGCTGACCAACTATGTATGTAATGATGGAAAAATCAGCAATTTATAATTATTGGATGTTGTGAAAAGAAGTGATCAGCCAATGCGTAACTTCAGCTTCGAAGGTTAATGAGTTAACCAAAGTATTTACTCATTCTTGTGCTAAATTAATCCACTCTTATTTGCGTAGTGCATAAGTTGTATGGAGTTTTTTACGTTGGTCTTATTTATTAAATTATAACGGTAATCTTCCACTGATCGAACGCTGATACTTAAATCTTCTGCAATTTCCTGATTGGACTTACCCTCTGACATTAAGCGGATAAGTTGTTTTTCTCTTTTGGTGAATTTGTGATAAGATACAAATCCATCTGGGTTACGAATCCAGAAATCGATTTGACTTTTAAATTGTGAATGATAGTAGATGTCTCCTAGTAATACAGACCGAAGAGCATGATGTATAGTATGAGAATCACAATCTTTAGCTAGAAAACCCTTCACCCCTTTTTTTTTAAAATGTAGAATGACCGATAGTTCATCATGTTCACTTAATATTATTACTTTACTATCTGGCTTGAGAGATAACAAATTAGCGGTAGCCTAGTAGCCATTCATCTGAGGCATTTGAATATCCAAGAAGATAATGTCAACTTCGTGCTTAAGCAGCAACTCAACTGCTTCTTTGCCATTGCAGGCTTCTAAAAATTGATAGGGCCACAAATTTTCGCTTTGTAATGTGTGAATCAACCCGGTTCTTACCAATGAGTGGTCATCAACTATTAGGATGGATAATGGTTTCATACGTGTTGGGGTAGGTTTTGGGGTTCAAGTGCGGAGGTGTTATCTTAGAAGGCTAGTCACATTTATACTGACATATATACAATAACTAAATTACATTATATCCACTGTAAGATAATGAACTGAGAATCGGATGGCAATTGGTCACCAATGAAAAATTGGGTTGACTAATCAGTTCGTATCAAAGAAAGAAGATGTGCTCAATTGGGAGATTAAAAAAAGGAATTCTGGGATGGGCCGGACTTTATTTGTTTTGGCGGTTATTATTTGACCGTCACTATCCCATAATCTGCCGCTTTACCCACTTCAAAACTTCTGTAAGTAATTGCAACTATAGTGGAAGTAGAGGTTTTATGATCACAGGAGGTGGTGGAAGAGCCGAGGAAAAATATTTGAACCCCAGTAGGTAGAAGAGGCAGCTCTTATCTTAATACTACTGCTACTCACACCGAATATCCAACACTTCGTATAAATACAATTGATGTGTTGAGTGATGGAGTAACTGGAACGGCAAGAGAACTAAGAAATTATGCAAGAATCAGGACACAGATAGGGCCAGGGGAACCTAAGATAAAATAATGAAGAGTAAGCAAGTAATGTTTTTTGTGTTATTGGAAGATATAAGACCTATTCTGAAGGAATTTGAGTCTTCATTTGAAATTCGGTACTATAAGATGCGCCTGCTCGATAACCGGAATATTCCCACCTACGATTCTTTTTTGGAAATACCTAACGTAGGGATAGCTACATCAGGAGACGGGAATCGGGTGGATAACTATTTGATCATGCCGAAGTCCACATCACTAAATGTAAGGAACATTCCTCAGCGGACGGGCGATATGAAATTTGCTGTAGATCAGTTAGAGAATGCAAAGTCGATGGAGCTTAAACTTGGTGGCAAATATCAAAATAAAGAAAATGTGATAGTGGCCGGCAGAATAGCAACCGTATCGGAGGATGAAAGCTCGAGTGATTGGTTTACATTCTTATCGATGCGAATAAAAAAAAATTCTTTAAAAGTCGATTCATTCTATGTAGGAAAACAGACTGAAGATAAACTGAGACACGGATGGCGATTGGTCACCAATGAAAAGTTATCTGAGGCACAAGACTTAAAATTAAAGGTATGATAATCATGCTTGCGTCGAAAGAGTGATGTCTTAAGGTAACGAAAAAAAAGAAGTCTAGGATGAGCCAGACTTCTTTTTTTATTAATAGGTCATGGATTGACAGTCACAACAACTGAACCCGAAGCACTATGCCCCCCGGTGATAGACCCAATCTGGAAAGTGATGGTCGAGGCGCTAGTTTGTGAATGTGTTAAAGTAAAAGTACCTACCACGATTTGACCATTTGTCTGGCATTGTGAATCGGGATCACTTGAGCACACAGGTATGAAAACAGATACGGGCGAGGTGGGGGAAGCGGAAACGTAGGTCGAAGATAAGTTGATGTTAATAGTGCCTGCGACAGGACAGCCTGCGCCTAAATAATTCGCATAGATAGTCACCTGGGTGCCATTGTTAATAGTGCTGGCATTTGCGCTGAGATTCCATACTCCCGTATCACATTTGGATGGATTCCCAGGTTGCGCATAAGATGAAAAGCATACAAAGAGCAGAATAA
>NNBV01002570.1_pt1 | contig 11480 bp, 7 predicted proteins | sample 1173771 | NCBI WGS metagenome assembly NNBV01 (sample SAMN07173938, study PRJNA388173) | plant metagenome | isolation source: symbiotic tissue sample KVS11 | place: Norway: Troms, Kvaloya island
TGTTGATGATTGTGATCATATCAGGAACGGTGATGTACCTGGTGGAAGGTGAAGAACATGGATTCACCAGTATACCCAAAAGCATCTACTGGGCCGTAGTGACGCTGACTACCGTGGGGTATGGTGATATCGCTCCACAGACGCTGCTGGGTCAGTCCATTGCATCATTGATCATGATTCTGGGTTATGGAATACTTGCTGTGCCCACCGGTATTGTTTCGGCAGAGATGATACAGATGAAATCAAGAGACAAGATAACCACCCAAGTATGCCCTAACTGTATGCGTGACGGTCATGATACGGATGCTACTTTCTGCAAATATTGCGGTAGCCAGCTGAACTAAAGGAGCTGGCTTCTCATTTGTTATCTCATAGATCTGATTCTTTACCGCTATGAACCGACTTGCTCTTCTCTTTTTAATTTGCATCGCTACCTTCTCCAGGGCACAGGACAATGCAAAAGTACTGGACATCACACTCTCCAATTATACCTATCCCTTTGAAGTTCATTTCCTGGATTTAAAAAATCAGCAGCAGGATCTGAAGATGGCTTATATGGATGTGCGGCCCGGAAATCCTAACGGAAAGACAGTGGTGCTGTTGCATGGCAAAAACTTCAATGGTGCTTACTGGAAAACTACCATCACTTACCTTACAGATAAAGGATTCAGAGTGGTCGTGCCTGATCAGATTGGTTTTGGGAAATCCACTAAACCGCTAAACTATCAATATAGCTTTCAGCAACTGGCGTTAAACACTAAAGCATTAATTGATTATTTAAAACTGGATAAGATCTATCTGCTCGGTCACTCCATGGGTGGAATGCTCGCTACGCGTTTTACTTTGCAATTTCCTCAAACCGTAGAGAAATTAATCTTAGAAAATCCTATCGGGCTGGAAGACTGGAAACAGGTAGCTCCTTATACTTCCATTGATCAGTTATACAAAACGGAAATGAACGTAACGTATGAAAGCGCAAAGCAATATCAACTCACCAACTATTACGATGGCAAATGGAAACCGGAGTACGATGAATGGGTGTACCTGCTCACCGGCTGGACTAAACACAAAGACTATTCACTTGTCGCAAAGAATAATGCGCTGACTTCAGACATGATTTTTACGCAACCTGTCTGTTATGAATTCCAAAACATAAAAGTGCCTGTTCTGTTAATTATCGGCACACGCGACCGCACTGCGATCGGAAAACAAAACGTATCCAAAGAAGTAGCAGCAACCATGGGCCAGTATCAAGTGCTTGGCAAAATCACTAAAGACAAAATTGCTAACTCCGAACTGGCAGAACTCGACCAGGTAGGCCACCTCCCTCACATTGAAGCATTCGATCGTTTCATCGTTCCGCTCACTGAGTTTCTAAACAGATGATGATTCATCCATATAGAATAAATCAATACATCTATGAATGAACCAACTCATTGTTTTCAGATGAAGCAAGGCATTGAGCTACAATGTTGAGCAGATCATTTGCTTTAAAGGGTTTCTCCAGATAGAAATCAACGCCTGCCTTTGCTGCATGCTGCCGGTTACTGCCTGCCGAAAGCATAATGATGGGGATATGTTTTGCATCCTTTCGCATGCGAAGGAATTTGCTTATCGCAATGCCATCAATAAACTCCATCTGCTTATCAAGAATGAACAGATCCGGCCATTCTATTGTGCCTTCTACAATGCTCAGACCATTGGATATTCCTTTCGCTTCATAGCCTTCCTGCGAAAGCAAGTTAATCACCAGCGCCAGGAAATCATCATCATCGTCAACCACCAGAATACGTTTCTTTATGGAATGAAAATTCATACGGATACGCTGTCCTATTACTTATTAATTGATTTTACCTGCCAGATGATATCGCTTGCATCATCGGCTACGAGTAGCGAACCATCTTTCAGCACACATACACCGACCGGTCGGCCATGCACTCTGCTTTTCTTGTCATCATCAATAAAACCGGTGAGAAAATCCTGCGGAATGCCGCTGGATTTTCCATTTGTAAAAGGAACGAATACTACTTTATAACCCGCTAGTGTTGACTTGTTCCATGATCCATGCTGTCCTACAAAAGCACCCCCCTGGTAGCTCTGCGGGAAAGCCGTGCCGTTATAGAATGCAAGTCCAAGCGAAGCAGTATGTGCCCCCAACGATACATCGGGTACGATGGTCTTCTTTACCAGATCAGTTCGCTGTCCCTTCATGCGCGGATCTTCGTTGGGGCCGAAGTAGGCATACGGCCAGCCATAGAAACCATCGCGCTGTACGCTGGTGATGTAATCCGGTACGAGTTCATCACCCAGTTCATCACGTTCATTCACAGCAGTCCATAACGTTGTGGTTCCCGGATAGAATTGCATACCCACCGGGTTGCGTAACCCGGCAGCATAGATTTTCTCATCCGTTCCATCCGGATTGATCTCCAGTATATTTGCTCTTCGTATTTCTTTGTCCATACCGTTCTCTCCGTTGTTGCTACCCGATCCTACAGAGATCAGTATCTTCTTCCCATCCGGACTGGCAATGATATTTCTTGTCCAGTGATTGTTGTATCCGCCTGCGGGAAGAGCAAGTATCTTCTTGCCTGTCTCAGAAATGCTGGTTTGCTGTGGCTGATATGGATACTTCACCAACGCATCCGTATTGGCTACATAAAACGAATTATCCATGACGAGCATACCAAAAGGTTTGTTCTGATTGGAAAGAAATACTTCCCTCACATTGTACGTTCCGTCTTTGTCACTATCGCGCAGCAGCGTAATCTGATTGGCGCTATTCGGCTTGGTGCTTGATTCACAAACAAAAAGATCTCCATTTGGCGCTTCATATATCCATCGGGGGCTTTTAAATCCTTCAGCAAATTTAGATACGACAAAACCCGCTGGTGCTATCGGCATCTTTCCATCCAGCCAACCTGTAATATTTGAATTGTTCACCACCGACTTGGTAACATAAGGTGCTGGAAGCGTTACTTTTTGTTTGGCCTTTGCAGAGTCGGGCGAGGTTTTTACTGAATTATTGTTTTGAAAGGAGAATGCGCTATGAAAGTTGCAAAGCAATAGCAATGAACAAGCGGTTAGCTTTATAAATTTGAAAATCATGACAGAGTGATTAAGATGAGAAAGACATTCTTTGATCACTTAAAAAATCATTCCATGCACTATTCATCCTCTCACTTTCTGTGGCAATGCTATTTAATGAATACAAATAGCTATTAAACATAACGCTATGAACTCATTAAGAACCTCACTCCTTCTCCTTACCCTTTTGCTTTCACTGTTTGCAGTTGCACAAACTCCCCAACTGGAAAAACGCTGGGAAACAGACTCTACATTTAAAATTCCGGAGAGTGTACTTTACTATGCGCAGGAAAAAATTCTTTTTGTTTCCAATATCGATGGCAAGCCGGATGAAAAAGATCTGAAGGGATCGATCAGTAAGCTAAGCCTTGACGGGAAGAAAATAACGCACAACTGGGCAACCAACCTGAGTGCACCAAAAGGAATGGGAATCTTCAATCAGCAACTCTGGGTGGCAGATCTGAATGAAGTGGTGGCCATTGATTTGAAGAACGGAAAAATCGTACAACGAATCCCTGTAGAAGGTGCTGTATTTCTCAATGATCTGACTATTGATAAGACAGGAACGATTTACGTCTCTGATTCCCGAACAGGAAAAGTACATCGCATAAAAGATAATAAGGTAACTACATTCCTTGAAGGACAAATGAACGTAAATGGTTTGTTGGTAGTCGACAATACGCTTTACTTTGCTGTGAAAGATGCGCTATGGAAAACCACGCCTGATAAAATCATCACGAAGATCGCCAGCGGTATGGATGAAAGTACGGATGGAATTGTAAAGACGGATAGGGGCCTCATCGTATCCTGCTGGAATGGGGTAATCTATTTTATTAATACAGATGGAAGCACAACAGAGTTGTTGGATACCCGTGCACAAAAGTCAAACACTGCAGACATTGGATTTGATCCTTTAAACAACATTTTATATGTACCTACCTTTATGAAGAACAAAGTAGTAGCGTACCAATTGAAATAAGAATGCTTGTATATAATAATGACACCCTAAAGGTTTTTAAAACCTTTAGGGTGTCATTATTATATATCAAATATCTTTATGCGCAGCCCGCAAGCTTCATACAAGTCCTAATGCTCATGTTCCGCTTCCGATACATCGGGAACAGGTACACTGGCTACCTGTCCGAAGAAAACAGCATTCAGAAACAGACGTGCTGTACCGTACCAATATCCACGGAAATACGGGTTATCAGCAAACAGAATCACGCGTCCTCTTCCTGCATTGCTGATGACGACAGCTGCACTGTTACTGATGCGTTTCAGATTGGGTTTGGAAATATATCCGCTCACCAAAGGATTAGTGGAATACTTTACTACTGTACTGTATGGATTGCGGCTTGGCTTCAGAAACGTGTTACCATTTCTGAATACATAAATTTTACGATCAGCAAAACCAAATCCTAATGGATTAGTAATATCCAGGTCAGCTGTGTAGATCGAGCCTTCAATGGACTTCGGCCCTTCAATCTCGTTACTCTTAATAAAATCATAACGGTTGATTTGGGTGCTGTCCGGTTTATAATCAACCAATAGCTTCTCTTTCGTTAATCCCTGACGTACTGCCCATTCACTTGCGTTCTTTGTAGTGATGAGCGTATTACCTTCTTCCACCCAGCTCTTTAATTTGGTCACTGTGCTTTTATCCAGCGCACTATAATTGCCACCTGCTAATACGAGCACATTATATCTGCCCCAGTCAATGCGGCTTACATTGCTGATATCAATTTTAGAAACCGGTAAATCCACTTGCTGATTGAACAGGAACCAAAGCTCTCCTACTTCCGAAGAGTTAGTTCCCTGCCCGAAGAGGATAGCGACTTTCGGTTTTTCCAGCGCACGGATGTTGTTACTTCCAAGGTCAATACCTTTTGCATTGAAACCGGTTGACACGGAAGTGAATGAAATGGAGTTCTTAGCGCTCACTGCACTGATAACTTTAAATAAGGAATCGGAAGAAATGGTTTGCCATGCTACGGGGATAACAATAGTTCCTTGTGAAAAATCTTTCTTTACTCCTTTGTCATCGATAGTAAATGGTTTGAACGACACCTTGGTAAGCAACCCGTTTTGCTGCAATTGATATAAGGCTTTCGATGCATTGTAATCCGACCAATTCAATAAGTAAGCATAACTTGATTTGCCGTTTTCTACTTTAGCTTCGGAAGTCTTGATCTCTGTTACGCGACTACCTAAATTAAGATTAGCATCTTTGATTCGCGCGAAAGGAATTCCATAGCCATGCGCTACGGCCCAGCCAGTGACATCATAGAAAGCACTGTCGTGAAATTTGGTTACTTCTTCAAACAAAGAATGAATGATCCGGTAATGCGGTTGTCCTGCTGGCAATACATATGATTTTCCTTTTTCAAACTTCTTGCCTTCTACCGTTGAAGTAGCATTGTTTTCATACACTTCCAGTTTGTGAGTCAGCAGTAATTCTAAAAATTTACGGTTGATCGTTTCATCCACGCTGCTACCAAAAACAAAGGCCTTGTTCGGATTCTTCTTTGCATCTTCAATGGCTGACTTAAAGAAATCTTTCTGATGCTTAAGCAGAAGCTCTTTCTCCGCCACCGCACCACGAACGGTAGCAATACCTGTGAGCACATGATTGCGAATAGTAAACGGGAAGGTGACAATGCCCTGATTGCTCTCTTGTGCCAGACCACGTGAGCTTCCTACTTCAAAAGTAATTCCTACGCCTCCCTGAAAATCAGGGTAAGTCGATCCGTAGATAGCCGAAAGATTATCAAACTGTTCTTTTGTCCAGTACAATGAACCAACGCTGTTCAATGCTTCGGCATGATACTTTGCCAGCTTCACATTCAGCACATCATAGGTGGCGCGTGGAACAATGGCACTCTCCGATCCATACGGTTTGGACGGTTCAAAATAATAGGTGCTGTTGGTTCCCATTTCATGAAAATCAATCTGCACGTTAGGATACCACGAGTGATAGAACTTAAGCCTGTTCTTACTTTCCACATGTACTGCTGATAACCAGTCGCGGTTAAGATCAAAAAGGAAATGATTGGTTCTTCCCATGGGCCATAGTTCGGTATGTTCACGATCAAGCGGATCAGTTACAGGAGGGAACGATTTGTTCTGATTGTGCCATGCTGCTGCGCGATCTCTTCCATCGGGGTTCACGGAAGGATCGAACGTCACTACCGCTTCACGTAAAAACGTTTGTGTCTCTTCGTCAGTCGAAGCCACCAGGTAATAGAAGGTAAGCAAAGCCGCTTCTCCACTGGAAGTCTCATTTCCGTGAACGGAATATCCAAGCTGAACAAAGACCGGTAACTTTTTATAATCCGGTTCGGCAGCCTTCGGGTCAATCAGTTTCAAGTGTTCCTGGCGAATCGATTCCAGGTTAGTATGATTTTCGGGCGATGTCACCGTGGCAATAATCTGTGCACGCTCTTCGTACGTTCTGCCTATTTCTTTCACCGTTACTTTATCTGACAAGCGGTCGAGTTCTTTAAAATATTCCACGATGCGATCATGGCGCGTATAGTGCGAACCGATGGGATAACCCAGAAATTTTTCCGGTGATGGAATAGCAGGATCAAAGTTTCCTTTCGGGAAATAATAACGATCCTGTGCCAGCAAAGGCAATGCTGCCATTTGCAGGAGAGCTACAAAAAAGAATAAGTGTTTACGTTTTATCATGGAATTCTTATTGATTGGATTTGATTTTTAAGTCTTCTGCTTTTCATCACATGATAAGCAGAAGACTTGATTTATTTCTACTATTTTATTTATGGGGTTTCATTTTAATAACCAGGGTTTTGATCTCCCAGCAGATCCACATCAGCACCCATATCCACAAACGGAATTGGGAAAAGCCATTTACGCTCATCGATAATTCCTAATACTACACCAGCACGTTTAGTACGAACAAGATCAAACCAGCGATGCGCTTCAAAGGCAAACTCCAGTCTTCGTTCCTCTTCAATGGCGAGTACTACTTCTGCTTGCGTTACTGCTGAAGTACCAGCTAATCCTGCCCGTGTCCGCACTGCATTCAAATCATTGATAGCACCTTCTGTTCCAGTCAATTTATTCAGTTGTGCTCTTGCTTCTGCACGAATCAGGTACAACTCAGCTATGCGGAGTACATAAGCAGGATCATCGCGCAGGCCAGACCGGTTATACAGATTACCATAGATAGAAGTAGTTGTTCCGGTCGTTACACTTGCCAGCAGTGTGGAACGATTCCCACCTTGTCCATTCAGCTTAGTGATAAAATCTGTGGTGGGTTGAAAATTATATTGGCCGCCCAATGCGCTTGGAAACCAGTTATTCCAAATCGTATTCGGATCAGCATTGCTGAACGTGAGCTCAAATACCGATTCCTGTGTAAGAAAAGGTGCCGTGAAAAAAGATTTGTAAGGTGCAATCAGGTTATAGTTGCTGCTGCCAATAACGGTAGTGGCATATTTTTCTGCATCTGCCCATTGCTCGCGATACAAATGTAACCTTGCACGCAACGCCTGTGCTGATTTTTTTACCGCGCGGTTTCGTGTGGCTGCTTCCGGCAACAGTTCTTCCGCCTGGATCAGGTCACTCAATACCTGGTCATAAGTTTGCGCTAACGTACTTCTTCTGATGCCTTTACTGTCTTCAATAGTGCGGGTAGGTTTTACGACAAGCGGCACTCCGCCCCATGCTCTGCCCAGGTCAAAATAAGACAACGCTCTGATGAAGTAAGCTTCACCTGTTATCCTGTTCTTCTCCGCTATTGTCAAAACAGGATCGGTCAATGTCGGGACTATTTCAATCACATTATTTGCCGAGTTGATGGCCTGGTAAATGGTTGTCCATGCCCCGGTGATGATCACGTTGTCTGGTGTCAATGAATTCTGATCGGTTTGTAAAAACTGATTCAGTGTTCCGTTGAAGCGTACGTTATCCGCTGGCAGGAAGCCAAGTGTGGGGTAGTTCAGTGAATAATAATTCTGAACCTGGCTATAGGCACCCAGCAAGGCAGCATTGGCACTGGTAGCATCGGTAATGGCTCCGCTATCCGGCAGTTGTTGAAAGGGGTGCGTATCGAGCAGGTCATCGCAAGAGAACAAAACGATGGAGAGTGCAACAGCAACTACTTTTATATTTTTAGTGAATATGTTCATGATCGTATAATCTTTATAGTCCTACATTTAATCCAACCTGAATAGTACGGGGCTGCGGTACCGTTGCCCAGTCAAAATTCTTGGTATTGCCAGTTCCGCTTTGCGAGTTTACTTCAGGGTCAAGTCCTGAATAGTTGGTACCGGTCCAAAGGTTTGTTCCTTGTACATAAAGTCTCAGCGAAGACACTTTATACTTTTGCAACAATGCGAATGGAACAGTGTATCCTACGCTTAAACTTCTCAAGCGGATGAATGAGCCGTCTTCCAGGTAGCGTGAGCTCAGGTTCTGTACGGTGCCTCCATAGTTGTTGTTTGTAGGAACAGTTGTCAATCGTGGGATGTCAGTTACATCACCTGGTTTTTGCCAGCGTTCCAGTTGTTCGGGAATGTATCCGATGTTGCTTTGTGTGCCACCATGCACCAGGAAGAAACGGTTCATGTTCATGATCTTTGCTCCCTGTTCAAAGTAGAAGAAAGCATTCACATCAAATCCTTTGAAACGAATGGTGTTATTAAAGCCCCCGTAAAAATCTGGCCATGCATTACCTACGATCTGCCTGTCGGCTACGGTAATGCCATCATTACCTTTATCATCATACACAGCATCACCGGTTTGTGCATCTACATATAATTGTTTGTAGATCCAGAACGAATACAATGGAATCCCTTCCTGCAGACGAAAGATATCACGCGAGCCTGCGGTAAAAGGTGCAGCCAGTTTCTCAATCTTATTTTTGTTGGTGGAGATATTAAAGCTGGATGTCCATTGAAACGCTGCTTTGCGAATAATATCTCCTGTTAATGTTAATTCGAACCCTTTGTTACTTACTGCTCCATAGTTTTGAAGCAATGAAGAATATCCTGATTTAAGTGGTACAGGTACATTCAGCAATAATCCGGAAGTGTACTTGTCATAATAGTTAAGATCAACAGTGAGCCGGTTTTGAAAGAAGCCAAGATCGAGGCCCACATTCCATTGCTTGGTTTCTTCCCAGCTGAGTTTGGGATTGGAAAGCTGAAGCGGCGCAGTACCAGGAGAATCTAAATAGTTATTACCACCCTGCCATAATCCTTGTGAGGCATATTCACTTATGCCTGCCTGGTTCCCGGTTTTACCAATACTTGCCCTGAGCTTAAGTTCATCAAAGATGTTGAGATCTTTAATAAACTGCTCCTCACCTGCTCGCCATGCCGCACCTACTGATGGAAAATATCCCCAACGGCTGGATACACCAAAGCGTGACGAACCATCGGCACGGAAGCTGGCATCTAAGGTATAACGGTTGTTATAAGTGAAACTTCCTTTACCAAAATAAGAAAGCAAAGCCGACTCTGCTTTTTGTGAAGTACCTGTCTGTGTGGCCGAAGAAGCAATGGTCTGTAATGAATTAGCAGGGAATTGCTGACCACTTAACGAAGTGGCCTGAAATGTATTTTTCTGAATGGTATTACCAGCAATTAATTGCAAACTGAATTTGTTCCATGATTTCAGATAGGTAAGCGTTTGCTCATTGAGTAAAGTAACATCGCGTGATAAAGCGGAAAGTGCTGTACCTTTTGGCTGACCTGCCAGTATCAATGTATTGTTGTAATTGTTCTCATACATTTCGTTGAAGTCAATGCTCCAACTGGTACGGAAAGTGAGCTCAGGAATAATGGTGTAATCACCAAACACATTACTGATCACCCGTGTGCCGGTGGCATCGTTGTTCAGGTTATCAATCAATGCGAGATGATTATCAAAGCTTCCGTATTTGGCATAGGTGCCATCTTCGTTAAAGACAGGAAGATTGGATTTAGGAAATAAAGCAGAGTTGATCACGCCCACCGGGTTATTATCATTGCTGCTTACATTACGATGTGTGCGCGTCAGTGCAGTACTTGTTCCTATCTTGATCTGATCATTTACAAACTGATCCAGGTTGATACGGAAACTATAGCGATCAAACTCAGAAGGTTTTGAAATGGATTCCTGTTTGAAATAACCACCTCCTAAATAGTAGCGCGTTTTTTCGTTACCTCCTGATGCAGATAATTCGTAGCTGCTGGTGCGCGCTGTACGAAACACATCACTGAGACGATCATAGGTTGGTTGTTCTTCAGGAAGTCCAGCACCACCGGAGGCTTTTGAGCGGAATGGAACGAGTGCAGGACTACCTCCATCGTTCAGGAAACGTTCGTTTTGTAATGTAGCCAGTTGCTCACCGGTTACTACTTCAAATTTCTTTGGAGCCCATGACCAGCCCTGGTACGTTTGGAAATTTACTTTTGAGCTCGCTCCTGCCTTACCTCTCTTTGTTCTTATGATCACCACACCGTTGGCGCCACGCGACCCATAGATCGCGGTGGCGTTAGCATCTTTCAAGATTTCCAGCGATTCTATATCAGCAGGGTTAAGATCAGCCAGCGGGTTAGATGCCACCTGGTTTCCAAGGCCTGTGCGTATGAGGTTGGTGTTGTTAATGAATACACCATCTACAATGTATAACGGATCATTGCTTGCATTGATGGAATTGGTGCCGCGTATGCGGATAAAGATACCACCTCCGGGTACACCTGAGTTGGCCGTCACCTGCACACCGGATGACCGCCCCTGCAACAATTGGTCTGGGCTTGATACCGGGGTGCTCTTTATATCATTAAATGAAACCGTGGTTTGAGAACCCGTCAGCGTTTTGCGCGATTGTTCACCATAACCAACAATAACTACTTCATCCAATTGCCGGGTATCCGTTGCCAGCATGATGTTGCCAGTAGTCTGAGAAGTGATTTTTAGCTCCTGGCTACTGAAACCAATAAAATTATAAACCAGTGTGGCGCCTTCTGCTACACTGAGCACATAATTACCATCTGCATCCGTACTCGTTCCTTCTGTCGTTCCTTTAATCAGCACACTTACTCCGGGTAATGCACTTCCGTCTTCACCGGATACAATTCGTCCACGCAATGTGATGACGCTTTGTGCGCTCACAGCCAGATGCGTGACGAGAAAAATTAAAACAGGTAGTATTCTTTTCATCGTTTGATTCATTTTTAGTTTAAAAAAGGCAAAGCGTTGCCAGTGCGGTGTATCCGCATTTTCATTTTTGATTGCATGTCGTTTTGATCAGATCAAAGTGATCGCTGATGATCAGCTCATGAATGTCATGGAGCTATTGGCTGGATGATCTCAGCAACAAGGGTTTTTAATTAGTATAGGTCTGTCTTTCATAAGTATGGAGTTAATTATTGATTTTGTAT
>NNBV01000300.1_pt1 | contig 11439 bp, 6 predicted proteins | sample 1173771 | NCBI WGS metagenome assembly NNBV01 (sample SAMN07173938, study PRJNA388173) | plant metagenome | isolation source: symbiotic tissue sample KVS11 | place: Norway: Troms, Kvaloya island
GGGAGAAGATGGGAGAGGCGAGGAGGAAGGAGGAAAAAGAGTGAGGGCGTGGGTGGTTTTTTTTTTACAAGCGGAAGAGGGAATAGAAGATGCTCAGGGGTCTGGTGGGCTCGGAGATGTGGATAGGGAGCAGGATGGGGRRAWGGGGAATGGGRAAASSRGGGGAGMAGGGGAGCAGGGGAGCAGGGGAGCAGAGGAAGTAAATTCTTCATCCGCTTATCTTGTTCCCAAATTGCAGGGATATGTGGAGTTGCAGAATATTACGTTTGGCTATAGCCGTTTGGAACCGCCACTAATTGAAAACTTTAACCTGTCAATTAAGCCGGGACAGCGAGTAGCTTTGGTAGGTGGAAGCGGTTCTGGGAAGTCTACCGTTGCCAAACTTGTAAGCGGACTTTATCAACCTTGGGCGGGAGAAGTTTACTTTGATGGTAAACCTAGAGAGCAAATTCCCCAACAACTGCTGACCAACTCCGTTGCAATGGTGGAGCAGGAAATTTTGTTGTTTGGCGGCACGGTTAGAGATAATTTGACTCTGTGGGATACTACTGTACCAGATAAAAACCTGATGCGGGCTTGTCTTGATGCAGCGATCGCAGATGTAATTCTCTCTATGTCCGGTGGATTAGATGCCGAACTCATAGAAGGTGCTGCTAATTTAAGTGGCGGACAACGACAACGCTTAGAAATCGCTCGTGCTTTAGTGAATAATCCCTCAATCTTGATTATGGATGAAGCCACCAGCGCCCTAGATGCAGAAACAGAACAAATCATTGACCAGAATCTCCGTCGCCGGGGATGCACCTGCATTATTGTCGCTCACCGATTAAGTACTATCCGCGACTGCGATCAAATCATTGTCCTCGAACGCGGAAAGGTAGTACAAATTGGCACTCACAAAGAATTATGGCAAGTGGATGGTGCATATTCGCGCTTGCTGGGCACCCAAGGGTAGAGACGGTGAGCAGTAATTTACCATAAAACATTTAAAAATCTAAACCTAAAATCTAAAATGCTAATACAGGGGCAAGTTTATATAGTTAATGGCAATGAACCGATTCTACTGAATGACCCTTCACGGGTGTGGGTAATTCAGTCTGGCTCTATGGCTTTGTTTGCCGTCACAGTTAAAGATGGTGTCATCGAAGGGATACGTCGTTATCTGTGCAGTATTAGCCAAGGAGAAGCACTTTTTGGAACTGCTGCTAAATCTGCTAATCAGCATCGTCAGATTTTGGCAGTTCCAATTGGTGAGACTGAATTACTACAAGTACATAAAGAATGTTACCGCGAGTTAATAGCTAGTGGAGATGGTAAGGCGATCGCCTGGATAGAAAATTGGCTGTTACAAATTGGTAGTGTATTGTCCCAGATTACCATGCCAGCAATTCATGTAAAAGCTGAGGGACAATCACGATTCTCCTTAAACAATGGTCAAACTTTTCAGCCAAAAACAAGTGTCACCTGTTGGGTTCAACTGACTCAAGGGACTGTCCGCTTTCTGGGATTTGAGGAATTAATTTTAACCGCATCCACTACACCATTCCCTCTGACTGACAAAATTTGGTTAGAAGCATTGGAGGGAGTGCAACTTACCACTAAGACTACTAGCGAATTTCAAAATTCAGATATCCTCCTGGCTGGGTTATCTCAACTGCATACTCAACTGCTACAATGCCTTAACTTGTTAGATAAGCGAGAAGTACAGGCAGAGATGACACGATTGCGTGATCGCCAACGCCTGAATCGTCAAGTTACAGCGCAAGCTATAGGCTCTTTAGCATCAACATTAAGTTCCCAAGATGGAGACTTTTTCAATGAAGGTACTCCTTTGTTAGTTGCTGCTGGAGCCGTAGGGAGAGCTATGGGTGTAGAGATTCGCCCCCCGTCTCGTTCTGAAAACCTCAAACGAGTTAAGGAACCCTTAGAAGCAATTGTCCGGGCTTCACGCATCCGAATGCGGCGGGTACTATTGCGAGATAATTGGTGGGAGAAGGATTCTGGCCCAATAGTTGCCTATACGCAACAAGACAATCGGCCAGTAGCGCTGCTACCAATTAGTGCAACTCGTTATGAAATTTTTGACCCAGTTGAGCATACCCGCTTTCGAGTGGATGAGCATATAGCTGCAACACTAGCCCCTGTTGCCTATATGTTTTATCGCTCTCTACCTGATAAAGTACTGCAAGCTGTTGATATACTGCGGTTCACACTTAAAGGACGTAAGCAGGATCTGCTAGTAATTTTGTTTACGGGTATTGCCGTCACACTACTAGGGATGCTTACACCTTATGCCACGTCAATTATTGTAGATAACGCAATTCCTGATAGCGACAGGGGATTATTGCTACAAATAGGATTAGGACTACTTGTTGCAGCGTTGGGGACAGGTCTATTTCAGCTAACTCAAGGATTTGCTCTGCTGCGAATTGAAACAGGTGGAGATGCCGGCACTCAAGCTGGTGTCTGGGATCGGCTGCTCTCCTTACCAGTATCCTTTTTCCGAGAGTACACAACCGGAGACATCTTCTCCCGTGTATCATCTGTGAGTACGATCAGCCGACGAATCAGTGGGAGAACTCTAATCAATCTCCTCACCAGTCTGTTTGCGCTGTTTTACTTAGGACAGTTATTTTATTACAACTATAAATTAGCTTTGATAGCAGTTGCCTTTGCCATAGTTGCGATCGCTTTCACTACAGTTTCTGGTTTACTCTTGCTATCTAAGGTACGTCCGCTTTTGGAACTGCGGGGCAGTATTTTTGGGCAGACGGTGCAATTAATTAACGGCATTTCCAAATTACATATTGCTGGGGCAGAAGAACGTGCATTTGCAGCTTGGAGTAAAAGCTATACTCGACAAATTAAGCTAGAACTTAGTACACAACGGGTTGAAGATGCTGTTGCGGTTTTTAATACAGTAATGCCCATATTAACTAATGGTGTGCTTTTCTGGTTTACTATTAAGCTCCTAGAAAGCCCTCAAACTTCAGGGGCTATTGAAATATCCCTTGGAACTTTCCTGGCTTTCAATACAGCTTTTAGTAACTTTACTAAGGGAACTACAGATTTAAGCAATACAGTTACTGAAATTCTGCAAGTTTTTCCCCAATGGCAACGCACCCAGCCTATTCTTTCGACTATACCAGAAGTGGATCTGTGCAAAGCCGATCCTGGCAGACTTATCGGTAATATTAATTTAGAACATATTACTTTCCGCTATCGCAGTGATGGGCCAGTGACGCTGGATGATGTGAGTATCTCTGCTGCTCCTGGGGAGTTTATTGCCTTAATCGGTGGTTCAGGTAGCGGTAAATCAACTATTTTGCGATTACTATTAGGATTTGAAACTCCAATTGCGGGTAGTATCTACTATGATGGTCAAGACTTATCGGGGTTAGATGTAGATGCAGTCCGCCGACAGTTGGGCGTTGTTTTACAAAATGGTCAGTTGAGTTCAGCTTCCATTTTCGAGAATATTGCAGGCGGCGCTCAGATTACCTTAGATGAAGCTTGGGAGGCGGCGCGAATGGCGGGATTCGTTGAGGATATCACCGCCATGCCAATGCAAATGCATACTGTGGTGAGTGAAGGAGGCGGTAATCTTTCTGGAGGACAACGACAACGGTTGTTAATTGCTCGCGCTCTGGCATTAAAACCCCGGATTTTGTTATTCGATGAGGCTACCAGTGCGCTCGATAACAGAACTCAGGGGATTGTTAGTGAAAGTTTAGATAACTTACAAGTTACCAGAATTGCGATCGCTCACCGACTTAGTACCATCCGCAATGCTCACCGCATTTATGTACTGCAATCAGGTCGAGTTGTACAGCAGGGAAATTTTCAAGAACTAGCTGCTGTTGAGGGGCTATTTGCCCAGTTAATGTCTAGGCAAATGGCGTAGTTAGCTGAGTTTTGTGAGAGAAAAGTTAGGGATGGAAAGTACTTTTAATCCACCTCTAAAAAAAAAGAGCATGGCTAGCTTTTTGCCAGTCACGCTCTTGAACCTTACAAATGTCGCCAGAAGTTCTTGCTGATAGTCTTGAGACTGACTACCTCTGTCGCGGATACTAACTTGGTCTTTGAAGCTTTAACGTTAAGTCCTCTGATGTGCAAAAATTGCTTAACTTTGTCGAGTTAGAACAGTACCAAACTCTATGGCAGCGTTCTGAAACATTACCCAAATGGGATATTACTATTGTGCCTGTTTAACTGGTATTTTATTTTCTTGCAAGTCCCTTACTTCTTTAGGACGTATTCATAACGTTTCCACAGGCGTTGAACCCTCATAAATTGGCAAAGGTACTGTTAAAAATAGCGATTGATTTAAATTTAATTTGTTATTATAGTAAGCCAACATCAGAGGAATTAGAGTAAATATATCGAAGTCAAGCAAAATCCGGTACTCATTCATTTTACGCCTATGCAACTTTAGTTTTAGTAGCTTTTTGAGCAACAGAGGTTCTTGCACTTCGTTGAATAAACTGAATTCTAACGCCCTAACAGGAATTTTTCCTAAGTTAGTAAATTCATAAGCCGGAGGGATTAGATACACGTTTTTGCGGAACATAAAGGCTTTGAGTAGCCCCGGAGTAACTAAAACTGCTGTAATTCATGTGTAACAAGCATTTCGGTAGGTATTGAGTTCAAGCTAGAGATTTTGTGAGAAGATGACCATCCAAAACCAGGCTAAGTTGCCCATTGGCAAGAATGCTAGTTCCTTGGATATAAGCAGGAACTGGGATTGCTTCCCCCAGAGGATGGATCGCAGCAGATTGCTTGCCGATTATGTAATCTACTTCTAAAGCACATCGTTTGTCTAAGTAACGAAATACTAATAAAGGCTTATCCTGCTTGAAAGCATTTAGTGTATCTGTGCTGTAAGTAGTAACTGAGGTGGGAAGCTGGTTAGGACAAATCAGCACATCAGTCAATAAGTGGATAGGGACGAGAATTTCTGTTGTTAGATGCTCATCAGCATAACCAAGCAAGCCACTGGTGCCAGAAGACTGTAATAATAACATGCGTCCCGCTTGAGTTTGGATAATTTGTTCGGACTGGGATAGACAAATCTGCTCTACAGAATCGGCAATAAATGCATAGACTCTGGAGTTAGCTTGACAGACGATAAGTTGAGCAATTTTTTGATCGAGGGGAATTTGGAGCGAGAAGGCTGTACCATGTCCAGCTTTAGACTTCAGTACTATTCTTCCCTGAATAGCTGTTAATTGCTTGCAAACTTCAGTTAATTCTACTCCTAACTCTAAGGCAGCACGATCGCATAAAACAGATGAAACCTCTGGTTCAATTACCAGTTCTTGTAAGATATCCCCTGGTTTTGTCAGGGCGAGTCCTTGGGCTAAAGCTTGTTGATAGATTTGAGATAAGTTAAGTCCTGCGCCATCATCACAGCCATCAATAATTAGTTGATTTCCTTGCTGGTAAACTTGAATTTCAATAATACCGTTGCTATTTTTACCAAGGTGTTGGCGTGTTTGGCCAGACTCAATACTTTGCTCTAGTAAATAGCAACTTATATGCAACAAGAGGGTGCGGAGGCGATCGCTAAATGCCCGACTGACTTGGATATCGCTAATTTGTAAATGTAGTTTAGCAGACTTATCTTGTAGAGCTTGTAACTGAGACCAAAGCCGATGCAACGGTTCTAAGGCTACTTTTAAAGGAATAGTTGTAACTTTTTTGACTAAATTGGAAGACTGGTTAAGTAACTTTTCCTGCTGTATCAGTTCTTGTTTGAGTTGATGATGATTGTTATTCAGCGAATGAACAGTTGATGCCACCTGAGACGCTTCAGCCAAAACAGATTGGAGAGTACTGTATAATTGCTGAGAGCGAGAAGCAGCTAGAGGAGAAAGGGTATCTGAAATTGCTGCTAAACGTCCTGACCATTCCTGTAGATTATCCAACAGGTGTTGTAATCGTTTAACTTGTCGGAGCAACCGCCCGATCGTATGTTGTTGTTGTTCTTCTTGACAGGCTTGCTGATTATATGTAGTTAATAATGTTGCAACTAGCACACTTAGTTGTTCGAGATGCTTAATATTGATGGGTGTGGCGGTTGGAATACTTGTTGCAAGAATGGTAGAAATGGATTCTTGCAAAGAGAGTGGATGACGATCGCGAACAGATTTAACTAGGGATGCAACAGAAGTTTCAGTAGGCAGGGAAAAATCCCCCAACCAAGCATGAAAATCTCCTTCCTCCAGGTTTAGTAGTTCCCCTACATTGACGGGAAGTTGCTCGGTATCTACGTGAACAAGGCTGCCAGACTGGGGGCTAGTTTCACCTATTAGTTCCCTGTCAAGACTTTCCTTGTCTTTAACGATAACTTGCTCCGCAGAAGATTCTACCTCAGCCAAGCGATCGCCAAACTGAATCACTGGTTGATGTTCCTGCGGTTGCTCTACCGATGTCTCAAGGTTTATTTCCTGGGAATCGCCAAACTCTGCTTGTAGACGAGCAACAATGGCAGACATCCGCTCCAGAATTTCTACTTCGTCAATTTGCGAGGCTGTTAAAAATGCCATCAATAGCATCTGTAGGCAATCTAATCCTTCTGACAACAGGGAGGCGATTGGGGCGTTGACAGTTGCTCGATACTGATGCAGAAGCTGAAAAATCTCTTCTAGTGCAGCCGCAACTATGGCAATGGCATCTAACTCAGCTGCTATGGCAATCGAATGCAGAGAGCGAGCAGCTTCCATGAGAGCCAAAGCTGTACCAGGGTTACTGTCTTTTGTATAGTTAGGCAACTCCTGCTCCAAGAACAGCAACAGATCGATCGCTTCTTCTAGAAAGCGATCGTCGTTCTGCGGTTGGGGGACAAAATCGGTACTCATGAAAACAACTCTCAGTTTCTATGGGTTTGTGACAATTCTATAGACTTCTTGCAGAAGTCGGGAAAAGGGTAAAGGGGAAGGGGGAAAGGGAAAGGTTCTGTATTTTGCCTTTCCCCTTTAACCTTTACCCTTTTCCCACCTCTTGCAAAAGTGCTTTTTGCAAGAGGTCTTATGGCTTCGACATTGATTTGAGGGTACAAGCAGCGATGTCGGCGATCGCTTTAAATTGCTCGTGGATTTGCGCGATTGACTCCAGCCCCGCACTGATTTGGCGATCGCACGGTTCGATAGCAGAAGTAACGTCTGCTGCTGCCACCTGGAGTTCTTGGAACCATTCCTCTATATTTAGCGTGCTGTCGCGGGCTTGACGGGCGAGAATTTCCACTTGTTCGGCAGCAGCTAACAAACCTTGTTCCTGGTCGTTAGCTTTTGTGGCTTCGATGGCTGTATTCAAGGATAAAACCTGAATTTTGGTACTCAAGCCTTCCACAAGATGAACAAAGCCAGAAGCTTGCTGACAAAATTCACCAAGGTATTGCAGCTGTTTATTAGTAATAGCAACAGTATCTTGAATAGACATTAAATGCTCGTTGGCAAGCTCGGCGATTCTGGCTCCTTCTTGTACAGTCTGGCTCACCTGCTGCAATGGCACTAGTAACTGTGAGCGATCGCAGGATTCAAGCTGTTGAGCAGGTGGAGCTACTATTTCAGCCCAGCGCAAGTTAATTGTCAACATCATTCCTACTTGTTGTAGCAAACTGCGCTCTGCTTCCTGCCATTGTCGGGGTTGAAGGCAATGATGAATAACTAAAAAACCCCAAGGCTGTTGTTTGACAATCAAGGGTAAGCAGAGGCTAGCTTGTACCTGAAAGCGTTGCCAAAATTGCTGTTGGCGTGGAGTTAATTCCAATACTTCAGTTAGGTTGCCCTGCGAGTTTTGTCCGTCGCCAACATCGGGTTTATTAACAAACAAATTTATCGGTAGGGATTGGTTGAGCAAGGATGTCCAACCCGCTTGTATAGCTTCAGCGATCGCCCGACTGCGATTATCTTCCTCAAAACGATAAATCAGGACGCGATCGGCTTTGAGAACATCTCGCAGGGCGGTGACTGTAACCTGCAAAAGTGCGGTTTGACCTTTTGCTTGCTGCATTTGCCGATCGATGGCCGCAAGTTGTTCTCGCTGGAGTTGAAAAGCCCCTCGAACATTTTGATCGTTGTCACTGGGCGAATCCTTAGCCAAAGCTTGGATAAAAGCTTCGATTTGACTTACCTTCTGCTGCAATTGAGCGACCTTTGGCCCCTTAGCAGATTGAAAGACTGCTTTGATTAGAGCCACATTAGCCAAAATTTCTTCTATCTGGATTTCATTTTCAACAGGCTGGGTTTCAGAATTAGGGTCTAAAGTTGCGATCGTCACAGAAAACTCCTTGGCAGCATCAAGTCAAATAAAAAAGCAGGGGAGCAGGGAGCAAGCCTGAATTTTCTCACAAGTGAGAAATCCAAGGGGTGTGGGAGGTGTGGGAGGTGTGGGAGGTGTGGGAGGTGTGGGAGGTGTGGGAGGATGGGGAAGAAGTCTTACCACCCACACTCCCCACACTCCCCCTGCCTCTTATCAGTGGGTTTGCCATTGCAATGTCTGGGCGATCGCTCTGGTGTCTAAAATCCAGCGATCGCCTGGCAGAATACCTCGAACAAAATTTAGCAGTTTGTTTGGGGAAAGGTCGGTTGGTGCTGATTGTGCTTGCTGTAAATCCTGCCACTCTACATCGTAGACATGAGCCACCAAAAACCCGATTACCTGATTTTGCAGTTCGATAACCAGAACCATTGGCTTTTCTGGTCGTGACTGCCGCTTCAAAAGCGGCGCATAACCAAGCAAATGTTCTAAGTCAACTAGCCGCAGCATTTGTCCTTGCCAATTATAGAAACCTAAAATCCAACTTGGTAAGGCCGGGGCTGGGGAAATTTCTTGGCTAGCGAGATGAATAATGTCCTGTATTGAGTCAAATGGTAGCAATCCACTTCCTTGATTCCCCAAGGAAAAACGGAGAAATCTTTGCCGTTGTTCGCCTGATGTTAGCCCAGGAGGCAAGGTTGGGGTTGTTCCGGGCAACCCCAACTTATCAGCCAATATCTGGCTCATACCAAAAAGAAGTACTTTGAGTGGTTCCTCATTTGGTGCTACAGGCAAAACAGCCATGTGGCTAACACAGCTTAACTCCGCCACTTGCCGATAAGACCACGGCACCGGACGCACTGCTTCTAAAGGAATATCGATTAAGGCAGGGGGCTTGTCCACAGGAATGCCACAAATTTCCCCAGTCCGGGTTTGAGTCAGAAGTAAGAAACGCCCTGAAGTGTCAACCGCAGAGGGAACTTGATGCGCCTGTTGGCCTTGTACTTGCTGAATGAACTTTTGGCGCAAGTCCACAATTGTGATCGTTTGCGCTCCCAAATCAACCATCCCGATACCACTTTCAACCGTACTGCGAATAGGGGGACAAGCCATCACCTTGAGAACTGCACCAACTGGCAGGGCAAATAAATAGTCTGCGATCGCAAAAACAACGACTCGTAATGAGTCGCGTTCGCTCACAGCGCCAGATAATCGCTTAAACGGAAAGGGAGTGTTGAGCATAAATAATAGAAAGGGGAAAGGGTAAAGGGGAAGGGGGAATGGGTAAAGGGAAAGGGTAAAGGGGAAGGGGGAATGGGGAAAGGATAAAGGGTAAAGGGGAAAGATTTTATTATTTTGATGACTGATTTATAGATTGAATTTGATTAGATAGCATACGGCTCAACTCTATAGCTTGATTAGAAAGTTGTGTATAAGTTGGTTGGTCTAGATAGCCCACTTCTAACGCTACTCTTAAAAGACTGCGAACTTCACCGGCAGACCCTTTAGCAATATTTAGAAAGTTTAAGTATTCTTTGCGAGAATATCGTTCAAATCCTTCTGCAATATTTGTAGGTATTGATACGGATGCACGTCTTAACTGATCTCTTAAACCAAAGTCTTTACTCAGTTCACCTTCCTTAGTTCTTAAGTATATTTGCTTAACTAAGTCAATACCTTTTTGCCATACTTTTAAATCCTCAAAAGTTTCAATTTTTTTCCTTTCCATTCCTTCCCTTCCCCCTTCCCCTTTCCCCTTTCCCCTTTCCCCTTTCCCCTTTACCCTTTAACCAATTCAGCGATCGCGGCTAGAAAGCTCTGTTCTGAATAGGGTTTGGTCATGTAAGCTTTCGCCCCTAGAGCTAAAGCTAATTGGCGGTGCTTCTGTCCGCTACGAGTAGTCAGCATCACCACAGGAATCCCGGACAAACGCTCGTCTTGGCGATGGTGTTCTAAAAACTCAAATCCATTCATACGCGGCATTTCAATGTCACAAATCACTAGATCGACATCACTGTGTTGCACCAATTGAGCGATCGCCTCTCGACCATCGCCTGCTTGCAACACTTGATAATCGGCTTTCTGGAGCGTCTGCACCAAACTTTGCCTTTGGACAACCGAATCTTCCACGACTAACACTGTCAGTCGGTTAGGTTGAGCAACGGCTGTATTGACTTCCATCGGCTGTTGCTGCGGTTGCGTTATAGTTGCGGATTGCTGCGCCTCTAGAGCAAGAACAGGCTCAGGCGCGGGCAATATTGCAAGACTTGATGCCGGGGAAGTCGGCATCATATCTGTCTCCCAAGTTTGCCGAACTAACTCCAACGGGTCAACGATTAGGGTCAGACTACCATTTCCCAACACGCTGTAGCCTTGGATGTAACTAGGTAAAGTCAGGACTCTGCCGAGGGATTTAATTACTAATTCCTGCTCGACTAAAATCTGATCGACTTGCAAGCACAGGTATTGATGCTCTGTTTCTAACAGCAGCAGAGGTTCGACGGTGTTCCGTTGTTTGACTGGAAAAGGACTTAGGTTTAAATTGTGGTCTTGGGTGAATAAAGGATATTTGTAATCCAGCAAATTGGCAAGCGAGCGGATGGGAACTAATTGCTGATTTTGCCCTTCTCCCCACTGCCAGAATTTTTGGCTGCCTTGCCCGTGTAAAGATTGCTGGACTTGAATCTGCTCTGGCTGCGGTAATAAAACCTGGCTAACTCCTTCAGAGAGCAAGCCATAAGTAATACCTTGAGATTGACAAACGAGCAAGCGTGCTGTTGTTAAGCTCAGGGGCAATTGCAGCATGAAGGTAGTTCCCTGCCCTGAAAGCGATCGCACCACAATCGAACCTTGTAAAGCTTGCAATTGAGTGCGAACCACATCTAAGCCGATACCACGACCAGATAACTCACCAACCTGGTTGGCGGTAGAAAAGCCCGGTTCAAATAATAACTCTGCCAGTTGGTCTTCTGAGGCGTAGGCGGCTTGTTCGGGAGTCAGCAGGTGTTTTTCTATAGCTCGCTGACGTATGGATTCCCAGTTAAAGCCTCGACCATCATCCCGTACCTCAATAGTAGTGCGGTTGCCTTGATGATAGGCTTTAATTGTAATCGTTCCGGTTTCTGGTTTACCCTGCTGGCGACGGGTTTCTATCGGTTCAATGCCGTGATCGAAGGCATT
>NNBV01003172.1_pt1 | contig 11397 bp, 5 predicted proteins | sample 1173771 | NCBI WGS metagenome assembly NNBV01 (sample SAMN07173938, study PRJNA388173) | plant metagenome | isolation source: symbiotic tissue sample KVS11 | place: Norway: Troms, Kvaloya island
CCCAATCAGCAGGTAATTTATCGTAGCMAAGAAAAAATATKASTGAGCCAGTTGGTAGAGTTACCGCAGGAAATCCCGGAAATTAAAAAAAAGTACWACGMCATYTCYMCCTTATTTGAACAGGCGCCGGTAAGCGAAATTTTTGATTCGATGGAAAAGTTAKATGGCATTCCTATCCGCTACGATTCGATTTTGTTTTCAAACTGTAAGCTTACTACTTCGCTGGAAGGCGGAGATTTATATAACCGTTTGTCCATTGTATGTGAAGTATTGAATGCGAAGTACGCCATAGAGGGAATGACCATCCGGGTAACCGGTAAAGGATGCGAAGGAAATAAATAATAGTAAATCGATAACCTAAACCTAAACCAAATCACGCTTCTATGAAAAATTTTACTTAATCCTTTTTTTTAAGAGCAAAAAAGAAGCCGGTAATGGTTGTGACATTCCCGGCTCTTCCGAAGCGCTACGGGTTTACGTAGCCTCTATTCATTTTGTCCTTTAACAAAACTTGTTTAAAAATATGAAGAAATGCAGACCAATTCAATATGAATTGCTTTTTATCATGCGCGTATCTTTAATTAAATGTCTCTTACTTTTATCAGCCAGCTCGTTGGTTTCTGCGGGTGCTTTGAATGGCCAGAATATATTGGAACGTAAAGTATCCTTGCATACACAGGATACGGAAATCAGAAACATTCTCGGTGAAATTGAGCGGCAAGCGACTGTAAAGTTCAATTATGGAAACGTTATTCCCTTCAAAAAACGAGTTTCAATTACCGTTGATAGCACTACCATCAGCAGTGTAATACAGCGCCTTTTCGATGCCAAAGTAATTGCTCAAATCGTTGGGGAGGAAATTATTTTAAAACCCATTTCCGAAAACGATTACGATTCTTATCTCCTAAAAAGTGACCCGCAAGGGCAAAATCCTTATAATATTATTATAAAAGGCATTGTTCGCGATGAGAATAATCAGGGTATTCCAGGAGTAAGCATACTGGAAAAGGGTACTACCAATGGCACCACTACAGAAGTAAATGGTGAGTTTTCGTTATCAATAGCAAGTGAAAGTTCTATACTATCTATTTCATTTATAGGCTATGCCACACAGGAGATTATCGTAGGCGCTCAAACTCAGATTTCAGTAATTCTAAAGCCTGATATACGATCACTGGATGAAGTAGTGATTGTGGGTTTCGGAACACAGAAAAAGGAGACTGTAACAGGGTCAATTACTTCGGTGAATACCAAAGATCTCTTACAGAGTCCGGTCGCCAATATAAGTAATTCATTAGTGGGCCGTATGCCAGGCTTATTTGCCGTGCAGGGCAGTGGTGAACCTGGAAATGATGCCTCCAAAATAAGAATAAGAGGAGTGGGCACATTTGCGGGATCTGCTGATCCATTGATAATGGTAGATGGTGTGGAAGTGAATAACTATAACAATATCGATCCTAATGAAATTGAAAGTGTTACGGTATTAAAAGATGCTTCCAGCACAGCGGTGTACGGAGTGCGTGGTGCTAATGGGGTTGTGTTGATCACCACCAAACGTGGCAAGACGGGTGCGCCCGTTCTTTCCTTCACTTCAAATGTAGCTATCACCAGTTTCACTAATCTACGCGAAGGAATGAATAGCTATGATTATGCCCGTTCATTCAATGAAGCACTCAAGTACGATTCATATATCAGTGGTGCGGTCTATGCCCCTAAGTTCAGTGAAGATGCCATCGCCAAATATAAGTCTGGAGAGGACCCTATCTTTTACCCAGATACGGACTGGTATGATTTGATGTTTAAAAAGTATTCTACTCAAACCCAGCATAACTTAAGTTTAAGCGGAGGCACACAAGGTGTAAAGTACTTCGTTTCTGCAGGGTATTTCAAACAGGATGGATTATTTAACAATACCAAAGACCTGGAGCAATTTGATGCCAATCGTAAATTCAACCGCTATAACTTCCGATCCAATTTTAATTTTGACATCACCAAGCGATTTCGTGCCCGGGTGGATCTTTCCTCTCAAACAGAAAATAGCAGTGGGGCTGCGTGGCCAACAGTGCGGGCAGTAGAATTTATTTCACGCGCTAACCCGTTAACTTCTCCTGGCATTGTAGATGGAAAACTAGTTGATCTCACCGGATTTGGAACAACTACAAACCCGCTTGCTTCACTTTTTCAGGAAGGGTACAGCAGGAAGTTTCGCAATTTCCTGCAAAGCTCTGTACGGCTGGATCACGATCTTGACTTCATCACCAAAGGTCTTACTATGCACGGTACGGTGAATTATCAAAACAATAATGTAGAAACTCAGATCAATCGAAGAGGTACCACTGCATTTACCACTTACAATGCAATACGCGCAGCAGATGGATCAATCATTTTTGCTCCTATCCAGTTAGAGGCTCCGTTTGGTTTCAGCAAGACGATCGAAAAAGACCGCAGAACTTATCTGGAGTTGGGTTTTGATTACAAAAGAAGTTTCGGTGTTCATGATGTCACGGCCCTCATCAATTATAACCAAACCAAGCGATTCGATCCTACGTTGGCTTACCTGATTCCCAATGGCTACCAGGGCGTAGTAGGCAGAACCACATACGCTTTCAAAAACCGTTATCTCGCAGAGTTTACATTCGGCTATAATGGAACGGAGAATTTTGCTCCGGGGAAACGCTTTGGATTTTTTCCTGCCTATTCGTTGGGGTGGGTAGCATCAGAAGAGCCATTCTTTCCACGAAACAACGTCCTCACCTTTTTGAAAATAAGAGGATCGTATGGTGAAGTAGGTAATGATAAAGTGGGCAACTTCAATGATCCTAATACGCGCTTCTTATATCGTCCTTCAGCATACACTATCACTTCTGCAGCAGCTACTAACTATTACTTTGGCGAGATCGGTAATGTAGGCAATGGTTTGGCCTGGGCCAGGGAAGGAAGATTAGGAAATGCTGACCTTACTTGGGAGCGTGCAATAAAGCAGAACCTAGGTATTGAACTCGCTTTCTGGAGTGGTAAGATTGATGCCTCCGTGGATCTGTTTAGTGAAAAGCGTGATAACATCCTGGCTAACTTAGGCAACGTGCCGTCAACTTTTGGAGCTACCCTGCCGGCTTACAACCTAGGTAAAATGACTAACCGGGGTTTTGAAATAGAACTTGGCTACAATGAAAAAATTGGCTATGTGAACTTCTATGTCAAAGGAAATTTCTCGTATGCTCACAACACGGTAGACTTTCAGGATGAAGCACCTCGTCCTGTTTCTTATCAATACAGAACCGGCCAGCGCTTTGGTCAATATTATGGTTTAATTGCAGACGGACTCTACAATACCTGGGACGAAGTAAATGACCTTAGCCGCCCGGAATCAATCTGGAATGCCAACCGCATTCAGCCGGGTGACATCAAATACAGAGATGTAAACGGAGATGGTAAAATCAATCAGGACGATCAGGTTCCAATAGGTTATTCCGATTTTCCTGAGAAGATATTTGGTATCACTTTAGGAGCTAATTACAAAGGATTTGACTTCTCCGCTTTGTTTCAGGGAGCCGCCAATGTTTCCATTGCCTATAATGGCAGGCATAACCGTGGGTTTTCTGAAAATGCAGGTGCTCCAAAATACCTACTCAACAGTTGGAGTGCGGAGCGCTATGAGCGCGGTCTGCCGATCGACTTTCCTCACCTTTCTGTAGGAGCGGACGTCAACAAGCATAACTATCAGCCCTCTTCATTTTGGATACGCGATGCAAGCTATCTGCGATTCAAAAATATGGAAGTGGGGTATACCTTCACCGCAACACTTGTACAGCGCATCGGCCTTACGTCAGCCCGTCTATATGTCAACGGCAATAATCTGCTCACGTGGAGTGATGTGTTTCCTGGTATTGACCCTGAACTTCCTCCTGGTATAATCAACGAAGAGCAGTACCCGCTCACACGCACCATCAACTTAGGTCTTAACATTAAATTATAACCCACGGAAAAAATGAAAGCAATATTAAAAATCAGCCTGTGTGTTGTATTGATTTTGTCAACCCTTTCGTGCGACAAAGGAATTGATGAGTTTTTAGATAAAGCACCGGGAGTAGATATCACTGAAGATATTATCTTTTCTTCGCAGGTTCAGTTAGATAACTTTGTGACAGGCACCTATCGCATAGGTCTTCATTCCATCTATGCTTATAATGAGGGCATCAATCCTACCCGATCTATTTACACCCTCAATGCTGGCGCAACAGACGAAGCAGAAGCGGAAGTATCTTTCTTTCATACACAAACGTGGAATGCTGCCACGTTTAATGCCAATGATATAGTGACAAATGAAGATAACCGATGGCCAACCCGGTGGACGGCCATTCGCAATTGCAATATTATTCTCCAGCGCATTGGCGAAGTACCCAATCTTAGCGACACATATGAAAACCAGGTCATTGGTGAAGTCCGCTTTATACGGGCATTAAATTATTTTGAAATGCTCAAGCGCTATGGTGGTGTACCCATTGCCGATAAGCCATTCAATACCAAAGAAGAGTTTGTGATAAGACGCGCCACATTGGAACAGACTGTCAATTTTATTCTTACGGATTGCGAAAGTGCCATCAGTTTATTGCCCGCTTTTTATCCTGCAAACCAGCGTGGGAGAATAACTCAGTTGGCAGCACGTATGTTAAAATCGCGTACGCTGTTATATGCAGCAAGTCCTTTGTTCAACACTGCACAGCCTTATCTCAACTTAGGTGAGGAGGGAAATAACCTGATCAGTTTTGGAAATACAGATGGCAACCGCTGGCAGCTGGCAGCCGATGCCGCCAAGGAAGTGATTGAGAATGCAGGGGCTAGCAGTGCGGTATTGATTACGGATAAAGGTGTTACCAAAAACTATAAGTTTGTTTGGGAACAACCCGACAATAGTGAAATCATACTGGCAGAAAAACTGGTGAATTCCAGGTCACGAACTGCATTTCCCTGGTATGGCATGCAGCCGGTGTGCATCATTAATGCATGGGGCGGAGTGAATGTTACACATAACTTTGTGATGAAGTATGATAAACGCGATGGCACCGAGCAAACCTGGGACCTGGTTAATGGTGGCAATGATCTTCGTGCCAAATACGATGAGTTAGACTATCGCTTTGCACAAACTGTTGGGTTCAATGGTTCTTTCTGGAATGCAGATCATCCTGTATTGCAAACCTACCAGGGTGGCCGGCATGCACCCGATTGCCGGACGGGAGCCTGGATGAAAAAACTAATACCCGATCAGTTATCTACTACGGCAACGAATGCCACACCGAATGGCATACTCTTTCGGTTGGCAGAAGCTTATCTCAATTACGCAGAAGCATTGAATGAAGCCCAAGGCCCGGTGGCAGATGCCTATGCAGCAGTCAACCTCATCCGTCAGCGTTCGGGTATGCCTCCATTACCCGCAGGACTCTCTCAAAGTCAATTCAGAGACAGGGTGAGAAAAGAACGTGATATTGAATTGGCATTTGAGGATCATCGCCTTTGGGACATCAGACGCTGGATGGTAGCAGAGAACGAAGGAGTAATGAAAGGGCAAATGTGGGGGCTGAGAATTTTTACCATACCCAGTTCAACCAAATTCAGGTTTGCCCCTTATGTGTTTGAGACAAGAACATTCAACAAAAACATGTATCTCCATCCTTTCCCTCAAACGGAAGTTAACAAAGGATACCTCACGCAAAACCCAGGCTGGTAATTTTCTCCTGCCAACTAAACACGTTACCTATGAACTTAAAATATAATTCAACCGGTATATTTTTTTTATTGCTGCTATCTGCTTTTCACTTCAACTTATCAGCGCAGACCATAGATACAGCGACCATCAATTTAAAAGAGATCAGTGACCGTGCCCTTCGGGAAATTGCTTTTGGCAGACAACCTGCGTGGCAGACAACAAGTGCTATATCAACCGTAAGAGGAACTGAGCTGCAACATTCCTTTACCACCAATCTGGCCAATACATTGAATGGCAGATTACCAGGACTCACCGTGTTGCAGGGTGGGGGCGAGCAAGGTGCAGACTCTCCCGGGCTTCTTGTTAGAGGAGTTTCTACATTCAATAGTGGTCAGGGATTGCTATACATTGTGGATGGTTTCGAAAGCAGCTTCACTCAACTAACACCCGAAGAGATTGAAACCATTTCTGTGTTGAAAGATGCTTCGGCTACGGCTATCTACGGAAGCAGGGGTGCCAATGGCGTTGTACTGATTACCACCAAGCGTGGAAAAGAGGGGCCATTGGTGATTAACTTCAGTGCACAGGCCGGATCACAAAGTGCTTTAAGAATGCCTCAGTTTTTAAACTCCTATGATTATGCGCTGCTTTACAATGAAGCATTAACGAATGAAGGAAAGCCTGCTTTGTATAATGATGCTGCGCTGGAAGCCTATCGCACGGGCAGCGATCCTTATCTGTTTCCCGATGTGGACTGGTATAAGGAGACACTTCGTAAATCAGCACCTATATCTAATTATAATCTCAACTTTCGTGGAGGAAACAGCACGGTACGCTATTATGTGCAATTGAATGCTATTACCAGTCAGGGTCTTTATAAAAAAGTAGGAGATGAAGAGGATGAAAGTATCAACTCAAAATATACCCGATACAACTTCAGATCGAATGTAGACATTGATGTGACCAAGGGATTGACAGCATCGCTTACTTTAGGTGGTAGCGTAGAAGATAAATCAAACCCTGTTGCCAACACCACGGGAGGTTTCTTTGACAATCTCGCTGCGTTGCCACCCAATGCTTTCCCGGTATACAATCCAGATGGTAGTTTTGGTGGAACTTCTGCATTGAGCAACCCGGTAGCCAACCAATTGCAAACAGGGTTTTATACTTCGAACGGTCGTACTTTGCAATCGACATTGAAGCTGACCCAAAAACTGGATGTCATCACCAAAGGCCTGAGTGTATCAGCCGCAGCTTCCTTCAATAATTTTTTCAGAAGTTATTCCAACAAATCAAAATCGTATCAGCGCTTTAGTATATCGCGTGATTTGGATAACAATATCATTTATTCCGGCTTTGGTCAGAAGACTTCTTTGGTAGGCAATGAAAACGATTCCGATCAATCACGCAATACTATTTTTCAAACCTTTATCAATTATGATCGCACCTTTGGTAATCATTCTTTATCGGGCATGGTGTTTTACAATGCCGACAGCTATACAGCTATTAGCAGCGGAACAACAGTTGCCAATGAAAGTTTACCCTACAATCATTTAGGTGGTGGCGGACGAATTACCTATTCAAACAGTAGGAAGTATATCGGTGAGGTGAGCTTTGGCTATTTAGGGTCTGAAAACTTTCCGAAAGGAAAACGATTTGGTTTTTTTCCTGCAGTATCTGCCGGCTGGGTTGCATCCAACGAAGATTTTTTGAAGGATAACAATGTAGTGAGTTTCTTGAAAGTAAGGGCTTCTTATGGTCTTACGGGTAATGATAAATTAGGAAACGGAGGAACAGACCGGTTTCTCTATGATCAGCGCTTTCCGTTTACGGAAACTTATTATTTCGGTAATAACAACACCCCATCCAACGGTATCTCTGAAGGAGCCTTGGCTAATCAATCAGTAACCTGGGAAAAAGAGAAGAAACTTAATATTGGAATTGAATTGTCGGTGATCAATCAGATTGACTTTTCTTTCGATTGGTTTAAAAATAACCGGTATGATATCCTGGTCTCTCCGAACAATACTATACCCTTATATTCCGGTCTTACATTGCCGCGCCTGAATGAGGGAAAAGTAGAGAACAAAGGATTGGAAGCAACACTTCGCTACAAAAGTAAAGAGGCAGGGAAACTTCAATACTTTGTAGAGACCAGTGTTTGGTATGCCCAAAATAAAATCATTTACAATGCAGAAACCATCAAGCTTTACGATTATCAATATGCAACAGGTCAGGCTATAGGTCAGCCTACTGGTTTGGAGGCCATCGGCTTCTTCCAGGATCAGGCGGATATACTCGCAAGCCCGGTCCAAAATTTTGATATCATCCGTCCGGGAGACATTAAGTATTTGGATCGCAACGGCGACAATGTAGTTGATCAAAATGATGTGGGCCCTATTGGCAAACGTAACATTCCCACCACCACAATATCCCTTCACGCTGGCACCAGCTATCGTGGTTTTGATCTTGATTTTCTTTTTCAGGGAGTAACAGGCAATGATGTTTATCTCGGTGGAAGGTATTTTCAGGCATTTCAAAATAATGGTAAAGTTGGTCCCATTGCATTTGACCGGTGGACGCCTGCAACGGCCGAGACAGCTACCTACCCACGCTTGTCGCCAACAGGTAATCTCAATAACTACAGAGGTTCCTCTTTCTGGCAGCGCGATGGAAGTTTCATCAAACTGCGGAGTGCAGAGATCGGGTATATGCTTCCGGTCAAAGTCATTCGAAAGCTGCGATTGTCTACTGCGCGGGTTTTTGTGAATGGAACCAACCTTTTCTCCATTGATCATCTGGATGGTTATACTGATCCGGAAACACTTAGCGGATATCCTGCCCTTCGTACCTGGAGTGCCGGAACCCGCTTTCAATTTTGATTTCATTCCATATTTAACATACCACAGTAATGAAAAAAATATTTTTAGGCTTGCTATTGAGCACAYTGCTTTTAGTCAGTGCATGTGTTGATCTKGAACGAGAGCTCACACTTGAACTCACGGAGCAACAGATAACAGAATCATTCGACCGTACAGTGAATCGGCTGAGTGCTATTTATACAAACATTCCATCTGGTTATGCACAGATTGGCGGAGCGATGCCAGCGGGAGCTTCGGATGAAGCAGAGTTTACGCAGGAGACATTTACTATTCAACGCCTAAATAACGGATCATGGAATGCCATTGACATTCCTGAAAATTTATGGCCTGGTCTATACACGGGTGTTCGCAGAGTGAATCAATTACTGGTTGCCACAGATAGTATCAACCTGGATCCGATTCGCTTGGATCCGGCACAGGCAACGTTGTATAGAACAAGGCTAAATGATATTAAGCGCTTGAAATATGAGGCCCGGTTTTTACGCGCTTATTTTTACTTTGAACTGATCAAGCGCTACGGAGGAGTTCCTTTGTTTACCGAAGAGTTGACGCTTGATTCCGACTTCTCATCAGTAAAAAGAAATACGTTGCAGGAATGTGTCTCTTTTATTTTATCGGAGTGTGATTCGGCAGCCAAAGGGTTACCCGTTACGTATGCAGCAGCAGAACTGGGACGAGCCACGAAAGGTGCAGCCGTTGCTCTCAAAAGCCGTGTGTGGTTATACGCAGCAAGTGATCTGTTCAACGATCTTTCATGGGTTGCAGCGGCAGGAGGAAATACCGAAGAAGTAAGAGACCTGATTTCTTTACCGCAGGATGTATCGCGCAAGGTGCGCTGGGATTCTGCCGCCCGTGCAGCGAAACGATTGATTGATCTGCCAGGTACAGGATATACGTTGACCAACAACTATGTCAATTTATTTATTGGCAACAGTTTTAATGTGACTGAAAACATCTTCACCCGACGAAGCGCTCCAAACGCTGACTTTGAAAGAGCCAATTATCCCATTGGTTACGATCAGGGAAATAGTGGCACTACTCCATCACAAGACCTGGTAGATGCGTATGAGCGCAGAGACGGGACAAAATTTGACTGGAATATTCCGGCACATGCAGCGGCCCCTTATGCTAATCGCGATCCCCGCCTTTCATTTAATATTCTCGTTAATAACATCCCATTCAAAGGCCGTCCACTCGAAGCATGGGCAGGCGGGCGCGATGGAAAGGGAATTCCTAATGCAACTAAAACTGGGTACTATCTGAAGAAATATGTAAATGAAAGCTTGAACTTGTTGCAAAATGGAACCGGAGCCAAATCATGGAATGTAATCCGTCTGGCGGAAATCTTTCTTAATTACGCAGAGGCATTGAATGAATCGGACCCGGGTAATCCCAACATACTCACTTACCTCAATAGGGTGCGAGCCAGAGCAGGTGTGGCCATGCCACCTGTGCCGGGAGGCCTTTCGCAAAGTGATATGCGAGAGCGAATACGCAATGAACGAAGAGTGGAACTTGCATTTGAAGATCACCGGGCATGGGATGTGCGCCGATGGTTGCAGGCGGAAACGTATTTGAATGCACCGCTACATGGTGTGGAAATCACGCGTAATGGAGATGCAACCTTTACCTACAAACCGATACTTGTTGAGAATCGTGTGTTTACTCCGCGCATGTATCTCTACCCTATTCCACAGAGTGAAGTTTTGATTTCACCTAATATAAAACAGAATCCAGGTTGGTAAATTCTAAAAGTGTTTTTGATGTGAATCGAATTCAAGATAAACAAAAAATAAAACGATCATGAGAATATATTTAGCTATTATCAGTTTTCTTGTATTGACTTCGTGCCAATATGAAGAAGTAGCCGACGCAGGTTACCCCGATCAGAAGGTGTATTTACGTGCAGCATCATTAGGTATCATCCGGATAAATAATGTAAGCACGGCAGAACCTATGCGTTACGAGTTTGACATCGTCAACAAAAAAATGAACATCGATTTAGGGGTCAATCGTTCAGGGATTAACAACGATGGGAATGTGTTGATAGATCTCAAATTAAACCTGGATACACTGGCTTTATTGTCAGCGGCTAATTTATTAGATGGGGCAGTGGTACTACCCGCAGATCGCATTACATTCCCCGCTCAGGTTACCGTCAACAGTGGATCAGATACTGCTCCATTTCGTGCGGTGGTCGATTTGGATTTCTTATCTCAAAACATCACTACTAAATTTGCTTTAGCAGTAAGTATCTATACACCGCAAAGAGAAATCGCTAGTCAGCTGCGTACTGCTATATTTTTGATTGAGCCACAAGCCCTTTTGCCCGTAGCCGATTTTACTTCTGCCGTAAGCACTGCTAACCCTCTTGAGTATACATTTACAGATAAATCGACCAATGGGTTAAGTTATAGTTGGGATTTTGGTGATGGAACTACTTCAGAGGAAAAAAATCCGATTCATCTTTACAGTCAGGCAGGAGCTTATACCGTCACGCTGCGTACGGTTGGAATATTTGGTATAGAAAAATCTTCTGTGATAGGAAAAAAAATATAAATCGGTAAGAATTAAAATTTTAATTATAGGGAAGCATAGATGGAATTTATTCTGCCTATGCTTCTTCAATTTTATTATAGCGGTAGTTTGTAGAAAGTAATCACTTAGTAAATAAAATTAGTAATGAAAAAAGGAAATCTAATTTGTRTCATTTTTATTACGCTCATTTTTTGGAGTAACGTAAAATGGGCAGAAGCTCAGGAAAACACTTCGCGTGAAACGAATGAGTGGTATGTTTCAGGTGAGGGAAAC
>NNBV01000439.1_pt1 | contig 11370 bp, 16 predicted proteins | sample 1173771 | NCBI WGS metagenome assembly NNBV01 (sample SAMN07173938, study PRJNA388173) | plant metagenome | isolation source: symbiotic tissue sample KVS11 | place: Norway: Troms, Kvaloya island
TTGTCGCACAGGCCTCCATCGCCACGATGCATGGGGCCTGCACCGCCAGCATGTGCATCAGCTTGGCGCGCGACACCGTGCGGTTGAATAGAACCGCCCCGCCTCGAGCCGTCCCGCAGACCTGGAAGCTTCGCTTGGCGAGATCGATCGCCAGAACATAAACGTCGGACATGCGCTCCTCCCTCGATCGCGCCCCGATGGCGCTCACTGGCACCTTACGATGCCGGACGGAGGGGGCATCCACCCCATCAGTTCAGACCGCCCCGATGCCAGGGGAGGATGTCTCAGCCCTCTTTGAAGAGCGTGCCGCCATCCTTGAATACGACTGCCTGCTGCCGCGCGACGAAGCGGAGCGTCTGGCACGCCTCCAGATCAGCAGCACCATTCACTGAGGTCGCCATGACAACAGAACCTGACTTCATGAACCCGAACCGCGAGCCGGTGATCAGCATCATGGACCTGGCGCAGCTTGATGATGGCGAGATGCAGGAAGGCTATCGCGACGGCTTCGAGGGCCTGCCCTGTGGCGACAACCGCTCACGCTCCTACTGGCATGGCTGGCGGAACGGAACGCAGGACTCGAAGCGGCGTCCGGGCGACATATGGGATGGCATGCTGGCTCGTCTCGCCTTGTCCTTCGGCGATCTGGCTGAATTTCGGAAGCAAGTCGAAGCCTGCCGTAAGGCACTGAACGAACGAAGACGGCATGGCTAGACTCCAATGCCCTTTGACCGTCTGGCGACGGTGACCGGCCGCTTGCACGCGAGAAAGAACCGCATCATGGCGCGTGATGCATCCGGCCCGGCGGGGTCTGTGTGCGATCCGGCAGCGCGCCCTCCCGACCAGGCGTGACCGCTGCCGTGCACTGTCCAATCCTCCAGCATTACCTCGCCCGTGCTATGTTGATGAATAGTGCGGGTAAAGTCTCGGCCTCCGCTGGACCGACCTTTCTGAACACGGCTGATGATCGAGTGGGGGCTGGAAAGCCGTAGCTGCGTCAGGAAACCCGTTGTGTTTGACGGATGGACAACGCTGTCCTTATCGCCATGGAATACGATGGTTGGCAGGGTGGCCCCCGTTACCTTGTGATCAGCATCAACCCTGGCGCTGGGGCCGCCGCGCATCGCAGATAGCGCTTCCCGGAGCGTGCTGACGTTTCCTCGAGTAAGACCCGAGTGCACGCCGACAGCGACATAGAGTTCAGGATAGGCCGACGCGATGATAGTGGCGGCCGCGCCCCCGGCCGAGATGCCGGCGATATAGATTCGCGCCGGATTGGCCTTGCACACTGAGACGATGTGGCGCGTGAGGGTAGCGATCAAAGCTGGCTCGCCGCTGTCCCGCTTCTGGTCCCCTGGGCGGTGCCAGTTCCAACAGCGGCTGAAGTTCGCACGCGTTGATTGCTGCGGATAGAGCACCAGAAAGCCTTGCTCATCGGCTAGCTCGTTCATACCCGTACCAGCCGCGAGGTCCGCAGCTGATTGCGCACAGCCGTGAAGCATAACCAAGAGCGGTAAACGACGCCGCGTTGAGCCGCGCGGCGTAAATAATTTGTAGGCTAGCCGGCCGTGGGAGCTGTCGAAACGTCCATCGATGAAGGTGCCAGGCGCTGGCCGGCCTTCAACGGAAGGGCTCCGAGGTGGATGACGCTTGACGAGTTTGACGCGCGATTGGGTTGGTTTCGGCGTGAGTGATAGCGCCAGCCTTTGAAGGGTCAGCGCTGCTGTCAGTGGTCGCTTCCGCGCTCGACGTGACGCCTTCAGTAACGCGCGGAACGGGTTTTTCATGGTTGTGCCCCTGAGCGGAGAGTGCCGTGAAGATCAAACGCTCCGGGCGGCGCCGAGATCCCGTCCGCTTTTCTGAATTCAATCCCTCGTGTGCACCGAGCTGATGCCCGCTCGGCGGCGGCAGTTCGGCTCATACTCGCAACTGGCGGATCGACTTTCTCGCCCCTGGGCACATGATCTGCGCGTCATCCGGAAAGCTTGGTCAATCTGGGAAGCGACCGCCGACATCGGCTCGCAGTAAAAGAAGCCTACGAAGCTGCTCTCCCAGAGGCGGATTGTGGACGACGACTAGGTCGCTGGCTCGCGCAGCGTGCGATTTTCAGGGAGGGATCTGAATCCTCGAAGGCGGCGCGTCAGATCTCGCATGCCATCAGGGTTCACCTTGCTGCTTGATCTGGCGCTTGGACAGCCCGCCATTCCTGCCACCCAGTTATGTCATGGGCCGTCTGGTGTGCGGGTCCATCAGCGGCAAGCCGGAGGAGTAGCGAGCGACCATCTCGCGCAAATGGCCGGCGTCAATTGTGCCATCACGCGTATCAACCTTGAGCGCGATGACAACGCTCCCACGCATGGACAGCAGCAATGTGTTTATGCGGCCGTCCTTGTCGACTGATGTCTCGACGCCAAAACCCTTGGAAGCAAAATGCGTTTTGAGGGCATCGAGATGAAGGCCGCTCGTGTCCATGTCAGACCCTCGTTGCTGCGGATGGTGCGCTGGCATGGTTCGGTTTGATCACGGACGCAGTTGGGAAGGAAGGGCAGCCGGGAGCGGTGCGCCGCTCGTTGCGGTCCGTCTCGATGGTGGTCGCTATCGCATCCCCGTGACGCTGAAGCCTGTGCTTACCAAGCCGAGGTGCAAGGCACGCGGGGCATCAGGCAGCACCGCAAGTGGACCATTTCAAGGTTGGCTTCCGACCCTGTTGTCGTTAGCGCCGCCCCCTGCGGGGACGACCTCATGCGAGCTGGCGTTCCGCGTTTGCTCTAGGAGAACATCGGACGTCTGCATTGCTTCGCGACGTGCAGCGTACTTTTCCGCAATCAGCTTTCTCAGCCTCTCGCGTCCCGCCGTATTCCCCAGCCCTGGTCGCTTCGTCATTATCGGCCCACTTCTTCGACCAGCCGCAATGTCATGAGCGCGATGTACGTCATCAGACCCAACTTAAACGCCAGGCCCGCCCATCGCGACTGGCGCGATCGGGCGGTTCTGTTCCAGTACGGTTCATCGTGCTTCACTTTGAGGCGCCTACTGAAATCCTTCTGGTACCGCTTCAAGAAGCGCGCCGTGACCAACAGCAGCCGGAGTAAGGTCGAGTTGCGTCAGCGGCAGGACTTAGCTGCCGTGCAGCGGGTAGTGCCTCAGGTTGTCACTTGTCAGGCTGTTAACGACTTCGGCCGATGCCTTGGGTTTGAACCCGTGCGAGGGCTCGCGGCCATGACACTACTTTCGATTGCCCGGGCGGCTCTGGCCTCGGCCGCCCTTCTATATTCCGCCCCTGGCGCCTGGGCTGTGGACCAAACTCAGATGTTCGCTTGCATGGATGAGCAGCACACTCTGCCGCCTGCTCCACGGGCGTCGGTCTGTGCCTGCTATGTCGAGAAGGCTGGCTCCTTGTCTGTGCGGCTCGTCCAGATGTTCTCGCCGCAAGCCATCGTCGTTGCCTCGAAGCGTTCGATGCTGAACCAGTGCATTTCCGCCGATTTTGCCGCACGAAACGATCCTCGCCAGCCGCTTTAATGGCCGAGGGCGGCCCCCTCTGCCTTGTCGATGGGCGCGGCCTGAGTCACAGCATCCAGACCTGCCGACGTCCTAGGAACGATAGATGACGACAGACAAAACAGCACTGGAGCGCGCCTTCGAAATCGCCCGCACAGGCGCGTACATTTCGATCGGCGATATTCGCCGGCAATTATCCCGCGAGGGCTTCGATGTGCGCCAGCTCGAAGGAAGGACACTAACCCGCCAACTGATGGACGCATCACGGGCAGCCCGGGAAGCGAAGGGAACCTGACCCTCCTGGAGTGCACCAAAATGACCACGATTGATCTCGATCTGCACAGGCATGCTCGGCACTCGCTGAGCGAAAACTGTCGCCGTCCTGCTGGTCGCCGGCATCGTCGTCACAACCACGTCTTGGATTGCATTTCTCGGTTGGGCTGGCGTCGCGGTTGCCGGGATTTTTCACTGACCGCCATAGCCTCCCTGCAACGACGAAATAGCGGCCGTCTGGCGCAGGCGCGCTATCGCGGCCAACGGAAGTTCGGCGCACTTGTGCGGGACGGCCTATCATCTGCCGCACATCGATCCTGCAAGCGGGCCTCGATGAGCGCAGTCTCGGTGAAGTATGCGAGCGTCGCAAAACCACGCGCTTCCGCGTCGGCCTTGACGCTCTCAAGCCGCTCGATCAGATCATCAGCGCGTCGTTGCCGCTTGGCGAGGGGAGAGTGCAGCGCCATAGTTAATCCCGTGCGGCGAGGAACCCCCTGGGAGTGTTGCCCGGCGCTCGAAGTTGGACATCCCTCATATGCATGACGCGCCTCTGCCCTTCAGAGCAAGCGCTTTCAGATTAGCCGGATGAACCATAGCGCCGCTAGCCCAAGAGCGGTCTTACCAGCCCCGGCCGTGACGACTGTTGAACGCTTACTCGAGTAGCGCAGAACGCCGAAGACGTCGCACAGGCCCCACACGATAAAGCAGCACGAGCAAAATGCGAAAATTAGCTCGACGGCCGCCATGTCGCCAATTGTACCCAGCAGGCTATCCAGTATTCTAGCGTCCAAAGGACAGATACCCCAGCACTGTGAGTATGCTGGAGATGAACATCAAATGTAGCGCTGCCGCTAGGGGGATCGACCCACCTTTCTGGCGACTTATACTTGGACGGTCAGCCCGTCTTGAGCGCTGGCTTCTCAGTGCAGACCACGCTCTCAATCGGCTGGCCCTGATCGTTCAGCCATTGCCAACGCTTCAAGTCTGGTTGGAAGAGAAACGAGGGAAAATCCTGATCGCGGGGGACGAGCTTCAGCTTGTCCATGACGTATCGCTGAGCCTGCCCCCGAACCTCAACCATCACGTCGCCGGAAGGTTCGGGCTGTTCGATGACGATCTGACCCGCGTCGAATTTGCAGGTGTAAACCGGGTTTGGGACCGGATCGGTTTCAGCTACCAGCGCGAGGCCCATTGGTAGCAAGAACATTGCGATATGTGAGATCATGTCCCCTCCTTGGGTACCAGCCAGTGCGATAAGCCTCGCCTGCCGAAAAGGTTCCTCTGAGCCGGGCATCCTCAATAGCGTGCGGCGAAAACCTCATCCGTTGCCGCGCACCAGGCAGAACCCAAGAAGGTTTTGCCGCGCTAACCCACTCATTATGAACGGTTATTCATGGAACCGACGTTTCTGTGCGCAGTTTAGATTGCGACTGAGGGGCAACATGTCCTCGAAAGGGAGAAGACCATGATCAAGAACATCGCTCTCATCGCTGCCCTCGCCCTCGTCCCGGCCACTGCCTTCGCGCAGTCGAACTCCGGCGCAGCCGGTGGCGCGGCCAGCGGCGCGGCCACGGGTGCTGTTGGTGGTGCCATCGTCGGTGGTCCAGTCGGGGCCGTAGTGGGTGGCGTCGGTGGTGCTGCTGCTGGCGCTATCGTCGGTGGCATTGCGACCGACCAGCGGACCGAGTTCCGCACCTACGTGACGCAGCAGAAGGTGCCTTCGGTGACGTACCGCGAAAAGGTCGTCGTCGGTGCGACGCTGCCCGACACAGTCACCTATCGCGAGGTGCCCGCGAAGTACGGCAAGACCGAGTATCGCTACACCGTGGTCAACGACCAGACCGTCCTGGTCGAGCCGAAGACCCGCAGGATCGTTCAGATCATCGAGTGATCCATTGGAGCCCGCCCTCACGGGGGCGGGCTCTTTCGTATGAAATTTGGAGAGCCACGCTAATGTTCAAGACCCTCATGCTGGCTGCGGGCGTTGCCGCAACCGCGTTCATCACGGCTCCCGCACAATCTCAGGTTCGGGTCGAAACGCGCATCGAACGCCCCGACTACGACGGCCCGCGCTATCAGGAACGGCGTGGGTACGAGGAACGTCGAGGCGGATATGAGCGCCGGATCGTGCGAAGCCGCTTCCGTGATGATTGTCGAATGGTGGAAAAGCGACGCGTCAACCGTTTTGGCGAAGTCGTCATCAGCCGCTCGCGTATCTGCCGCTGACCGGCGACAGCGGGGGTTGTGTCCTGCAAGCCCCGCTGCGCCCACGCTCCTTTCGGAGCAAGCCGGCCCGCGCATCTCCGAACCGGAGTAGGCCAAGATGCCCGAGAGGAAGCAAGCCTTGCGACAGGCTTTCAGGCGCTTCGAACAGGAGGTGCCCCTCTGGCTCGGCACGTGGCTGCGTTGGCTTCGCCACCCCGCCTCTCGCTGGCTCCGCATACCTGTAGGTATGCTGCTGATGCTTGGCGGGGTGTTTGCAATCCTGCCAGGGCTTGGCATCTGGATGTTGCCCCTCGGCCTCCTCCTCCTCGCCGCCGATGTTCCATTTCTTCAAAAACCTGTGGCGCGGTTTACTGTAGCGAGCGCCAATCAATGGGCCCGTTTTAGACAGTGGCTTTCCCGAAAGTGACGGTCCGCACCTTGTGCGGCCCGTAAACCGCAGCGGTCGCGCCTCTGGGAAGGCTACCCTGTGGCAGTTAGCCACCTCGCGCAGTCAACATGGAGCGGGCCGCCTCCGAGCGTGCAACTGCCGACGAAGGCGCAGCCCGCGCCTTCGCGGAACAACCATCTAGATTTTGGCGTTGATCGCGTGTGGAAACGAGGGAGGCGGTCATGCGCTCAATGGGACTTTGGCTTCTAGGCATTCCGATCCCAATCATCATCCTCCTGTGGTTCTTCATGTAGTAGCGAGCCGTCCCAAGGGTCGGCGCGAGCCACCATTGGGAGCTAATCTCGCATCGACCGTAGCCCGAGCGACTTTCATGTCTCCCGGCCACGCTTTTCCGGCCGATCTCGACCGTCCAAAGGACTCACGATTCGGGGGCAGATCAAGTTTCGTGTGCCACACCGGCTGTGATCGATCTGGCAAGACCTTCCTGTGGGTGCGCGGTCCAACGCTGCCCTGAACCATTTGAGCGCCGCAGCGTTTCAACAGATATTGCCGTGCGGACGTTACACCGCATGGCCGTCGCCTCGCCCTCGTAAGGGGCCGCCCTCATTGGGCATTCCCCTAAGCTAACAAACTCGGGCCGTCGTTCCTTCCGGAGCGGCGGCCCTTTTCGTTTCCAAGGGGCCTTGCGGCGGGGGCTGAAACGCCTAAATTCCCGCACCTCGTTATCTTTTTGAGGAGAAGGATCATGCCCTTTTCATCATTGAGAGATCCATTAGACTTGGCGCGCGCATATGCGGTGATGGACGCCGCGTGGACCGAGCTTAAAGATGCCATCCCGGTGGCGCAGCGTGAGAGCGAGCGCACGAGGCTCGCCTACATGGTCGCGAGCCTGGCTCCGCTCGCGCTCGATGAAGACGACCTGCTGCGCAACGTGCTGCACCAGTTCAGGCAGCAGCATTCGCAATCCAACGCCGCCTAAGCGTTCGGCCCGGTCCCGCCCCAGCGGCGCCGGCCTTTTTTGCGTTTCAGCCGGCCGCGTTCGTGCGATAGTCAGTCATGCCTGTACGTTCGATCGTCGCCGAACCGAAACAACTGGCAAGGCTCGCCGGCGCATTTGATGCCGCATGGATGGGAGTGAACAGCGTCCAGACAGTCGGCGCCCGGTCACGGGATCAGGCGCGGGTTCGGCTGGCTGAAATCATCTTGGAGCTATGGCGCGAGGACCCGGACCAGCCGCTGGGTGCGCGCGCGGTCGAGCGCTTCCTGGCAAAAGAAGACCCTCTCCGCTAACCTCTGGCGCGCAGAGCCCTGAGCCTCTCGACTTCACTGACAAGCTGCGCTGTCGACGCTTCGCGTGGGGGGCCTTGATGCGGCGGGCCTCGTCACACCTACGCCCTATACCCCGCGTCGCCTTCCCTAGAGCCCAGCGCGCCCCGCGCTCGAATCGGCAATGGCTCTTTCAAGGTCCTTTTGCCAGAACGGCTTCCCCAGCCGCTTGACGTGCGCCGGCAGACTTTCAGGCAACTCGGCGTATCCCGTGGCGAGAATGATCGGGATCTGAGGCCATCGGCGGTTCAGCTCCGCAATCAGCTGGCTCCCGGTCATCTGCGGCATCGCGTGGTCGGTGATGACGAGATCGAAGGCGGCGTCCTCGCCCAAGATCCTAAGCGCCTCACCGCCCGAACTTGCCTCAACGACCTGATGCCCGAGATCCTCAAGAAGGGCGACCGTATTCATGAGGACCAAAGCATCATCGTCCACCGCCAGCACCCGTATCGACGGGGCAACTCCCGCGGGCGACGCATCCGCAGCCGCGACATCTAAAAGCGACCCTGAGGACTGCTTGCTGACTGGAAGCCACAGCGCCGCTGTGGTGCCCAGCCCCGGCCGACTCTCAAGTTCCAAGCGGCCGCCCAGCTGCGCAGCAGTGCCGAGGACCATTGGCAAGCCGAGCCCCGTTCCCTTGCCGATGCCCTTGGTCGTGAAGAAGGGCTCCGATGCCCTCGCGAGGGTTTCCTGGTCCATTCCACCGCCCGCGTCCTCAACGGCCAGACGGACATACTCGCCGGGCTGCAGCGGACCGGCGCTTCCGGCGGTGACCATCTCATTCCTCGCTGAGATCATGATCTTGCCGCCCTCTGGCATGGCGTCTCTCGCGTTAACCGCAAGGTTCAGAATGGCGAGCTCGATCTGGTGAGGATCGGCTGCGGCCGGCTTGAGGCTGGCCGGAAAGAACGTCTCCAGCTCAATCGATGGCCCCAGCGATCGGCTCAGTAGGTCGGTCATGCCACCGACCAGCTCATAGACGTTGACCGAAGTCACCTGGAGATCCTGCTTCCGGGCAAAGGCGAGCATGCGCTGCGTCAGCGTGATGCCACGCGTCGCTCCCTTGAGGGCGTTCGCGATCAGGCCCAGCTGCCTGTCGTCTGTCACCTGCTTGCGGAGCAGCTCCAGGCTGCCGACGACGGCATTGAGGAGGTTGTTGAAGTCGTGGGCAACGCCGCCCGTTAATTGGCCGAGTGCCTCCATCTTCTGAGACTGGTAAAGCGCCTCGCGCGCGGCCTCCAGGGCTTCGTCGGACTGGCGCCGCTCTGTCATGTCGCGGGTGATCTTGGCGAAGCCGAGGATGTTGCCCTGATCGTCGCTAATCGGATCGATAGCAACGCTGGCCCAAAAGCGCTCGCCGTTCTTGCGGACCCGCCACCCTTCCGTCTGGTAGCTCCCCACCGATCGCGCTTCCGCCAGCGCCCGCTCCCAGACCTTCGCCTCGCGTTCCTCCTCCGTGTAAAAGACCGAGAAGTGGCGCCCGATGATTTCGTCGGGGCGATAGCCCTTGATGCGCTCCGCCCCGGCATTCCAATTGGAAACGGTGCCAGTCTCGTCGAGCATGTAGATCGCGTAGTCGGTTACGCCCTGGACCAGAAGCCGGAAGGACTGCTCGCTGCGCCGGAGCGCCTCCTGCTGCCTCTTGGGTTCGGTCAGGTCGCGCGTGATCTTAGCGAAGCCGAGGGCGCGACCGCTGCCCGGATGGAGTATCGGATCGATGATAACATGGGCCCAAAATCGCGTTCCATCCTTTCGAACACGCCAGCCCTCGTTCTCAAACCGGCCCTCGTCCTGAGCGATCCTGAGAGCCCTTGCCGGCAACTCGGTCGCTTTGTCCTCTGGCGTGTAGAAGCGGGAGAAATGCTCGCCGATGATCTCGTGGTCGTCGTAGCCCTTGAAGCGCCGCGCGCCCGGGTTCCAGCTGACGACATTGCCTTCGGGGTCCAGCATGTAGATGGCGTAATCCGTGACCGCCTCGATAAGGAGGCGATATCGATCGCTCGAAACGTCATCCACCAAAGTCATGCCACCGAAGGCCCCGCATTCCATTCCAACCATACTGAACCCGCCTGCGTTTGAACGGTTCCTTCGCATTCATCACGAGGCGGCCAAAAACAGGGCTCCCAAGACGCTGGGCCGTGATGTCCAGCCGACGGCGTTCAATAGACGCCTATCCTTTGGCCGAGGCTCTTGCCCTGCTCGTCGCATGTCGGGGTATGGCCGCATCTCCTGCTGCCCAATGCTACCGCATGGAACGATTCATCGGGCCGACCGTTCGCGACTCCAGTACGAATTAGGGAGTTGCGTTATGGCCGATCGAATGCTGCGTTCCGGCCCATCGGCCGATATCATCCAGAGCCCACCTGATCGGCGGCAGGATGCACGCCAGGGCGTGCTCGACCTCGATCCCGATGCGACCAGCGCGGAGCGGATGATCTATCGCCTCGCCTATGAGAATGCCCAGCTAGTTGCGCGGCTCGCGCGCGCTGGTTTGCCTACTGCGATCGAAGACCCGACCGGTCGCGTTCGCGACACCGCGCATGGTCGAAACAGCAGGCCCGATCCTATTACCGATCTGGCGGCCAGCTTTGCCGCCCAGGTCGTGCAGCTATCGTCGATCCAGACCGATCATCCCGACGACCAGGACGCGGCCAAGGTCAATGCCAGCATTGAGATGATCACCGAGGAGGCCGATGCCCTCGTCAAAGCGGTCATCGAGGATGCTGAGGACCACGGGCTGGAGGCCTCCGGGGCTTGGCTGAAAATCCCGCTGGTCGAGACGCAGGCTTTTGAAGTTCCAACACCCGATCCCGCTGCCGATGAAGCCGACGAAATGCACGATCGGAAGATGAACTCCTAGCATTCCGCGTAGTGTTTCGGTGTTGCGTTCGGAGCGCCGGGATCACGTGCTCGTCTATGTGGACAGCGTCGGCACTGGCTTCACCACGAAGGCGGCGACCGAACTGCGCAAGCGGCTAATGAGCCTTGCGGTCGAGAAGGCCCCCGTCGCAGCGTCGCCAAAAAGGGCATGCGCTGGGTCAAGCCTGTTCTGGCGGCCGAGGTAACCTATCGTGCTTGGACGGGCGACGAGAAGCAGCGGCACGCATCGTTCAAATGCGTCTCTGGCCATGCCGATGCGGGCGAAATATTCGAGGTTGGATTGGGCTGACTTCTATTGACGAGGCTGCTGCTTGGCTTGCTCGATCGCCGCCTGCGCCAACATCCCCTCTAATTTTGCCAGTAGCTCCGGTGTGAACGAAATCTGCAATACCTCCCCCACGTCGAGGGAGAAGACCACACTTGCTGGAGTCCGGCCGTCGGGGCTGACAGTAACGCTCAGGACATCCAACGCAGCGACCTTCACCACGTCATTGGCCGGACTGTCGGATTTATCAGCCAAGATTTTTATCCTCTTAGTCGCTAGGGTCAGGACTCGTTGATCAGAGCCAGAAGATTACGGTGGCTGCGAGTGCGATGGCGGAGAAGAAGACCGTTGGGCATCGGTCGTATCGGGTGGCGACGCGGCGCCAGTCCTTGAGGCGGCCGAACATGATCTCGATGCGGTTGCGGCTTCTGTATCGGCGCTTGTCGTATTTGATGGGCTCTGCACGGGATTTCCGTCCCGGAATGCATGGTTTGATGCCTTTGTCCTGAAG
>NNBV01000614.1_pt1 | contig 11358 bp, 11 predicted proteins | sample 1173771 | NCBI WGS metagenome assembly NNBV01 (sample SAMN07173938, study PRJNA388173) | plant metagenome | isolation source: symbiotic tissue sample KVS11 | place: Norway: Troms, Kvaloya island
GATATGGTATGCGATCGCTACAGGCAACGATTTTGAAACCCATGATGGCATGACGGAAGAAAATCTTTACCAAAAGATTTTCGCAACTCACTTCGGTCACTTGGCAATCATCTTCCTGTGGGCATCCAGCCTCCTGTTCCACGTAGCCTGGCAAGGTAACTTTGAACAGTGGATTAAAGATCCCCTTCACATCCGTCCCATCGCCCATGCGATTTGGGATCCCCACTTTGGTAAACCAGCGATCGAAGCTTTTACCCAAGCGGGCGCTAGCAATCCGGTAAACATTACCTACTCTGGTCTCTACCATTGGTGGTATACCATCGGTATGCGGAATAACGGCGAACTGTACAACGGTTCAGTGTTCTTGCTATTATTCGCTGCTGTATTACTGTTTGCTGGTTGGCTGCACTTGCAACCCAAGTACCGTCCTAGCTTGGCATGGTTTAAGAGCGCGGAACATCGCCTAAACCACCACTTAGCAGGTTTGTTTGGTGTTAGTTCATTGGCTTGGGCTGGTCACTTAATTCACGTTGCTGTCCCCGAAGCTCGCGGTCAGCACGTAGGTTGGGATAACTTCCTGAATACCCCACCCCACCCAGCCGGTTTGACACCATTCTTTACAGGCAACTGGGGTGTTTATTCTCAAAACCCTGACACTCCTGGACATATCTTCGGGACATCGCAAGGTGCAGGAACTGCAATTCTGAGTTTCTTGGGTGGTTTCCATCCCCAGACAGAAGCTTTGTGGCTGACTGACATAGCTCATCACCACCTAGCGATCGCAGTTTTATTCATTGTTGCTGGTCACATGTACCGGACAAACTTTGGGATTGGTCACAGTCTCAAAGAAGCATTGAATGCCAAGAGTTTCTTTGGTATTCCAGTTGAAGGCCCGTTCAACCTACCTCACCAAGGTATCTACGACACCTACAACAACTCCCTGCACTTCCAATTGGGTTGGCACTTAGCAGCGCTAGGTGTTGTTACTTCCCTGGTAGCGCAGCACATGTACTCCATGCCTTCCTACGCATTTATTGCGAAGGACTACACAACCCAGGCAGCGTTGTACACGCATCACCAGTATATTGCTGGATTCCTGATGCTTGGTGCTTTTGCTCACGGAGCAATCTTCTGGGTACGTGACTACGACCCAGAACAAAATAAAGGCAACGTACTTGACCGCGTATTGAAGCACAAAGAAGCGATTATTTCCCACCTTAGCTGGGTATCCCTTTTCTTGGGCTTCCACACCCTTGGTTTGTACGTACACAACGACGTAGTAGTTGCTTTCGGTACTCCTGAAAAGCAAATCTTGATTGAGCCAGTATTTGCTCAATTTGTCCAAGCTGCGAACGGTAAAGTACTGTACGGTTTAGATACTTTGCTATCTAACCCAGATAGTATTGCTTACACAGCATGGCCTAACTACGCTAACGTTTGGTTGCCAGGTTGGTTAGATGCCATTAATGCTGGTACTAACTCCCTGTTCTTGACAATTGGCCCTGGCGACTTCTTGGTTCACCATGCGATCGCTTTAGGTCTGCACACCACCACCTTGATCTTGGTCAAAGGTGCTTTGGATGCCCGTGGTTCTAAGCTGATGCCCGATAAAAAGGACTTCGGCTATGCCTTCCCTTGCGACGGCCCCGGTCGTGGCGGTACTTGCGACATCTCAGCATGGGATTCCTTCTACCTAGCTACATTCTGGATGCTGAACACCCTTGGTTGGGTTACGTTCTACTGGCATTGGAAACATCTAGGTATTTGGCAAGGCAACGTAGCTCAGTTCAATGAGAACTCTACATATCTCATGGGCTGGTTCCGCGATTACCTCTGGGCTAACTCCGCTCAGTTGATTAACGGTTACAACCCCTACGGCGTGAATAACCTGTCTGTTTGGGCTTGGATGTTCTTATTTGGACACCTAGTTTGGGCTACTGGCTTCATGTTCTTAATCTCCTGGAGAGGTTACTGGCAAGAGTTGATTGAAACCCTTGTTTGGGCACACGAACGCACTCCTCTAGCTAACCTAGTTCGCTGGAAAGACAAGCCCGTTGCTCTGTCCATTGTTCAAGCTCGTGTAGTTGGTCTAGCTCACTTCACTGTTGGCTACATCGTAACTTACGCCGCGTTCTTGATTGCTTCTACTGCTGGTAAGTTCGGTTAATTCGGCTGCTAGTTTTGTAGATAAGTAATAAAAATCCCCTGCCTTGCGGCAGGGGATTTTTTTTGGGTTTTAGGTGGGGAGGATGGGAAAAATAGAGAAGGGGCGGGCAAGATGCCCACCCAACAAGACAAAAAAAATTGCAAATAGTTTTCTATCCTGAATGCAAGAGCCAAAGTTGAAAATTTTTCAGAGAAGATTACCTCATTGGGAGTTAGATGGGGCAGTTTATTTCATTACCTTTAATACTTGGGAAAAGTTAGAACTTAGCCCAGAAGCTAGAGAAATAGTTTTTAATTCATGCTTGTTTTTTGATAAAAATAGATATCAAATATTTGTCCTTGTGGTCATGACAAATCATGTGCATCTGCTCATTCAGCCTTTACTCAAGTCGGAAAATGAGTTTTGGTCATTGAGTAGCATTATGAAAAGTATTAAAGGTTATAGTGCTAAACAAATTCCCCAAGTAATAAAACATATAGGAACAGTTTGGCAAGATGAAAGATATGACCGTATTGTTAGGAATGATGAAGAGTTTCAACAATATTGGGAATATATCAGACAAAATCCTGTAAAAGCAGGGCTATCATCAAGCCCAGAAAATTACCCCTTCTTTTGGCAACTCCCAGAATAATCTCAATCATCACATTCTCTCTTTCTTGTGGGGTGGGCATCTTGCCCGCCCCTTTGTAGCCTTAAGTGCCAGTCTATAATTGACTATTGAATCAATTTAATTCCCTCTATTGCGTCTGCATATTGTTTTGTATCCCCTTGTTCTAAATAAAGGTTAGCAGCTTGCTGCAAATCTTTAATTGCACCTTGATTATCTCCTAATTTATAGCGAACCCCAGCTCGATTATCGTAGGCAGCAGCATTTTTTGCGTCTAACTGAATCGCTTTATTATGGTCTTGTAAAGCTCCCTCTGTATCACCTAAATCGGAGCGAGCAACACCTCGATTGCTATGGGAAGTACTAGATTTAGGTGCAAGCTTAATTGCTATGTTGAAGTCTTGTAATGCTCCTTCTTTATCCCCTGATTTGCGCCGGAATATAGCGCGATAGTCGTAAGCCAAAGAGCTTTTAGGGTCAAGCTTAATTGCTTTATTGTAATCTTCTATAACTCCTGACTCATGGCCTAATTTATCACGAACTTCAGCCCGCTCAATATATAAATATGGATTTTTAGAATCTAGCTTAATAGCTGTGTTTAGCTTGTCGAAAGCTGCTTTATAATTTCCAGAAGCCCTGAGATCGTTACTTGACTGAATATAGTTTGATAGAGAAATAGAAGATTTCACAGTAGTATAGGCAAACGGGATTATACTCACTCCTATAATTGCTGCACCTATATAAGGTATTGAGAAATATTTAGACTTGTGATTGCTTAAGTTGCTTGTCATATAAATCACACCGATTTATTGATTGAATAGAATTTTTTCTGAGAGTAAAAATTTTTTGTAGCATTGTCGGTATTATACTAATGCGAAGTACCAAATTTTTGATATTATGCTGATATAAATACTGGCTACCCCTGAGTTGACATTACATACCGGATAATCTTGATGGTTTTGTGGGGTGGGCATCTTGCCCATAACCAAGGGCGGGCAAGATGCCCACCCCACAAGATATTATTGGATACTATTTTTGATTTGGAAGTCCCCAAAGCCGAGATAATTTTATAACTTTTGAACTCACAACAAATAAATTTAAAATCATATTACACCCAAAATCACGGCGCAATATATCTAGGTGATAGCCTAGAACTAATAAAATCTATTGAAAACAACAGTATTAATCTCATCCTCACCTCACCTCCATTTGCACTCACTCGCAAAAAAGAATACGGTAACGAAACTGCTGACAAATATATTGAGTGGTTCCTACCTTTTGCATCCGAATTTAAAAGAGTATTAGCAGATAATGGCTCATTCGTATTAGATTTAGGTGGCGCTTACCTACCTGGTAATCCAGTGCGGAGTATCTACCAATACGAACTTTTAGTCAGATTATGCAAAGAAGTCGGTTTCTTTCTTGCTCAAGAATTTTACCACTATAATCCGGCTCGACTGCCAACCCCGGCTGAATGGGTGACAATCAGGCGAATTCGCGTTAAAGATTCAGTCAATACAGTTTGGTGGTTGTCTAAAACACCGCATCCTAAAGCAGATAACAGAAAAGTTTTAAAGCCCTATAGCCAAAGTATGAAACAATTACTCAAAAATGGTTATAAGGCAAAAATACGTCCTAGTGGACATGATATTTCTGATAAATTTCAAAAAGATAATCAAGGTGCAATTCCGCCGAATTTGCTAGAAATTGCGAATACTGAATCTAATAGTGCTTATTTACGACGCTGCAAAACAGCAGAAATTAGACCCCATCCAGCACGTTTTCCTCAAGGGTTCGCCGAGTTCTTCATCAAATTCTTAACTGATGAAGGTGATATGGTATTAGATCCATTTGCAGGTTCTAATACAACTGGCTTTGTTGCTGAAACTCTGCAACGCCGATGGATTTCTTTTGAAATTAATGAAAGTTATGTAATGGGAAGTCGTTATCGATTTAGCGAATAAACAAATTAAGTGAAGAGTCAGGAGTGAGGAGTTAAAATTTATAACTCATAACTCTTAACTCATAATTACTCACTTAAATTTCTCCATTCACCTGCATTTGATGAACTTGATCTGCTAGCTCTTGACGACCTTGATCATCGAGTTTGTCAATAGCTAACATCCCCATAAGAATAACTTCTTTTAGGGTCAAACGTGTCGAATGTGCCTGTTTTTGCACAATCTCCTTAATAATGGGACTGACACCAATCGCTGTACTAGCTCTAGCCACGGAAGATAAGGAAAACACTAATGATTCAGCCTAAATCTTAGCACTTTCAATGAGGTTATTCTCTAGAGTTAAAACTTAATTTAAATGTGTTTCAACTCATACTTCAATGAGTAAACATAAAATTTAAATTAGGTGTGGTGAGTGATGAAATTCTCAGTATGGCAAACCTAATACTTGCTCATTGAGGACACACCATCGTATGATATCAATATTCTCAACAGTTAAAGTTTTGCCTATTCCTCTAGAATTTCCACTAAGTCTTCAATCGTCACATCAAAGGTGCGAGCTAATTTGTAGATAGCAGTAAAATCGACTGTCGTCATTCCGGGACGACGGGCATAACTTCTAACTGTGCTGTAAATTACCCCAGAACGGTCAGAAACTTCTTTTAGTGTCCATCCTTTCTCTCGTGCTAATTCTCGAATCTTTAATCTGACTAATCCCATATTTGATAACTGATGCATTTGCACCGCTAAATTTGATATGAGAAATTAAAAAGCGTAGATGTATACTCGTGCAAAGAAGCAAGCTACGCAAAGCGTCTGTCTGCGACACGCTGCGCCAACACAGAGAAACCCCTTGTCGTTAGACATAGCCTCTGGGTCTAGCAAACTCTCAGGCGATCGCCACAATTTAGTAAAATCTGGAAGCCTGAAATCTGATGGTGATTTCCAATATTAGCAACATTAAAAGCAAAAACCTCTGTCCTAAGATACTCCAAAATTACTGGCTAATCTCCAAGTTTCCAAACACTGATAATATTTGTGACAACTAAGTTATAGAAAATGGTAGGCTGATGAAAATAGTACTTTCAGTAGAAGTATGTTTACAAATAAGACTTAGAACAGTTTGTAAGTAAGTAAAGTACAAGATGTAGGACTCAAAATCAGATGTGAACAGTTTCTACCTCCAGCAAGAACTGCCTCACAACCTGTAGCTTTGTACTTAATGCAAAACAAAACTGGTGTGTATACCACCGAGAAAACCGTACTTTAAAGAGATCGTAAATTGTCAAATATAATCTCGTAAACACGCTTTACAGAACTATACAGTGTAAATAAGAATAATAACTTAACCGAAGTAAAATTTTCCTGAATACAGGTAACTAATGCTGTGAGATGGAAAAGCAGTGAGTAGAGGAGAGAGAAAGCGATGAAGGATCCTTATCTGTTGGCAGCAGGCTTGTTAACAGGATTGGCAATACCAGCATCGGCTCTTCCACATTTGTCAATTGTCCTGCCAGAAAATTCTAGATTCCTCTGGGATTTAAAACAGGGTTCGCAGGCAATAGTCAGTACAAAAATTATCCCTAGCGTTGATCTCTCCTTACCAGAACTCAGCGGCCAAGCTTTCCAACCCCTAAAAAGTTCGCAGCCGACAGTAGACGAGAAAAACGTTCCTACCGTACCAGAATTCAGCAGTCAGGGATTACCAGCCACAACAGAGTCATCACTTAACCCCAGTACTCAAGCCGCTGGTCTATCACTGACATCTGGCAATCAACTTTATTACCAAAGATTGGCGGCTCTGAAAACAGGTCAGATTTATACACGCGTAAATAGTGATAATTTGCAATCATTGTGGGAGTCGATCAAGAAACGTCAACTGACTTATGATGACTGGAAAAGTTTATTAGCTTTAGAAGCGAGAGCGATCGCTCAAGGTCAAGGTGCAAATCATCTAAGTATCTTAGTTGGTGATTCTTTGAGCATGTGGTTTCCTAGAGAAAAACTGCCTGCTGGTAAATTATGGCTGAATCAAGGCATATCTGGAGATACTTCCAGTGGCGTTTTAAAAAGATTGGGGGCATTTTCGGCAACCCGGCCAGATGTGATTTACATCATGGCTGGGATTAACGACTTACGCAAAGGCGCTAGTGATGAAACAATTTTGCGTAATTATCGCCGCATTGTCCGTCGTTTACGGCAGACTCACCCACAAGCTCAAATTATTGTCCAATCAATTTTGCCTACTCGCCTACCAAAACTTTCCAATAGCCGCATTCGTCACATCAACATCCAACTAACCGTGATTGCAAAAGAAGAAGGTGCTAATTATCTAAATATTTATAGTTGGTTTACGGATATGGAAGGCAATTTGCGCCCAGAACTTACTACAGACGGGTTACACCTCTCTCAAGAGGGATATGATGTGTGGCGATCGGCACTACAGCAGATAGAATACCAACTCACTCAGCGTGAGAGTTGAGCGATCGCTTTGCCGACACTTGGAGCGATCGCGATGTCTACGACGGGTTGCGCCTACGCAATTTTTAGATTTATGGAAGTGACTGATAGCGATTCCATCAACATCCGTTCTGTAATTGAATACCAATTGGCAGCCTTTAAAAAGGATGATGCCCAAGGCGCTTTTGCCTTTGCTAGTCCGGTAATTCAGGCACAATTCAGAACTCCAGAAAATTTTATGCAGATGGTGAAAACAAGCTATCCAGCAGTATACCGTCCTCGTTCTGTCTTTTTTGAGAAGATAACAACCATCCAGGGAAACATAACTCAACCAGTGTTGCTACTTGCTCCTGATGGAGTTCCCTTGAGAGCTTTATATTTTATGGAAAAACAGCCCGATAATATCTGGAAGATTAACGGTTGCTTTCTAGTTTCTCTAGAAGGGAAATAAATTAAAAATCTATGATTTAACGCCCAAAGCTTCCCGATTCAAAACCTGATTTAACTTACCACTGCGATAACCTTCCAAATCTAAGGTTACGTAGATAAATCCAAAATCTTGAAATCCAGAAACTAATGTTTGTAAATCGGTAGTCAACACAAACTCTTTAATTTTTTCTGGTGGTAATTCAATGCGTGCTGTATCCCCTTCCGATCGCACGCGCAAATTCTGCCAACCTAGCTTTCGCAGATAAATTTCTCCTCTACCGACTCGTTGCAACTTAGCGACAGTAATCTCTTCACCATAAGGAAAGCGGGAACTGAGGCAAGGTTGAGCAGGTTTATCCCACCAAGGTAAACCGAGTTGTTGCGAAAGTTGGCGAACTTCAACTTTAGTGACACCCACTTCTGCTAAAGGCGATCGCGCCCCTCTTTCCTTAGCCGCCTGAATTCCTGGGCGATAATCATGCAAATCATCGGCATTTACCCCATCTACTACATAGGGATAACCCAACTCTAAAGCTAAAGGTTTGAGAGTGTCGTGCAACTCACTTTTACAGAAATAACAGCGATTAACTGGGTTAGATGTGTAATTGGGATTTTCCATCTCGTTAGTCTGGACGATTTTATGAGGAATCCCAATCGTTGCAGCTTGAATTTTGGCGTCTTCCAACTCTTCTGGTAATAACGAAGGAGAAACAGCCGTGACAGCCAAAGCGCGATCGCCCAACGCATCATAAGCAATTTTGGCAACCAAAGTGCTATCAACACCGCCAGAGTAGGCAATTAACGCCTGCTCCATTTCTCTAAATAAAGCTCTTAATTGCTCAAATTTTTCTGTCAGCATAATTGGCAAATCCTGTTAAAGCCCCATAGCACCCTGCAAATTCTATTCTAATAATTAGTTAACTGTAATGGCTTCATACCAAATAGCAAGCTCAATCTACCAGACATCAGGTGCAGAATCCGATTCTGGCATGGGGGGTGGGGCAATGGGCACAGTTGCTCCTGAAGCAGAAGTGGTTGTAGTGAGAGTAGCTGGAGACGAAGCTGCTTTCAAGACTGCTGTCGATGCCCATTTTATATATTTGACTAGAGTATCAGGATTGTTTGCTTGTAGTGGCTTGATTTCTAAATTTCCGATAAAATTCTGTAAAACATTAAGTTCGGCATCTTTGCCAATAGCGATCGCAATCCGAACAGCTTTTTTTCCCCACGGTTGAGCCATCAATGCCTTTAAACCACTTTCAAAATCATCTGTAGGCTGACCGTCGGAAATTAGAACTAAAACTGGCGGTAATGCCCGATCGCTCATCGGCGGTATCTTGAGTTGTTCAGCGAGCATTTTCAGACCTGTTCCCATGTCGGTTCCCGCAGATACAGTCCCGTCTGCAAGTTTGCGAGTGACTTCTTTAGCGATCGCCTCTGCTACTGTTCCTAAAAGAGTACTAAAATCTTGCTCTCCTTTCGACTTGCTAATATCCCAAAATTTGCCACCAGTCATATTTGCGATCGACTCATGAGCACCATTACCTTTGGGGACTCCTAAAACATGGGCAGTAATTGATGCACTGTTAAGTTGAGAGACAATATCAGAAAGCCCTTCAGTATTTCCGATCTCATCAGAAATGATGACTAGGATGCGGGAATTTCGGGAATTATCCTCAGAATTTCGGGGTTTGAATCGTTCCACCAAAGATTCTAAGGTTGATGACACTCCTTTATCGTCTGACGAGCTATCAAAGGTACGGACAACATAGGGAAAAATGTCCACTGTATCCCGGTTAGCTAAATAGCACCCAGCACCGCCGAAAAGACCTAAAGACAAGGACTGAATATTTTTCTTGAAATCTTGTGGTGAAGTTAAAAACAAGTAGACCAAATTTGCAATAAGTTCTCTAAAGAATTCTCTATTCCTGGTTTTACTAGGGAAAGGTTAGGGTAGCCAGTAAGCCTGACATCATCGAAATTATTTATCTTAGGTAAGTCTTCGTGTTTAATCGGAGAAAAATTATAAACTTGTCCCGGATCATTATTGCAAGTATCAAAAATTATTTGATTTTCCGACCACCATGCTATTAATGTTGCTTTTGCATCATAATCGGGGGCTTCTTGGCAACAAAAGTATCGCTGAACTGGAAATGTGCGATAACTAAAATCAGGAAGCATTACAATCCATCCAGTAGCAGCATTCATACAATCTTTCAAGTAGCTTTTTAGTCTGGTCGGAATTTTTTACTTGTATTTGCAGTGCATCTTGAATCTCTGCTGCAAATTTTTGATGTTGGTATCCGTTGAAGTCAGTAAAGAAGCGCTCAGGGTTATCTTCATAAAACTCTTCTAAGTCGATTGAAGACTGCCAAGTTTTTTGCTTAGGACTGACTATTCTTAGTGTCAGAGTATATGTATATGAGGTTGTCAACGGGGAATCTGCTCGGTCAGAAAATACCGTTGTCGCACTCGAAATCACTTTTAAAGCGATCGCCCAAGATTCAACAGCCCATATAGCAGCATCATCAGCTAGAGCTAGGTTATCCTTTATGCGCTTCGCCAGTCGCCCCAGCAATAATTCAGAGGGGACATTGTTTTGGTCTGCAAGCAAGTCAACCACTACCTGTTCTTTGAGTGCGCTAATCAGTGCCGAAACTTCGCGGCGGTGTTCCCCACAGATATCTCGCAGCATTGCTTCACAGCGCTTTGGATCATTCCAGAGAGAATCACCATATTTTTCAATTAGTTCACAAAGCTTTTGACGAGGCAAATTATTCATTCAGTAACTTCTCCATTTGACACTCCCCCGACTGAACAAATTTTGCTTTAAATTGGTGCTTTGCTGTATTTAGCTATCAGACGGGCTAAAAGTGGTAAATCAATCGGTTTAGAAATATAGTCATTTACTCCAGCAGCTAGACAAGTTTCGCGATCGCCTTTCATCGCCATTGCTGTTTGAACAATTACCGGAATCGTCTGATATTGCCTATGTTCTCGCAATTGTTGCACCAAATTCAGACCATTTCCATCTGCCAGATAAACATCCATTAAAATCACTGCTGGGTCTAACTTTGTTAGAGCTTCCCACATCTCGGCAGCACTCTTAACCCAAGTCACCTGATATCCCAACTTCCGTAGATAAATTTGCATCAAATCAGCGTTGGGTAAGTCATTTTCTACCAGCAAAATATCTACACAGGAACTAGGTGTCAAAGGCAGAGGAAATAATGAGTATTTTGCTTCCTCATCTCCCGCCTCTTCCTGATCTTGCTGATCTTGCTGATCTTCCTCATCTCCCTCATCTCCCCGCACTCCCCCCTCTTGCTTAAGGGGAAGTACGAGGGTAAAACGGGAGCCGCGATCTATTTCAGATTCGACTTTCACAGAACCACCGTGAATTTGGGCGAGTTTCTGAGTCACTGCTAAACCTAAACCAGTACCTTCAACACCATTAGCGACAGCCTTGGCAATTTGGAAATAAGGTTCAAACAGTTGAACTTGGTCTTCTTGGGAAATGCCAGTGCCAGTATCCCAAACTGTAAAATACATAAATAGACCTTTGGGAGCAACTTGTAGGCCAACACTTCCTTTGCTGGTAAACTTTAAGGCGTTGAAGAGTAAATTCAACAGCATTTGCTTGAGTCGTAACGGATCAGCTACTAGGGTTTTAATATCAGGTTCAAGCTCTAGGCACAATTTCAAACCCTTATTAGCGGCTTTCTCTTTCACCATTG